>OBLI01003700.1_pt1 | contig 11524 bp, 11 predicted proteins | sample 1519701 | NCBI WGS metagenome assembly OBLI01 (sample SAMEA3663005, study PRJEB22513) | pig gut metagenome | biome: pig gut; feature: pig-associated habitat; material: faeces | place: France | collected 2012 | reverse complement strand
GATGCCCTCTACGAGAGCAAGCTTGAGCCTTGGAGCCGCTTCCTTACAGGTGTTCAGGGACAGGCGCCATCGCCCTACTGGGACCCCCTGCAGTGGATGATTGACCAGTGCCATAAGCGCGGAATGGAACTGCATGCGTGGATAAACCCCTATCGCGCCAAGACAAAGGGTACTACCTCCTTGGCCGCCAACCACATAGCCATAACAAATCCCGAACGGGTGTTTGCCTACGATGGACTGTACATACTCAATCCCGGTATTCCACAGAACAGGGATTACATCTGCAAAGTTGTCGACGACATAGTAAGCCGCTACGACATCGATGGTCTGCACATCGATGACTATTTCTATCCCTATCCCGTACCGGGACAGGTGATACCCGATGATGACCAGTATCGTCAGTATGGCAATGGCATCAAGAACCGTGGCGACTGGCGGCGCTACAATGTCAACCTCTTCATAGAGCAGCTCTCCAAGACCATCCATCAGCGCAAGCCATGGGTGAAGTTCGGTGTGTCGCCCTTCGGCATCTACCGCAATAAGAAGAACGATCCTCTGAACGGCTCCGATACCAACGGGCTGCAGAATTACGACGACCTGTACGCCGATGTGCTCCTTTGGGCCAACAACTCCTGGATAGACTATTGTGTGCCGCAGATATACTGGCAGATAGGCCACCCTACGGCAGACTATGCGACGCTCATGAAATGGTGGAACAAGTATTTTGCCAAGTGTCCCCTGTATATCGGTGAGGACGTAGAGCGTACCGTGAAATACCCCGATCTTGCCAACCCTTCCGTCAACCAGATGCCCGCCAAGTATGCCATGCACAAGCAGCTTCCCAATGTCAAGGGTACCGTGCTCTGGTATGCCAAGGCCGTTGCCGACAACATAGGCAACTATGGAACCATTCTTCGCAACACCTACTGGCGTTATCCGGCTCTACAGCCACTAACCCCCAATATAGACGAAAAGGCTCCTGCCAAGCCAAGAAAGGTGAAGCCCGTATGGACGAGCGATGGCTACATATTGTTCTGGACAGCTCCAAAGGGTAGTGGATGGAAGGATGAGGCTGTACGCTATGTCGTTTACCGCTTTGCAAAAGGACAAAAGGCCGACATCAACAATGAGCGTAGCATCGTTGCCATTACTACCGACACCTTCTACAAACTGCCATACGAGGATGGTAACACATCATATACATATATGGTGACAAGCCTCGACCGCATGTCCAACGAGAGCAAGGCGGCAAAGAAGAAGGTGAAGCTATGACAGGCATAAGCCAACCAGGCACAAGAGCATTTGCCAATTACACAAATCGCTCTGTATGTGCAGAAATAGCACGTAATGAAAAGGTTTTCGTACAAAAACTGTTAATGTATCTTTAAAGATATGCACAATTCGGTTGCAAATGTGTAATTTTGCAGCCGAATTTATTTTTGTATATATGAATCACGATTTATTGAAAGGAAAACGCGGTATCATCTTCGGCGCATTGAACGAGGATTCTATCGCATGGAAAGTAGCCGTGAAGGCTGTAGAAGAAGGTGCCAGGATAACACTCAGCAACACTCCGATGGCACTGCGTATGGGTGAGCTTGACGGTTTGAGCAAGCAGCTTGACGCCCCTGTAATCCCTGCCGATGCAACAAGCGTTGAAGACCTGGAGAAGGTGTTCGCACAGTCGGTGGAACTTCTTGGTGGAAAGATTGATTTCGTTCTCCACTCCATAGGCATGAGCCCTAACGTACGCAAGCGCCGTACATACGATGACCTCGATTACAATTATCTTCAGAAAACCCTCGACATCTCTGCCATCTCTTTCCACAAGATGTTGCAGGTGGCCAAGAAGCAGGACGCCATAGCAGAGTATGGTTCCGTAGTGGCTCTCACATACGTAGCCTCACAGCGCACATTCTTCGGCTACAACGACATGGCCGATGCCAAGAGCATGCTCGAGAGCATAGCACGTAGCTTCGGCTATATCTACGGACGTGAGAAGGACGTACGTATCAACACCATCTCGCAGTCGCCAACCCCAACCACAGCAGGCAAGGGCATCAAGGATATGGACAACCTCATGGACTTCGCCAACAAGATGTCACCACTCGGCAACGCTTCTGCCGAGGACTGCGCCAACTACTGCGTCATGATGTTCAGCGACTTCACACGCAAGGTTACTATGCAGAACCTGTTCCACGATGGCGGCTTCTCGTCAATGGGTATGAGCCTCCGCGCCATGAACCAGTACTCTAAGGACCTCACTCCTTACGAGGACGAGAACGGAAAGATTATCTATGGATAAAGAGACACTATCCATACACAACACTATTGCTTTCTCGTAAAACTTTAGCAATAGGAATAAATCAGGGCTGGCACTTCTCATTCGAGGTGCCAGCCCTTTTACTTATCTTTGTTTTACAATTTTAGGGTCTCATTCGAAATATGGAGTGATGCCTTGTAGATTATTATCCTTAAGTAGAGTCTAATATATGTCATAGTCTACGAATACGTTTGCAAGCAATATACATAGACCACGCACCAATATGTGGTGGCTCTATTCTGTGGACAACGGAGCAATAACAATATGGGAGAGCTGGAACAGCTACACACTTGAGAGTGGCATGGGACCACGTGGCATGAACGGCCACGGTAACCGTGCCGGGTGAGAAACCGAGGGAGTATGGTGAGGGCTGATATACCGTGAGCAGGACAGAGTAGAGTAGGGGGCAGGTGAGTTTCTCACTTGCCCTCTTTCATAAGCTTGTCGAAGAAAGAGTCGAGGTCTTTGTCGAGTCCCTCCATCAGGTCACCGTCGATGATGATGGTCTCGTCGTCAGCCACATACAGCTCGGCGATGTTCTCTCGGTCGTCGTTCTCCAGTGTGAAGCTGTAAGGCTTCAGTATTCCGAGATTGTCTACGGTGTTGCGCATCCTCTTGAGGATGTTTCTCAGCAAGGTGGTGATTTCCTGATAGAAATTGTCGTCCTTGTTGTCTATCCACTCTTCCACCACGCACCGCGTTATCTCCTTGTCATCGTCATCAAAAGCCAGCAGTTCGCCACTGTCCTGTGATGCCCTGAGGTGTATGTCGGTGAGGATGGACGTGTCCTCATCGCTTGGGAATTTCTGTGCTATCTTTCTGATAGCCCTCTCTATTTGCTGCTGTGTTTGCTCGTTTGCTTTCATGATGGAGGTTTTATGTTAATGGTCTCTGCAAAGATAGTGCAAACGAATGGAATAAAAAAGAAAAATGCAATTTTTATTTTATTATTCCTAAGTGTAGCCTATTTTATGTAAAGATAGTGCAAACATACGAATTGACAAAATATTAATTGCACTTTTTGGCAATGTTTCTGCAAACGATTACGGATAAGATTTGTTAACAGGCTGGTAGTATTATGAAATTTATGATAAAAATTGCTTGGCCGTTTGAAAATATAGTATTAATTTTGCATTTGCTAAGCCGACATTGCAAATCGTCGGTATAAAGTCAACACTACAAATGGTAGAAAGAGTTAGTCACGAAGGGACAGTGGTAAAGGTAGAGGGCAATGACGTCTTTGTCCGTATTGTCCAGACATCTGCATGTGCGTCGTGCAGCTTGTCGCGCCATTGCAACTCTGCTGAGAGCAAGGAGAAGACGGTTGTAGCACAGGCTGGTGCTGACAGTTTCCGTGTGGGCGAGAGCGTCTTGGTCTCCGTGTCATCGTCCCTTGGCCACAAGGCCGTCTCGCTGGGGTTTGGCATTCCCCTTGCCTTGCTTCTTGCCGTGGTTGTGGCAGCCAATGGTCTGACGGGCAGCGAGCCTGTGGCAGCATTGTGCGGAGTGGGTGCTCTTATACCTTATTATATATTATTGTATGTGTTCAGGGCACGCATAGGAGACGTGCTTAGGATCACGGTGGTGAGAAAAAACAGCTAAAATCTAAAACAAATATTATTGATATTATGAATTTTATTTTGATTGCAGTTATCGTATTGGGAGCCATAGCCCTCGTTGCATCGGTGGTGCTCTATGCTGTTTCCAAGAAGTTTGCTGTGAAAGAAGACCCTCGTATCGGTCAGGTTCTTGAAGTCTTGCCGGGTGCCAACTGTGGAGGCTGCGGCTTTGCTGGCTGCGGCGGTATGGCCGATGCGCTTGTCAAGGGTGCCGACCTTGGCAGCATCGATGGTCTGACATGTCCTGTTGGCGGTTTGGCCGTCATGGGGCAGGTTGCTGACTTGCTCGGTATGGCAGTAGCCAACACCGACCCTATGGTGGCCGTAGTGCGATGCAACGGCAGTTGTGAGCATCGTCCACGTACTGTTGTGTATGATGGCATGCGTACTTGTCAGGCTGTCAACAGCACCTGTGCCGGCGAGACTGACTGCGGCTTCGGCTGTCTTGGTTGCGGTGACTGTGTTGCCGCTTGCCAGTTTGGCGCGATAAGTATGAACAGTGAGACAGGGCTTCCTGTTGTTGATGAAGAGAAATGTACAGCCTGCGGTGCATGTGCCAAGGCTTGTCCGCGCAATATCATAGAACTGCGCAAGAAAGGACCGAAAGGCCGTCGCGTCTATGTACAGTGCGTGAACAAGGACAAGGGTGCCGTGGCAAAGAAGGCTTGTGCAGTGGCTTGCATAGGATGCGGAAAGTGCCAGAAGGTATGTCGTTTCGAAGCCATCACAGTAGAGAACAACGTGGCATACATCGATTTCAACAAGTGTAAACTGTGTACAAAGTGTGTAGACGAATGTCCTACCGGTGCACTCGTAAAGATAAACTTCCCGGTGCGTACGCCGAAGCCTGATGCTCCTGCTGCCACCGCAACAGATAAGAAGGAGGCAGAAGCATGAAACTGAAAACATTCAGCATGGGAGGTGTTCATCCCGAAGAGAACAAGATTACGGCTGACAAGGCCACCGTCGTCGCCGCATTGCCCAAGCAGGCCATATTCCCGCTGGGACAGCACATCGGCGCTCCGGCTAAGCCCGTTGTCAGCCGAGGAGACAAGGTAAAGGTCGGAACTCGCATAGCAGAGGCCGGAGGCTTCGTGTCGGCCCCCATCCACTCGTCCGTGTCTGGAACGGTAGTAAAGGTCGACTCTGCCATTGATGCGACAGGTTACCGCCATCCGGCTATATATATTAATGTGGAAGGCGACGAGTGGGAGGAGAGCATAGACCGCAGCGACAAGCTCGAGACCCTTGCCGAACATCCGGAGTTGACCCCCGAGGAGATAGTGAGCCGCATAAAGGAAGCTGGCGTAACGGGCATGGGTGGTGCCGGATTTCCAACATTCATAAAGCTCTGTCCGCCTCCCGGCGCTAAGGCCGAGTGTGTGATACTGAACGGTGTGGAGTGCGAGCCTTACATCACCTCCGACTACCGCCTGATGATGGAGCATGCCGACGAGATACTCGTCGGACTCGACCTGCTGATGAAGGCGGCAAAGGTGGAGAGAGGATATATAGGCATAGAGGACAACAAGCCTGAGGCAATAGCACTCTTCGAGAAAAAGACTGCCTCTGCCCCCCGCGTGGAGATAGTTGCCCTTGAGAAGAAATATCCGCAGGGTGGCGAGAAGCAGCTCGTAGATGCGGTGACAGGCCGTCAGGTTCCTGCTCCTCCTGCCATTCCAGTCAATGTGGGTGCCATAGTACAGAACGTTGGTACTGCCTATGCCGTATACCAGGCCGTGATGAAGCGCAAGCCGCTGTTTGAGCGTTATACCACCGTTACGGGAAAGAAGCTCAGCAACCCTGGCAACTTCCTGGTGCGTATGGGAACGCCTATGAGAGACCTCATAGAAGCCTGTGGCGGCATGCCCGAGGGTGAGAACAAGGTGTTGGCAGGCGGCCCGATGATGGGCAAGTCGGTGGTGTCGACGGATGTCACCGTATGCAAAGGAACCAACTCCATAACCATCCTCACCGATGCCGACGCTCACCGCAAGCCCATACAGCCATGCATACGCTGCGCCAAGTGTGTCAGCGCTTGCCCCATGGGACTTGAGCCGTATCTCCTCGCAACGCTTTCCTCGTTCAAGGAGTGGGAGAGGCTTGAGGCCGAGCAGGTTACATCGTGCATATCCTGTGGCTCGTGCCAGTTTACGTGTCCGTCACACCGTCCCATCCTCGACAACATCCTTCAGGGCAAGGGTGTAGTGATGGGTATTATAAAATCAAGAAACGCCAAGAAATAATGAGTAAGCTAATAGTTTCGCTGTCGCCGCATGCACATGGCACCGACAGCGTGGAGAAGAACATGTACGGTGTGGTGCTGGCACTGTTGCCCGCCCTGCTCGTGTCGTTCCTCTTCTTCGGACTGGGTTCCGTAGTAGTTTGCCTGTCGAGTGTTGCAGCCTGCATGTTCTTCGAATGGGCAATATCAAAGTATATCATGAAGCGGCAGCCGTCTCTGTCCGATGGCTCGGCCATTGTCACGGGACTGCTGCTGGGCATGAACCTTCCCAGCAATTTCCCTGTGTGGATGGTGCTCATAGGCGCCCTCGTGGCCATAGGCATAGGCAAGATGACCTTTGGCGGACTGGGATGCAACCCGTTCAATCCCGCCCTCGTGGGCCGCTGCGTCCTTCTGGTGAGCTTCCCTGCTGCCATGACATCGTGGCCACAGGCCGGACAGCTCACTTCCTACCTCGATGCAGAGACGGGAGCAACACCTCTGTCTCTGATGAAGTGGGCGATAAAGAGTGGTGACGCCTCCGTGCTGGAGCAGTTGCCAAGCAGCTTCAACATGCTCATTGGCTTGCCCGAGACATGCCAGACTGGTGCCGGCTGTCTTGGTGAGGTCTGCGCCCTGGCGCTCCTGCTCGGACTGGTGTTCATGCTGTGGCGCAAGATTATCACTTGGCACATACCCGTGAGCATCCTCGCAACGGTGTTCGTGCTCAGTGGCCTGCTGCATCTTGCAGACCCCGTATACGCAAATCCCGTGCAGGTGGTGCTCAGTGGCGGACTGATGCTCGGTGCCATCTTCATGGCCACTGACTATGTGACATCACCGATGACGCACCGTGGACAGCTCGTCTATGGCATAGCGATAGGCGTGCTTACGGTGGTAATAAGAAACTGGGGCAGCTATCCCGAGGGAATGTCGTTTGCCATACTGATTATGAATGCTTTCACGCCGCTCATCAACAACTACATCAAGCCAAAGCGCTTTGGTGAGGTGCCGGCAAAGAAATAAAGATTGGGAGGAACAGAAAAATGGAAAAACTCAAATCATCGCTCTTGAATATGGTGCTCGTCCTCGTTGGCGTGGCCATGGTGATAGGAGCTGTGCTCGCCTGGGTAAACAACATCACGGAGAAACCCATTGCGGACAAGGCCCAGCAGACGCTTGCCAATGGTATACGCGACGTGATGGGGACTGCCGACATCAATGTTGATGAACCCGACAGCCTGACACTTGACCTACAGGGCAAGGCTTACGACTTCGTAATTCATAATGTAAACTCCACATCAGGCGATTATCTTGGTGCTGCCGTAGAGAGCACGACACTCGGCTTCGGTGGCGACCTGAAGGTTCTCGTCGGCTTCGATGCCCACGGAAAGGTGCTTGGCTATACAATCCTACAGGCATCTGAGACACCGGGACTCGGCGCAAAGGCCGACAAGTGGTTCCAGAAGGACGGAAAGGGAAGCATCATTGGCCGGAGCCTGTCCGACGGCAACCTCACTGTTGACAAGGATGGTGGAGATGTTGATGCCATCACGGCATCAACCATCACGACGCGAGCCTTCCTCAAGGCCGTCAACCAGGCATACGCCGCCTACAAGGGGAATGATACCGACGGGGAGAGTGGAGCATCAAAACAAAAACACTAAGAGACAAAGATTATGAACAAGATAAAAATCATTACCAACGGCATACTGAAGGAAAACCCCGTGCTGGTGCTCCTGCTCGGTATGTGTCCTACGCTGGCTACTACCACCAGCGCTATCAACGGACTGTCCATGGGACTTGCCACTATGTCGGTGCTCATCTGCACCAACTTCGTGATATCATGTATCAAGAGCATCACGCCCGACAAGGTGCGCATTCCTGTCTTCATCGTTGTCATAGCAGCCTTTGTCACCATACTGCAGATGCTCATGGCAGCGTACGCTCCCGACTCCATCAACAAGGCGCTGGGCATCTACATCCCGCTGATTGTTGTCAACTGCCTCATCCTTGGCCGTGCCGAGAGCTTCGCGGCAAAGAACAATCCCGTGGCAAGTCTTGCCGATGGCGTGGGCATGGGACTGGGATTTACACTTGGGCTTACCGTGCTCGGTATTATACGCGAGATATTGGGCGCGGGCAGCATCTTCGGCTTCGTGCTCCTGCCGGAAGTGACGAACGTACTGCTATTTGTGTTGCCTCCGGGGGCTTTCATCTCTCTGGGCTATCTCATTGCTGTTGTTAACAAAATAAAGAAGTAAGCGTTATGGAATACATTCTGATATTTATCTCGGCGATATTCGTCAACAACATCATCCTGTCGCAGTTCCTGGGCATCTGTCCTTTCCTCGGAGTATCGAAGAAGGTGGACACAGCCCTGGGCATGGGTGCCGCCGTGGCTTTCGTGCTCACTCTGGCGACAATAGTGACGTATCTGCTACAGACTTATGTGCTCAATCCCTTCGGACTGCAGTATCTTCAGACGCTGTCGTTCATCCTTGTCATCGCATCGCTCGTACAGATGGTAGAGATAGTACTCAAGAAGGTGTCGCCTGCTCTCTATCAGGCTCTCGGCATCTTCCTTCCGCTCATCACCACCAACTGTGCCGTGCTCGGTGTGGCAATCCTCGTCATACAGAAAGACTTCTCGCTCATACAGAGCATCGTCTATGCCTTCTCTACGGCAATAGGTTTCGCACTGGCAATGGTGGTCTTCGCCGGTCTGCGTGAGCAGCTCTCACTGGTACGTGTGCCCAAGGGCATGCAGGGCATGGCGATAGTACTTGTTACCGCCGGCCTGCTATCCCTCGCATTCATGGGATTCAGCGGTGTGGACGGCGGACTACGTTCCGTATTCGGACTCGAATGAAGAGCTAAAGGATATTCTCTCCACCCCTCTCTTAAAGGGAGGGATGGGGAGAATTTTGTTTATATGATGTTATAAATAGCCAAGATAGGCACAGACTTACTGAACTAATGAAACATAAACTTATTAACCTGTTGACTTTTGCCGTATTTGCCGTATTCTATGCAAATGCGCAGTTGCTTCCTTATCAGAATCCGAAATTATCATCAGAACAACGTGCATCAGACCTTGTGAGCAGACTCACTCTTGAGGAAAAGACGATGCTGATGATGGACAAGTCGCCAGCAATACCCCGGCTGGGTATACCTGAATTTCAATGGTGGAATGAAGCCCTGCATGGAGTGGGGAGAAACGGATATGCTACGGTCTTCCCCATCACCATGTGCATGGCTGCGTCATGGAACAATGACTTGCTCCAGCAGGTGTTTACTGCCGTCAGCGATGAGGCCCGCGCCAAGAACCAGATAGCACGCCAGTCGGGAAAGATTAAGCGCTATCAGTGTCTGTCCTTTTGGACTCCCAATATCAATATCTTCCGTGATCCCAGGTGGGGACGGGGACAGGAGACATACGGCGAGGACCCATATCTGACATCACGGATGGGACTGGCCGTTGTCAACGGTCTGCAAGGTCCCCGTACATCACGTTACCGTAAACTTCTGGCCTGCGCTAAGCATTTCGCAGTACATAGTGGTCCGGAATGGAACCGCCATTCGTTCAATGTTGAAGACCTACCATCGCGCGACCTTTGGGAGACATATCTTCCTGCCTTCAAGACCCTTGTTCAGGAAGGACATGTTGCCGAGGTGATGTGTGCCTATCAGCGCATCGACGGCAAGCCTTGCTGTGGCAGCCACCGTTATGAAAGACAGATACTCAGAGACGAGTGGGGCTTCGATGGTCTGATTACCTCCGACTGCTGGGCTATTGCCGACTTCTATCTCAAGGGTCACCATGAGGTTGCGGGCGACTCTGCCGATGCCGTGGCTATGGCATTAAGGGCAGGAACAGATGTGGAATGCGGAGCGTCGTATGCCGCTATACCGAAGGCTGTGGCGCAAGGAGCAGTCTCCATGGCAGAGATTGACGAGAGCCTTAAACGTCTTATGAAGGCGAGAATAGAATTGGGTGATTTCGACCCCGACTCGCTTGTGGAGTGGACAAGTATTTCTCCATCGGTTATTGCAGGCGAGAGACACAAGCAGATGGCTCTCGATATGGCAAGACAGGGCACGGTATTGTTGCAGAACAATAACTCCATATTGCCCTTGAACCGTAATTCAGACATAGTGGTCATGGGACCCAATGCCAATGACTCCGTAATGATGTGGGGCAACTACAACGGAACACCTACCAGAACAATAACGATATTGCAAGGCATACGTCAGTATGTTCCCGATGCCAGATATGTGGCAGGTTGCCAGCTGACGCGGAATTTCGATATTGCAGACCAGCAGGCCGTAATCGACAGTGTGGGCGATGCAGAAACAGTAGTGTTTGTCGGTGGGCTCTCACCTCGTGTTGAAGGCGAGGAGATGCCTGTCAACGAGCCTGGCTTCAAGGGTGGTGACCGTACGGATATCGAATTGCCGGCAGCACAACGCTCACTCATAGCTTTGCTGCATAAGGCAGGTAAGAAGGTCGTCTTCGTCAACTGTTCTGGAAGTGCTGTGGCACTGGTCCCTGAGGCCCAACACTGTGAAGCCGTCTTGCAGGCGTGGTATGGAGGTGAGCAAGGAGGAAGAGCCGTTGCCGAGATACTGTTTGGTGACTGCAATCCTTCAGGTAAGCTTCCCGTAACATTCTACAGTTCTACTAATCAGCTGCCAGATTACGAGGACTACAGCATGGCTGGACGCACCTACCGCTATCTTACTGAACAGCCACTCTTCTGCTTCGGTTTTGGTCTCAGCTACACCACTTTCAATATCGGCAAACCAAAATATAATGATAAGACAAATACCATAAAGGTTGGAATTGCCAATACAGGAAAGCGCGATGGTGACGAGGTTTTGCAGGTGTATATTCGACGGGTGGGTGATGTCGAAGGTCCTCAAAAGACCCTTCGTGCCTTCAAGCGAGTCAGTCTGAAAGCAGGCCACAAGAAAACAGTAGATATAGACTTCCCCACCTCAAGTTTCGAATGTTGGGATGCAGCTTCAAATACCATGCGTGTCATTCCAGGCAAATACCAGTTAATGGTAGGCAACTCCAGCCGCAGTCAGGACCTGAAGACTATTGAGGTGAACATTAAGTGACAAATACACATGCTTTGGGGAGTTTTACGCCTCCAGCCACAAGGCTGATAATTATGTTTTTTTACGTGGATACCTTCGTTGGATTACGAAGGTATCTCCGTTTTTGTGGGGCAGTTCAGCCCATCTCAGACGCAAAGCATTGCATCTGCCAACGCAAAGCTTTGCATGTGCCAACGCAAAGCTTTGCATGTGCCAACGCAAAGCTTTGCAACCGCTCACGCAAAGCATTGC
>OBLI01003699.1_pt1 | contig 11524 bp, 11 predicted proteins | sample 1519701 | NCBI WGS metagenome assembly OBLI01 (sample SAMEA3663005, study PRJEB22513) | pig gut metagenome | biome: pig gut; feature: pig-associated habitat; material: faeces | place: France | collected 2012 | reverse complement strand
GAGCGTGTTTTCTATGGGTAGCTGTCCCGCTCAGCCCATTTTTAATCTGAACAGAGTGCACAAACCAACAAAACTCATCCGTTAATGTTCCAAAAGTCTCGTACCTTCACGACGATAAACTGAAATTTACATATCGGAGCCGTTGTTTTTGCTAGGATAATATCAGCGAAGGCAATGGCTTTTTGTTTTGGCAGATGGAAGACGCCAGTCGGAGGCGGAAGCAGCAGAGTTTATGAGGAGGAAAATCAGAATGAAAGTGAAAAGATATGCCAGGGCAGATAGGGAGGCATGTGCCGCTTGCGGTGCCTGCCTGAATGAATGTCCCCGTGGCGCCATAGAAATCTGGCGGGGTTGTTATGCCTCGGTGGAGGCGGAAAGATGCGCTGGGTGCGGCAGGTGTGCCATGATTTGCCCGGCAGGGGCTATGAAGATTCTGACGAGAGAGGATTAGCAGGAGATGAAAGTCATGAAGAAACAGAAGGGTAACTATAAAACGGGCAGGCACTGGCAGGACTATTTGTGGCTGTGGCCGGTTATTTATTTTTCCCTGGGATTTTTCAATATTCTTTTTGCCTGGCTGGGCATGATAGATTTTTTAGTGCCGTTGATTTTTGCCATTGCCAGGGGGAACAAGAATTTTTGCAGCACCTACTGCGGACGGGGAAGGCTGTTTACATTTTTAGGCAAGGACAGGGGATTTTCCGCAGGGCGTCTGGCACCGGCCTGGCTTCATGCCAGGTGGTTCCGCTATGGCTTTATGGTCTTTTTCCTGTTTATGTTTGGTAGCCTGCTTTTTCAGACGTATCTTGTGGCAAGTGGTGCCGGGACGCTGGAGGAGATTGTCAGGCTGCTGTGGTCGGTCCGGATTCCCTGGGACTGGTCATATCCTGCCGGTGTGGCTCCTGACTGGGCTGTGCAGTTCAGTTTTGGGTTTTATAGCTTGATGCTTACCTCTGCTTTGATAGGTTTGTTTGTCATGTCCCTGTATAAGCCGAGGACATGGTGCACCTTCTGTCCTATGGGCACTATGACACAGGGAATATGCCAGCTAAAGGCACGTTAGATTGTTATGGCAATGAATGTGTACTCAGTGATAACATCTTATCATTTTTTACAATAATACAGGAAAAATAACTTGCAATTTTATTATCGATATGATATTATATGGGCAGAGATGAAAAGAAAATATCATTTTAAAAGGGGATAAGATGATAATGAAAGAGCAGGAATTTATATCAGGCAAGCCGGAAGTATGGATTGGCGTGGATTTGGGTACTACCGGGGTAAGGGCGATTGCTTACGATGTGCGGGGAAAGAAGTATTGTGCCTCGGAGGCTTTTTATCCGTTGCTGACTTTGCATCCGGATTGGGCAGAGGAAAATCCGTTGCAGATTATGGAGTCGGTGGAAAAGGTGATCGGAGAGACGGCAGCGGAGCTGCGCTACAAGAACTGCTGCCTGGAGGGAATTGCCCTTAGTACAGTCATGCACAGCTTTGCCGGGCTGGACGAGCATTATGAGCCGTTAATGGATATGCAGACCTGGGCAGATAGCCGCAGTGCCGGAATTGTCAAGGAAATGAAGCAGGATGATGCCATGTGCAGGCGGTTTTATGAAAAAACAGGGTGCCCTGTCCATGCTTGTTATCCACTGGCAAAGGTTATCTGGCTGAAGCGCAATCATCCGGAGCTTTTTAACCAGATGCGTTATGTGGGTTCCCTGAAAGATTATATCTTCCGCGGCCTTACCGGCGAATGGGTGATTGACCATTCTGCTGCCAGCACCAGCGGCATGTACAATGAACAGCTGATGGACTGGGATGAGGAAATTCTCGCCTACGCAGGCCTCAATCGCAGCCAGATGCCGCCAGTGGTTTCTACCACTTACATGGCAAAGCTCAGTTCAGGGGCGGCAGAGAGGATGGGCATGGCAGCTGGTGTGTCTGTAGTAATCGGGGCTACTGATGGGGTACTGGTTAATGTAGGCATCGGTGCAGTGCATCCGGGGCAGCTTAGTGCCACCATCGGTACCAGCGGAGCTTTGCGCATGCTGACGGAAAAGCCTATGACGGATCCTGAGATGCGTACATGGTGCTACAATCTTACGGACGATATGTGGGTGGCAGGTGGTGCCATCAACAACGGCGGCATGATTTTGCGCTGGGTGCGTGACAAGATTTGTCATTATACACAGACACATCTGGAGCATCTGGATGTGGATGGCTATGATCTGATGACTATGAAGGCTGCCCATATTGCACCTGGGGCGGAAGGTTTGATAATGCTGCCGTGCTTTACGGGAGAAAGGGCTCCTTATTGGAATTCGGAGCTGAGGGGCATGTTCTTCGGCCTGTCCCTGAATCATAGCCGTTCCCACATGATTCGGGCGGCCATGGAGGGCATCTGCTACAGTATGAATGCGGTCTTGCAGGCTTTGAAGGAGTTTGGCAGCATTGAGGATATCCGTGTCAGTGGCAGCTTTACCAAATCAAGCCTGTGGCTGCAGATTTTGTCGGATGTGCTGAATGAAAAGCTGACCTTGCCGGATAATAGCGAGGGGGCTGCCTTTGGTGCAGTGGTGTTAGGCTTTATTGCCAGTGGCAGGCTCAAGAGCATTAACGATACTGCAGAGCTTGTAAAGCCGAGAAAAACATATATCCCGGTACCGGAGCATGTAGAGACGTATCAGGAACTTTATGGTATTTATGAGAGATTGTATTGGAATCTGCAGCGGGAGTTTGTGGACATTGCAGCTTTTCAGAAGAATATGTAAAAGATGTTTATGTAAAATATGTGCCAAAAGATATGTTTGGTACATATATGTAAAAAATGCCTGGAATATTACAGGTGAAAAAGTGTGCGGAAAGACAAGGAGCGATAAAAATGGGCAAAATGAATATCGGTATGGTGGGCATGGCTGTTATGGGCAGCAATCTTGCCCTGAATATGGCTGACCATGGTTTTGATGTAGCTTGCTACAATTATACGCCGGATTTAACGGAAAAGGTTATGAAGGAGCATCCTCATGAGCATATGCATGGTTTTTATGGCTTGCAGGAGTTTGTGGATTCTTTGGAGAAGCCTCGCATGATTATGTTTATGATTATGGCAGGCAGCCCGGTGGACTCCATGCTGGAAAAGCTGCTGCCGATTCTTGAGCCGGGAGATATGGTTATGGACGGAGGAAATTCCTTCTTTGAGGATACCCGCCGCAGGCATGAGCTGGCAGCCAAGTACGGTGTACATTTCTTTGGCGTGGGGATTTCCGGCGGTGAAAAGGGTGCCAGGCTGGGCCCTTGCATTATGCCGGGGGGCAACCGCGAGGCTTACGAATATGTAAGGCCTGTTTTTGAAGCTATTGCTGCCAAGGCGGCCGGTGAGCCGTGCTGCACCTATATTGGTGGTGACGGGGCAGGTCACTATGTGAAGATGGTGCACAACGGCATCGAATATGCGGATATGCAGCTGATTGCAGAGAGTTCCTTGCTGATGAAATATGCCGGAGGCATGAGCAATCAGCAGATGTCAGAGGCTTTCTATGAATGGAACCAGGGGGAGCTGAAAAGCTTTTTGATTGGCATCACGGCTGATATTTTTGCAGAACGTGATGATATGGGCGATGGCTGGCTGGTTGATATGATCGTGGATAGTGCCGGGCAGAAGGGCACAGGCCGCTGGACCAGCATTCAGGCGATGAAGCAGGGGGTAAATACTTCCATGATTACAGCAGCTTGCAATGCCAGGGTTATGTCCAATCTGCTGGAGGAAAGGGCAGCACTGGGGGAGAGCCTGGCGGCCGGACTGAACACCGTGGATGCTGGCGAAGATTTCCTTGAGGACGTGCGCCGCAGCCTCTATGCAGGCAAGATTGCTGCCTATGCCCAGGGATTTGCCCTGTACCGCTCTGCGGCAGAGGTCTATGGCTGGCAGCTGGATTTCGGCAGGATTGCCGCTATATTCCGGGCTGGCTGTATCATTCAGGCGGAGTTCCTGAATAAAATAACTGAGGCATATAACCGTCAGCCGCAGCTGGCAAACCTGATGCTGGATGAATTTTTCCTGGGCAAGATCAAGGAAAATCTTGCCAGCCTGCGCCGGGTGACAGCCATGGCTATTACCCTAGGCATTCCTGTACCGGCCTTGGCCAATGCTGTGCAGTATATTGACAGCTTCCGGGCCGGTCAGCTGGGAGCCAATGTCATTCAGGCACAGCGGGATTATTTCGGGGCGCATACCTTCCAGCGCAAAGATAGGGCAGGCAGCTTCCATCATCAGTGGCAGGAGCATTACAAGGGATAATAGGGAAGAGGCACTTATCCTAAAAGTGTTTGCTGCAAAAGAGTTTTATGGGTAAATTTATTATCAGGGGCGTTTATTGTAAGGGGGATTTAAAATGCCTTTAGTGATTTTTGCCATTGGTATTTTGGCACTGTTCTTCCTGATTGTCAGGGTAAAGCTGAATAGTTTTCTGGCTCTGCTGCTGGTGGCTGGCTGCGTGGGCTTTGCAGAGGGCTTGCCTATTAATCAGATTATTCCTACCATTGAAAAGGGACTGGGGGGAACCCTGGGCGGCCTGGCTATCGTGGTGTCCTTTGGTGCCATGCTGGGCAAGCTTATGGCAGAAAGCGGCGGTGCCCAGCGCATTGCCACTACGCTGATTAATGTTTTTGGCAAGAAGAATGTGAAGTGGGCTGTTTGCCTGACAGGCTTCATTGTGGGCATTGCCCTGTTCTATGAAATAGGTTTTATATTGCTGATACCGCTGGTTTTTACCATTGCGGTTTCTGCGGAAATTCCTCTTTTGGAGGTTGGTATTCCGATGGCGGCTGCTTTGTCGGTAACTCATGGGTTCCTGCCGCCTCATCCAGGTCCTACAGCCATTTCCATTATCTATAATGCGGATATTGGCACGACTTTGATTTACGGAGCTTTGATTGCGGTGCCGACAGCTATTGTGGCAGGACCGGTATTCTGCAGCACCGCCAGAAAAATTCGTCCGAATATCCCGGAGGGTATGCACAATCCGAAAATCTTTAAAGAAAATGAGATGCCGGGCTTTGGCGTGTCTGTGTTCACTGCAATGGTGCCGGTGGTGCTGATGGCGGCTTCTGCTATTGCCAAAATGACTATGAATCCTGAGTCTTCCGTGTATCATGTGCTGACTTTTCTAGGCTCTCCGGATATGGCACTGACCTTGGCAGTGGCGATTGCCTTTTATACCTTCGGCATTGCCCAGGGCAAGACCATACCTGAAATTATGAAGGTGGTGGAGAGTGCCGTTCTTAGTATCGCCATGATTTTGCTGATTGTGGGCGGTGGCGGTGCCCTGAAGCAGATTTTGATTGACAGCGGCGTAGGGCGTTATATCGGTGAGATTGCGGCTGCTTCCAACCTCTCTCCGCTGCTGATGGCATGGAGCGTGGCTGCTGTTATCCGCACTGCCTGCGGTTCTGCCACAGTGGCAGCTCTTACTGCCGGCGGTATTGCCGCACCTGTAGTTGCTGCTACTGGTGTCAGCCCGGAGCTGATGGTACTGGCAACCGGTGCAGGCAGCCTGATTTTCAGCCCGCCGAATGACCCTGGGTTCTGGCTGTTCAAGGAATTCTTCGGTCTTACCTTCAAGGAAACCATCCGCACATGGTGCGCCCTTGAAACGATTATTGCCGTTATGGGGCTGGCCGGTGTACTGGTTATTGATGCTTTGCTCTAATAAGTGAATGCTGTAGTATTAGTAGTTTGCTGCAGGTGCGCTCCATATTAATGTTTCCATTACCTTATCCCATATTGTACCTGCAGTTGCTATCCTGTCTGCTGCCTTTTGGAGGTGGCAGGCAGGATTTTTTATTCTGATATTTTCGTGAGTTTTTGCTATAATGTCTTTAGGTATTTGCAGAGGAGGCTTTATGATGGCGGAGAAAGAGGTGCAGCTGCCGATTTTGCGCAGCGTTTATCAGGATTTGACCAGGTCAGAGCAGAGAATAGCTGATTATATTACCAGCCATGCGGATGAAATTATGGACAAGACTATCCCTGAGCTGGCAAGGAATACAAAGAGTGCTGAGATTACCATCTCCAGGTTTTGCAAAAAGCTGGGGTTCAGCGGTTTGCAGGGGTTGAAGATAGCTTTAGCGGCGGAGCTGTCCTCGTCTGGTGATGACAGGTTTCAGGATATTCACCGGGGGGATTCTTATGAGCAGGTGGCTGGCAAGATTTTTGGCAATATTGCAGAGGGGATGCAGGATACGCTGAAAATTCTTGATTATGCTGCGGTGGAAAGGGCGATTAATGCTCTGGTTCAAGCAAGGCGGGTGGCTGTCTATGGCTTCGGCAATTCTGCTACAGTATGCCGGGATATAGAGACCAGGTTTTTGCGGTTCGGCATGGTGGTGCAGGCATATGATGATATTAGCCAGCAGCTGACTTCGGCAAGCCTCCTGACGGCTGAGGATGTGGTAATTGCTGTGTCTCATTCAGGTTCGACCATGAATTTGCTGAAGACTGTGGAGGTAGCAAAAAAATCCGGGGCGAAGATTATTGTTATTACGAGTTATGCCCAGTCTAATTTGGCAAAAATAGGGGATATAGTGCTGACCGGCATGGGACGGGAGGTGCATTACCGCTCTGAGTCCGTGGCATCAAGGCTCATCCACATGGCGATTACGGATGTGCTGTACACCGGGATAGCCATGCAGCTGCCTGAGCAGTATCAGGAAAATATCGGCAAGATGCGGTCAGTTATTTCTGCTACTAGAGAATAGTATTATGATTTTTCAGTTTATACAGCGGTCGGCAGTAGCAGGTCTCGTCAGCTCCTCGGCTCCCCCTTTTCAGGCTTGCTCGTAAAGCTGTATGCATCACTATGATAAAAGTAACAGATGTGGTTTTATCAATTTGTTTATATCTGTTCAGAAAAAGAAAGGGATGAGTGAGGACAGTACCCATAGAAAACCTTTGTTGTACCTCGGTGCTTAGCGACTTGCAAGCCGTAGGCGTAGCAAGAGCTTAGCATCCGCTAGGTACAACTAGGAGCGAGAGCGTGTTTTCTATGGGTAGCTGTCCCGCTCAGCCCATTTTTATAGTCTGAACAGAGTGCACGAACCAACAAAACTCATCCGTTAATGTTCCAGAAGTCTCGTACCTTCACGACGATAAACTGAAATTTCACATTGATATTGAACATTATTTCTTGTATAATTACCTTTAGCAAGAGCTGTACCAATGCGGTAGGCGGAGTTCTCACGCCCCTTGAAAGGGGGCGATGCTTATGGGAAAATACGATTTTGCTTATATTGTCGTGTTGACTCTGTGGCTGCTGATTATTTTGGCAATCAAGGCATAAGAAAAACCGCCCTAGGCTGCTAATCTGAGGCGGTTTTTCTAAAACATCTTCACTTTGGGGCGACCGTCTGCTGGTGCACCTCTTGCTATTATTATACATTATGCAGGATGTTTTTGCAAGTAGCTGCTTACTGTACACCGGGGGCGGTTCTGCTGGGCATAGAGGAGGAATTTTGGTATGAAATGGTGCGAGGTCAGCATTCAGACCACCCATGAGGCGGTGGAGCTGGTTGCGGAGATTTTCCGTGATTTGGGGGCTGCCGGGGTGGTTATCGAGGACCCGGAGCTGGTCAATGATTATATAACTTCCGGCAAGTGGGATTATACGGATATTCCCATTGCAACGGAGACGGAGATTGTGACGGAAAAGGTGTATCTGCCGGTCAATGGCGAGCTGGAGGGCAGGCTGCAGACCTTCCGGCAGGAGCTGAAGGCACTGGAGGGCAGGGGCGTGAATATTGCCCCGGGAACTATTGAGACAAATGAATTGCAGGACGAGGACTGGTCCGATACCTGGAAGCAGTATTTTCACACGGAAAAGCCCGGGGAAAGGGTGGTTATCAAGCCTACCTGGGAAAGCTATGAGCCGGAGGATGGCGAGGTAGTCATCGAGCTGGACCCGGGTGCTGCCTTTGGCACCGGCACTCATGCCACCACCTCCATGTGCATCCGCCAGCTGGAAAAGTTGGTGCAGCCGGGCATGACTGTCTTTGATGTGGGCACCGGTTCCGGCATTTTGTCTATTATTGCCGCCAGGCTGGGGGCCAAGGAAATCCAGGCGGTGGATTATGATGATTCCGTGCTGAAAATCGTGGAGGAAAACCTGGCTCAGAACAAGGTGCAGGATATTGTTTCCGTTGCCCAGAGCGATTTGATGCAGAATATTCACGGCAAGGCGCAGCTGGTGATTGCCAATATTATTGCCGACATCATCATCCGCCTCTTTGACCAGCTGGATGAACACCTGGAGCCGGGGGGGACTTTGCTCACCAGCGGCATTATTGAGGACAGGATTGAGGATGTGCTGGCTGCGGCAGAGGCTCATGGATATGCCGTGGCGGAGCGCATGGAAAATAAGGGCTGGGCCTGCATCACTTTCAGGCGCAAGGCTGATTTGCAGGCGGCTGCCGGAAAGGCGTGAGGTCAGCCCATGCGGAGGATTTTTATCAAGGACCTTTTGCAGGAGGAGCTGGTGATTACCGGCGGCGATGCCCATCATCTGGGCAGGGTGATGCGGGCGAAGGCCGGTGACCGCATCCTGGTGGCGGATGACCAGGGCAAGGTGGGCGAGTACGAGCTGACCGGCTTTACGGAAAGCTCCGTGTCCATGCGGCTGGTGCAGCAGGTGGAGGAACGCACCGAGTCCCCGGTGGAGATTGTTCTGGCCCAGTGCCTGCCCAAGGGGGACAAGCTGGATTTGATTGTGCAAAAGGCCACGGAGCTGGGGGTGAATGTAATTGTGCCTCTGGCCAGCGACAACTGCGTGGTCAGGTATGATGGCAGAAAGGCAAAGGCCAAGCAGGAAAAATGGCAGAAAATAGCCGATGAGGCTGGCAAGCAGTGTGGCAGGAGCCGCCTGCCGGAGGTGCAGCAGGTGCAGCCTTTCCGCCAGTGGCTGAGGGAAGCAGCTGATGGAAAGAGAGATGATACTGCTGTCTGCATGTGCTATGAGAACGAGCTGCAGCAGGGCATGAAGGCTTTTTTGCAGGGACAGAAGGCGGCAAAAAGATTTGTGGCCATCATCGGCCCGGAGGGGGGCTTTTCCCTGGCGGAAGCGGCTCTTGCCAAGGAGCTGGGGATTGCCTCCGTCAGCCTGGGCACCAGGATTTTGCGGGCGGAGACAGCTGCCATCAGCGCGGCGGCTGTGATCCAGTATGAGAACGGCGATTTAGGAGGGAGATAGATTTTGGCAAGTGCAGCATTTGTTACCCTTGGCTGCAAGGTAAATCAGTTTGAGACCGAGGTTATGGAAGGGCTTTTCAAGGAGGCCGGCTATGAGATTGTGGAGCATAGCCAGCCGGCGGATGTGTACGTTATCAACACCTGCTCCGTTACCAGCCTGGGCGACAAGAAATCCCGTCAGCTGATTCGCCGGGTTCAGAGGCAGAATCCTGAGGCAGTCATCGCCGTGACCGGCTGCTATGCCCAGATTGCCCCGGAGCAGATCAAGGCGATTGAGGGAGTCAGGGTGGTGCTGGGCACGGCAAACCGCCGCCGCATCGTGGAATACGTGGAGCAGGCAATCCTGCAGAACGGCAAAATCATCGACGGGGTGACGGATATCATGAAGGTGCGGGAGTTTGAGGATATCCCCCTGCTGGACATGCCAACCAGGACCAGGGCATTTCTCAAGATTCAGGAGGGCTGCACCAATTTCTGCAGCTACTGCATTATCCCCTTCACCCGGGGGCCTTTGCGCTCCCGTCCCCTGGACAGCGTGCGCCGGGAGGCAGAGAAGCTTTTGGCCAACGGCTTCAAGGAAATCGTCTTTACTGGCATCCATCTGGGGGCATACGGCAGGGATTTCAAGGATGGCACCAGCCTGGCGGATGCGGCAAGGGCGGTGCTGGACCTGCCGGGGCTGCGCCGCCTGAGGCTCAGCTCCCTTGAGTCCATCGAGCTTTCCGATGAGCTTCTGGCCCTGCTCAGGGACAATCCGAAGTTCAGCCATCACCTGCACCTGCCCTTGCAGGCAGGCTCTGATGATGTGCTGAAAAGGATGAACCGCCACTATGACCGGGGGGAGTTTTCACGGCTTTTGGCCAGGGTAAGGGACGCCGTGCCGGGAGTTTCCGTGTCTACGGATGTGATAGTGGGCTTTCCGGGGGAGACGGAGGAAATGTTTGCGGAGAGCCTTGAGTATATCCGCAGCCTGGAATTTTCCCGGATGCATGTTTTTCCATACTCGCCCCGTACCGGCACTCCGGCAGCGGAGATGCCTGACCAGGTGCCGGAGCCTGTCAAGAAGGAGCGGGTGCACCGTATGCAGGCTGTGGCAGGGGAGATGGCACAGGAATACTGCCGGTCCTATCTGGGGACAACCCAGAGGGTGCTGCTGGAAACCGATACTGATGGTGAGAAGGACGGGCTGACCGATACCTATATCCGTGTCTATACCAATGATGAGGCAGAACTGGGAGAAATTTACGATGTTTGCCTGGAACGATTGTATAAAGACGGAGTTTATGGTACAATAATAAATACGGCTGATTAATATTATTAATGGCCGAATCAGCTGCAAAGTGCTGTCTTGCCGGCTGCCTGACTGGCTGGCAGATATTGTTTTGCAGCAGCAAGAGGCGAGGAGGTGTACAAAATGGCAGATTGTATTTTTTGCAAAATTGCGGCGAAGGAGATTCCGGCTGCTGTGGTCTACGAGGACCAGCTGGTTCTCGCCTTCAAGGATTTGGAGCCCCAGGCACCTTTTCACGCCCTGGTTATTCCCAAGAAGCACATTGAGAGCGTGGGGGCCCTGACTCCTGAGGACAAGGAGCTGGCAGGCCATATCATGTGCGAGGTTATCCCTGCAATTGCCAAGGAAAACAAGCTGGACAATGGCTTCCGGGTGGTAGCCAATACCGGCGAGGACGGCGGTCAGACCGTGAAGCACCTGCATTTTCATGTGCTGGGCGGTCGCTCCATGCAGTGGCCACCGGGTTAATTTGGTGTTGACAACATATACCTGATTTTGATATAATAATCGGGTGTAGTTGAAAAATACACTCCCAAGTCAATTGGAGGGGGGGAAAAATAGATGGCAAACGAGATTAAGGTTGGTAAGAATGAGACCATTGATAGCGCTCTCCGCAGGTTCAAGCGTATGAGCCAGAAGGCTGGTACCTTGGCTGAGGTAAGGAAGCGCGAGCATTACGAAAAGCCAAGTGTACGCCGCAAGAAGAAGTCTGAGGCAGCACGCAAGCGCAAGTTCCGTGCATAATAGCTTTTTAGCCTTTGGCTAGTCTGTGACGAGTACAGATATGAATAATAAAGCCGCAGCTGTAGCAGCTGCGGCTTTTAATTTTTCCGTTTTTCAGGCTGTATATTATAATGTAGTGAAAATCAAACTTGCCTTGCCGCTGAGCTGATAATCCCCCATATTGGCTGGCAGGAACACGGTCTGGCCTGCCGGCATGTCCAGCAGGGTTTCCCCGGCGGTCAGGGTGAGGCTGCCCTCCAGTACGGTGAAGG
>OBLI01003698.1_pt1 | contig 11527 bp, 13 predicted proteins | sample 1519701 | NCBI WGS metagenome assembly OBLI01 (sample SAMEA3663005, study PRJEB22513) | pig gut metagenome | biome: pig gut; feature: pig-associated habitat; material: faeces | place: France | collected 2012 | reverse complement strand
AGAGCGATATCGTGGAAGTTGTTACCGACACTACCGACGGTACTATCCTCTATGCTGAAATGCCAGTGAAGACCAACCTCCGCGTTACTCACAGTGAGCCGGGTGTGAAGGGTGACACTGCCACCAACGCCACAAAGCCCGCTACACTGGAGACAGGTGTTGAGGTGCGCGTACCTCTGTTCATCAACGAGGGCGACCTTATCCAGGTTGACACTCGCGATGGTAGCTACCTGAGTCGTGTGAAGGAGTGATTCTTTTTTCAAAAGAAATTAAAGAATTAAAAAATTAAAGATTAAGGTTCTTTGAAGTATTCGATTATTGTTCCGGTGTTCAATCGCCCAGATGAGGTGGATGAACTGTTGCAGAGTCTTGTCGGTCAGACACTGAAGGACTTTGAGGTTGTCATCGTTGAGGATGGCTCGGAGAAGCCATGCAAGGACGTATGTGACAAATATGCGGGAAAAATCGATGTGAAATACTTCATGAAGAAAAACTCAGGTCCCGGGCAGAGCCGCAATTATGGTGCCGAGCGTGCCAATGGCGAGTATCTTATAGTACTCGACTCGGATGTGGTTCTGCCCGAGGGCTATCTCAAGGCAGTTGATGACGAGCTGAATCGTGAACCGTCTGATGCCTTTGGTGGTCCTGACTGTGCCCACGACTCGTTTACCGAGACACAGAAGGCCATCAGCTATTCAATGACGAGCTTCTTCACCACTGGCGGTATCCGTGGAGGCAAGAAGAAACTCGACAAGTTCTATCCCCGCTCGTTCAATATGGGCATTAGTCGTGATGTCTATAAGCGTCTTGGCGGTTTTTCCAAGATGAGATTTGGCGAGGACATTGATTTCTCCATCCGTATCTTCAAGGCAGGATGCAAATGTCGCCTCTTCCCCGAGGCATGGGTATGGCATAAGCGTCGTACAGACATGCGCAAGTTTTTCCGTCAAGTATATAATAGTGGTATCGCGCGCGTGAACCTTTATAAATTATATCCAGAGTCGCTTAAGTTGGTGCATCTTCTACCGATGGTTTTCACCGTGGGAGTGATATTGCTCTTTCTCATTGCATGCTTTGGCAGGATAATGATGGTGTATGGCAATCCCGCCGACTTCTATTCTTGGTATTATCTCGTGGTGGGAGCTATCAGTCCAATCCTACTTTTCTCGCTTGTCATCTTTATCGACTCGTCGATACAGAACAGGAGTCTGCCCATTGGTTTTATATCCATCGGTGCCGCCTTCGTGCAGTTGGGTGGATATGGATTCGGATTTATCTCGGCATGGTGGAAGCGTTGCATACTCGGACATGACGAGTTTCATGCTTTCGAAAAAACATTCTATAAGTGAAACTATCAATAAAAGACTGGGACGAGGCCGACATGCCGAGGGAGAAGCTCGAGCGGCTCGGGGCAGAGGCATTGAGCAATGCCGAACTGCTCGCTATACTTATTGGCTCAGGTTCGACCAAGGAGAGTGCTGTCGATTTGATGAAGCGGGTGATGAGCGACTGCAACAACAATCTTAATTCACTTGGCAAACTGACTATCAGCGACCTGATGAAATACAATGGCGTTGGGCCCGCCAAGGCAATCACCATATTGGCAGCCTGCGAATTGGGCAAGCGCCGGCAGATGGAAAAGCCCGAGGAGAGGGTGAAGCTCAATTCGGCACTCGCCATATATAAGGAGATGCACCCCGTGATGCAGGACCTGGACGTGGAGGAAGGATGGGTGCTGCTGATGAACCAAAATTTCAAGCTCATCAAGAAGATGTGCATATCGCGCGGCGGACTCACCGAGACGGCTATCGACGTGAGGGTAATCATGAAGCAGGCTATCATGTGCAATGCCACTGTGGTGGCCCTGTGCCATAATCATCCCAGTGGCGGACTCCGTCCGAGTGGTCCCGACGACTCGCTCACCACCAAGGTGAAGGAGGCATGCCAGTTGATGCGCCTGTTTTTCCTCGACCATGTGATAGTGACCGACGGCGGATATTATTCATATAGCGAAGAAGGAAGAATTTAACTTCTTTTAAGACGGAAGGATGCAAGGTTTCTTTTGTTACTGCATTTTCAGGGTGTAAGTATAACAAAAAGAAATGGAATATATCATGAAAAAGATCAAGACATTTATGCTGCTTATGGCAGTGATGCTGACTGCGGTTTCATTGCAGTCATGCGATACGGATTGCGAAGACTACAACTATCCTCCATTCAATCTTGCCACAGTGACGCTAAAGGCTCCACAGACAGAAGGTGGGAAGTGGTATATGCAGTTGGATGACTCAACAGCTCTTGAGGCATCGAATATAGCAACTCATCCTTACGACAACAAGGAATTGAGAGCATATATCCGCTATAATGACGTGAAGGACATGACAAATGCCCCCACATCAAGAAGCACCATCAAGAAGATGTATTCGGTGAATGTTGTCACCATCGACACTATCCTCACCAAGAAGATGGACCCAATGGTTGAGAACATGGCCGAGGAATATGGCGACGACCCGGTTGAGGTGGTTGATAGTTGGGAGACCGTAGCAGAGGACGGATATATGAACATCCGATTCCGCACCCGTTGGGGCAATAACATCAAGCACAGGGTGACACTCGTGCATCGCACCGATGTGGATGACCCATATACAGTGGAGTTCATACATAACGCCCATGGCGACGTTAATGGACAAGTGGACGACGGTATGGTTGCATTCCGACTCGACGACTGCTTCAACAAGGGTGATGAGCCGATTGTGATTACCCTAAAGTGGAAGTCATACTCAGGTGAGAAAACAGCTAAATTTAAATATATACCTCGAAAGAATTAAAATTAGATGAGCGACAGCGAGAAGTCAATGGCCGAAGGTATTCGCAGGGGAGACAACCGTGCGATGAGGGATTTCTATGCCACCTACGGCGGACTTCTCACTGCTGTCTGTTCCAGATACGTCGCTGATGACGATGACGTAAAGGACGTCATCCAGGAATCTTTGCTAAGCATAATATCTAATATAAACACATTTGAATACCATGGAAAAGGCTCGCTGAGAGCATGGGCAACACGCATAGTCGTCAACCATGCTCTCGGCTTTCTTCGTAAACAGAAACGCAATGCCGCACTCTTTGTGGATAATGGCAAAGACATTGCCGACGAAGAGGTGGATGACTCGCCACCCGACATAGGTGATATTCCCGCAGGAGTGGTGACCGACATGATACGCCATTTGCCCGAGGGCTATCGTATGGTGTTCAACCTCTATGTCATTGAGGGCAAAACCCATAAGGAGATCTCCCGGATATTGGGAATAAAAGAGGACTCGTCAGCCTCGCAGTTGCATAGAGCCAAGGCAATCTTGGCGAAAAAGATAACGGAATACAGAACGAAATCAAGGCAAGAGATATGAAAGATAAATGGACACAACAATTTCAGGAGAAGATGGACGGCTATGAGATGGCTGCCCCGGAGATGGAGTGGACTATGCTCGACGAGGCTCTTGCCAAGAACCGACAGCCGTCATTTGGCGTCATCTGGGGGCGCAGGATAGCTGCTGCCGCCGCGGTGGCGTTGCTGGTCATCGGAGGGGCGAGGGTGCTGCTTCCGGGGCTTGAGGCGGAGAAGGGTGGAGCCCCGCAGCAAAACTGCGGGGAACGGTGGCTCTCTCATCGGCAGGAGGGGCTGTCGGGTAATGATGAGGCAGAGACAATGCCGATATTGGCTAAGGCTGTAGCCCGCAAAAGAGAGAAGATAAAATCCGAGACAGATGAAATCATGATATCCTCGGATAAATCTCAACAGCCATCCTCGGCTAAAGCCCTACTTGTATCTGGAGATAAATCTCAATCTGCAGATACCCCCAATATGGCAGAGGAAGAGCAGGCTCTGGCTAAATCCGATAATGTCACACATAAAACCACAACCGCAAGAAGGCGAGACACCGCTACGAGAAGGACCATGGCAATGCCCGTAAGGAGCAGTAATTACCATGGTGGCGAATTAACTGCAGCAGTGTTCATGCAGAATGCGATGACTGCCAATCCATCCAACAATATGGGAAATCTGTTCAGTTCACCGATGTCCAATAGTCCTTATGGCACTGTTAGTGAGGAATTCAAATATGGCACCCTCGATTTCCTTGCCGCAAGTAATCCACAGAGTGTGATATACGATCACGACCGCCCGATAAAGGTGGGATTGAGCGTGAAATACAATATCGACAACCGATGGAGCATAGTCTCGGGATTGACCTACAGTTATCTGCGCTCGACGTTCGATTATTCCGAAGGCAAGACATCGGGTAGCGGAGTGCAGAAATTGCATTATGTCGGTTTGCCTCTTGCCGTCAATTATAACGTCATTTCAGCCAAGAATCTGAAGGTGTATCTCACCGCCGGATGCGAGATGCAGAAGCTCGTGAGCGGAAAGGCCAATATGGACGGAGTGAATATCCTTGAAGAAAACAAGAGACAAGATGTCAAGGAAGGAGGAATGCAATGGTCGCTGAATGCTGCCGTGGGAGCCGAATATAACTTTATGCATAACTTAGGCTTATATGTCGAACCAGGGGTAAGTCATTATATCGACAACCATAGCAGTGTGGAGAATTTCTATAAGTATAAGCCCACAAATTTCAGTCTAAATGTGGGATTAAGGTTGAGCATACGATAAAAAATCAAAAAAGTCGGCGGAATATTTGGTATTTCCGCCGATTTTCTTTATTTTTGCAAATTAAAACAAGATACATTATGACAGCAGAAGAAAAAACAAAGATAGAAGAGAGGATTGTGGATGTATTAAAAACCGTCTATGACCCAGAGATTCCAGTTAATATCTATGACCTTGGTCTTATCTATAAGATAGATGTCAAGGACAACTATGATGTGGATATCGACATGACATTCACCGCCCCTTCATGTCCTGCCGCCGACTTTATCCTTGAGGACGTGCGCCAGAAGGTGGATTCACTCGAAGGCGTGAAGAATGCAGTGGTAAACCTCGTTTTCGAGCCTACTTGGGATCAGAGCATGATGACCGAGGAGGCGAGAGTGGAGTTAGGGTTTGAGTGAATTAGGAATTAGGGATTAGGAATTAGGAATTAGGAATTAGGAACGGGATGAAGAATGTATATTTCCTTTCGGATGCCCATTTGGGCTCGCTTGCCATTGACCACAGCCGCATGCACGAGCGCAGGTTGGTTAGGTTTCTCGACAGCATAAAGAACAAGGCTGCCGCCATCTATCTGCTTGGCGACATGTTCGACTTCTGGTATGAGTTCAAGTATGTAGTGCCTCGTGGATATACCCGTTTCTTGGGCAAGTTGTCGGAGCTTTCGGATATGGGAGTAGAGATACACTATTTTACTGGTAATCACGATATTTGGGCATACGATTACTTGGAGAAGGAGTGTGGTGTGATACTGCATAAGCAACCTCTCACTACCGAGATTTATGGCAAGATATTCGTGCTTGCCCATGGCGACGGTCTTGGTGATCCCGACAAGAAGTTTAAGTTTATTCGTGCCCTCTTCCATAATAAGGTGTGCCAATTTCTCTTCTCCACCATCCATCCCCGATGGAGCATGTGGCTCGGGCTCACGTGGGCAAAGCATAGCCGCATGAAGCGCAACAACAATGAGGAACCTCCATATATGGGCGAGAACCGTGAGCATCTGGTGCTTTATACCAAGGAATACATCAAGACCCATCCCGATGTTGATTATTTCATCTATGGCCATCGTCATATAGAAATCGATCTCCAGCTCTCGCGCAAGTCGAGGATGATAGTCTTGGGCGACTGGATTACTCAGTTCTCATATGTAGTGTATGACGGTGAGCACATGTTTATGAGTGAATATATCGAAGGCGAGAGCCAACCATGATATTTTTTGGAAGTTCATGAACTCCTTTAACTCCAAAATAAGTATATTGCAATGAACGTAAAGATAGAAGACTCGTGGAGAGAGCGGCTCAGTGATGAATTTGGAAAGCCGTATTTCATCGCGCTTACGGATTTTGTACGCCAGGAATATCAGACCGCCACATGCTATCCCCCGGGCCGTCTGATATTCAATGCTTTCAATCTCTGTCCCTTCGACAAGGTGAAGGTGGTGATCATCGGTCAGGATCCCTATCATGGCCCAGGGCAGGCACATGGGCTCAGTTTCTCGGTGTGCGACGGTGTGACGTTTCCCCCTTCTCTTCAGAATATCTTCAAGGAGATACAACAAGACCTTGGTACTCCTATTCCGATGACCGGCAATCTCACGAGATGGGCAGAGCAGGGGGTTCTGCTGCTGAACGCCACCCTCACCGTAAGGGAGCACCAGCCGGGGAGCCACCAACGCCATGGATGGGAGCAGTTTACCGATGCTGCCATCAAGGCTCTAAATGCCTATCGCGACAACCTCGTCTTCATCCTTTGGGGAGGATATGCCCGCAGTAAGACTTCGCTCATCGATGCCTCGCGCCATCTCATTCTGCAGTCGGTGCATCCGTCGCCTATGTCGGCAAATAAGGGAGGATGGTTTGGCAATCATCATTTCTCGCGTGCCAATGCCTATCTCGTTGAACATGGACAGGAACCTATTAATTGGTGATATAAAAAGATGATAATACAGATAGATGATATATTGATTACCACCGACATATTGTCGGAGATGTTCTGTTGCGACCTTGATGCCTGCAAGGGAGAGTGTTGTGTTGAGGGAGATGCCGGAGCACCGGTCACGCTCGACGAGGTTGCCGGTATTGAGGATGCACTCGATGAAGTGTGGAACGACCTGTCGGCCTCGGCCCAAAGTGTCATCGACCGCCAAGGTGTTGCTTATACCGACCCCGATGGCGATATGGTGACAAGCATTGTCGGGGGCAAGGACTGCGTGTTCACATGCCATTCCGACGGATGTTGTTTCTGTGCTTTGGAGAAAGCCTATCGTGATGGTCGCACGAAGTTTTGCAAACCGATTAGTTGTGCTTTATATCCAATACGTGAGGTGCAGTTGAAGAACGGACTCACCGGTCTTAACTACCATCGTTGGGATGTGTGCAAGGCGGCAGTGAAAAAGGGTCGCGAATTGCAACTGCCTGTTTATAAGTTTCTTAGGGAACCGCTCATCCGCCGTTTCGGCGAGGAGTGGTATAAGGCCCTTGAGGCAGCGGCTAAGGAATTAATTATCAGTCATCAAAAGCATTGATTTTGTTGAGGTAGTATTGCCTCACCTCACTCCATTTGTAATATGGTGTAGTGTTCGACTTGATGGGGAGTGTGGCCTCGTTCTCGTTGAGCAGCACCTTCACCAGCACATCCTTGTCGCCCACGTTGCGGCGGTAGAACACCAACTGGATATTTGCTCCCATCGGGAATATGCGATAGTTCACCCATCCTTTCTGGTCGAGATGGGCATAATCATCGGTCACTAAGTCGGCACCATTAAGTCCCATCAACACCGTCAGTGGCAATACCATCGTCTCATGTCCGAATCGCAGGGTGGCTCCAGGGTTTGGCTGAACGATGCAACTGTCGGCCTCTACAATGATTTTCCTCAGCAAGTTGCGTTGCACGTATGGTTGTTTGCCTCCGTTGAGCTGCGAGTATCCATATCCGAGATACCACCATAGATTGGCCACTCGCCAGTTGTTGTAAACGTCCTCATCGGTGAAGAGGTCGTATAATGTCACTTGCTTGCGTGCCTCCAGATTCTGCACGTTGTTGGCAGTGTGGAACAGTTTTTCATAGAACTTCCTTGCGTCTGCCTTCCTCCACACGAATGAAGTGTCGGTGAACAGTTGGCAGAAGGCATAATCGCCTTTTACCATCTCGTTGTAGTATTTCTCATATACATCCTGCGACTCCTTGTTCCATTTCTTCTTCAGCAACTCCCTGTCGTTGAAGTTCATGTAGTACATGTCGTGCATACTTGCATCGTGACGTATTCTGAGGTTGGGATTTAGCTTCGTGAGCTCCATCAGTTCGTTGGTCATCGACAATATGCACCTGATGACCACTGTACTCTTGGCATCCACCCACACGTTACCTCTGAACACCTCGGGAAATCTCTCAAACATCCTGCGGGCTATCTGCCTGTGTTGTTCAGCCCCCAATGGGGTGAGTTCGCCATATCTGTTGGCAGCTTCCTTTCTGATGATCTCATACCTTTTCATGACATCCTTGCCCAATGGGGTCAGTACTCCGGCACTGTCGGCACTTTTCAGCACCTCGTACGGATAATTGTAGTCCTTGGGATTGATGAGGTATCTCGACCCGTGCCTGCCGTAATGACTGATGTAGAACGGTTTATAGTTGTCGGGCGCGGGAGTCAACTTGCCAGTTGGCGTGGGGTATGCCAACTGGTTGCTTGCCGAATATCTGATGTCGCGTTTAAGATCATCTTGAACGCTTTGTGCATGTGTCGTTATCGCAAACAAGGCGATAATTGCTATAATTAGTGATTTTTTCATAATGTTTTGTTGATTTTGCGTGCAAATATAAAAAAATAATTGTATATTTGCAAACAAAAACAAGAAAAAGTCGAGTTATGGCAAAAAAAAGCAACTGGAACGATGATTATTGGCTTCTTGTGGTGCAGCTTTACCTGAGGAAACCGGTAGGGCTGAAACCATTATACAGTAAGGTGGTGATTGACCTTTGCTCGGAGATTCATGTGTCGCCTTCGGAGGTGTATTCGAAGATGGAGGCAATCGACAAACTTCAGACTCCTCGTGTCGAGAGATTATGGCGCACGTATAGCGGCAATCCGTCGAAGTTGCGTCGTGCCGTGGAGTTGCTTCGCCAGATGAAGGGATTCGGCAGTGGCGGCGGTTTCTTTGAGGGAGTGGAGGTGAACGAGACGTTCGAGCGCGACTTCCGTCCGTTGCCCGAGGATAATGAGCTCACTCCAGTGATGCTCACGCTAATCCTCGATTTGTATTTCCGTCTCACTCCTCTCACCATGGTGACGGAGACGCCTGAGGTAGTAGATTTGTCACGCCTGATGAGGATAAAACCGCAGAAGACAGCCGAGGTGCTTGGGGTGTTCCAGTATTGCGACCCTTATCTCAATCGTCAGGACATCATCTTTAGTCCGCTGCTCGGCCCATGCGAGGAGATATGGTCGAAATATGCCCAATGGACGCCTGTTCAGCTTGCAGAATATGCCGACAAACTCAAGGATTATTTCAAAAGCTGAAAAAAATCCCGATTTTCTTTTGCACTTAACGCGATTTGTATTAATTTTGCAGTCGAATTGAGAAAAAAAGAGTAAAAAGAGTATGTCACAGGGCCAGTTCCAGATACAAAAGACTGAGCAGAAACAGGTGCAGACAGTCAGTCAGCAACAGCTTCTACAGGCTATGCTGACCGAGTTGCCCGTCAATCAACTCATCGACAGGATAAATACCGAGATGGACGACAATCCCGCCTTGGAGGTATCTTCCGATGAGAATGTTGACGATATGAACAACTCGCTTTATGATTCCTCGGACGACGCCGTGGATACAATGGGCGATACTGCCGACGACTATGAGGCGCGCTCGGAGAAGGAGGATCGCCAGACGGCTCTCGACGATGCACTGAACAGTATAGGTCGCGACGACGAGGATTTGCCCGTTTATCAAGGCAGTCAGCGTGAGGTGGAGTATGGTTCTACACAGTCGTTCTACGACCAACTCCTCGAGCAGATGAATGAGACGGAACTCTCGCCTCTTCAGGCTAAGGTGATGGAATATCTGATTGGTTCGCTCGACGATGATGGCCTCTTGCGCAAGTCGTCCGACGATATTGCCGACGAATTGGCTATCTATAACAATATATATGTCAGTGAGGAGGAAATAGAAAATGTAGTCAAAATCCTACAGCAGTTCGACCCCCCTGGCGTGGGGGCGCGCTCGTTGCAGGAATGTCTGCTCATTCAGATACGCCGTCGCGACACCACTCTTCTCACTCGACGTATGGAGGCGGTGGTGGAAGATTTCTTTGATGATTTCACCAAGAACCATTGGGAGCGCATCAGGTCGTCATTGCAGATGACAAAGGACGAGACCGACGAGGTGAATACCGAACTGAGGCGGCTGAATCCCAAGCCGGGAGCGTCGATGAACGACGTTGTCGGACGCAGTATGGAGCAGATAACTCCCGACTTCATAGTGGATACGCAAGACGACGGCACAGTCACCTTCACACTCAATAATGGTGATGTGCCCGACTTATGCATATCGAGCTCGTTCACTGATCTACTTAAGGAATATCAGTCGAAGGAGAACGTCAGTCGCAGCACGAGCGAAGCATTGCTATATGCCAAGACCAAGGTGGAGTCGGCACAACGGTTTATTAATGCCATCAAGATGCGCCACCGCACATTGTCGATGACCATGTCAGCAATAATCCATTGGCAACACCGATTCTTCGAGGACGGTGACGATAGTTTGTTGCGTCCGATGAAACTCAAGGACATATCCGACAAGACGGGGTTGAGCCTTTCCACCATTTCGCGTGTGAGCAACAGCAAGTATGCCCTCACCAAATGGGGTGTGTTCCCCTTGCGTCATTTCTTTTCCGATAGTTATGTGGGTGAGGGTGGCGAGGAGATGTCAACACGCGAGATAAAGGCGGCATTGAGGGATATCATCGACAATGAAGACAAGTCGAACCCATTGTCCGACGAGGCCCTGTGCAAGATGCTTGCCGAGAAGGGTTATCCTATCGCCCGTCGCACAGTGTCGAAATATCGTGAGATGCTGGGAATACCGGTGAAGAGGCTTAGAAAGAATTAAAGAATTAAAAAATTAAAATATTAAATTATTGGGGTGAAGAGAGCTAATAAACTGATATTGGGAGCAAGGGTGCTGAGCGCAGTGTTCAATCCCTTCTACCTGCCCACTGTGGGACTCATTGTGTTGTTTACACTGAGTTACCTCAGTTTGCTGCCGCTGTCCTATAAGATGGTGGTGTTGGGATTGGTGTATATCTTCACCATCCTCCTGCCCACTCTCCTCATATCCCTCTATCGCCACCATCAGCGCTGGACACTCATCGAACTCGGTCAACGCGAGCGACGTATGGTGCCGTATGTCATCTCCATCCTCTGCTATTTCGTCTGTGTGTATATCATGGAGAGTATGCACATACCCCATTTCATGTCGAGCATACTCGTCGTCGCACTGATGATACAGATAATTTGCTCCATCGTCAATGTATGGTGGAAAATCAGCACCCACACAGCTGCCATCGGGGGTATGGCCGGGGCGATAGCCGCCTTCTCGGTGATATTCTCTTTCAATCCAGTCTTTTGGTTGAGTTTGGTGCTCATCGTAGCCGGAATGCTTGGCACGTGTCGCATGATATTGCGCCAACATTCTCTCTCCCAGGTAGTTGTCGGTTTCATGCTTGGCAGCATAATGGGATTTATGGTATTGTTCGTATGAATAAGGAAGTTAAAGAAGTTAAGGAAGTTAAAGACAAATGTATAATAATATAGATATAGATATGACTCCATTAGTAAGCATTATTATGGGCAGCACAAGCGACCTGCCCGTT
>OBLI01003697.1_pt1 | contig 11529 bp, 10 predicted proteins | sample 1519701 | NCBI WGS metagenome assembly OBLI01 (sample SAMEA3663005, study PRJEB22513) | pig gut metagenome | biome: pig gut; feature: pig-associated habitat; material: faeces | place: France | collected 2012 | reverse complement strand
TCTCAACTCAAAGATGAAGGGATTTCGGGCGCAGGTGAGAGGAGTAGCAGACTTGACTTTCTTCATGTACCGTATGATGATGATCTTCGGTTAACATGCCTGCTGGGCTATCCACGGACTTCCGCACCTGAGCCGAAAAAGCACGAGGTTTTATAACCATAGCAAAATTACCTATAGATATAATATATAGACAAACAACGCAATAATATAAAAAGTTAATTCTGTTTACATTAGGAAAAAGCAAGGAAACATCAGTACAGCTTAAGACAAAATAAAAAAGCCATTGCCTAAGATCCAACAATCTCAGTCAATGGCCAACCCTATCTCTTAGCAGACATTTTACTTAAATGCCTGAATATACTGCTTTAAAGCATCACGTAATATCTCTTCACAACTCTTTTTTGTCTTAATCTTAGTGAGCATAAGCTGCTCATAGTCTTCATCAGACAAATAAGTCTGAACACCATGCATAGTGGCTCTTTTCTCTGCAAGAGACATCTTCTGTTTCTTAACAACAGGCTGTTCATTACCAGGACGTACTGCCTGATTCATATTACTAAGCGCTGCGCGAAAATCCTTTCCTGCCATAATTCTAAATATTTATAGATTAAACAATTCTTTAATTACTAAAGAGTAGTCATTTGCTGCTGTACAATAAGGTGAATATGAGAACAGGTCAGTCAGCTCTGTCTGCGCTTCATTTACCTTGATGCAACGTCGAATACCATGCGACAAGACCTTATCACCATATATCTCTTTAAGAAAACCCAGCGCCTGACGGACAATGCGAGGTCTCTCATCCAGCATTACAGGTAACAGACCTAATAATTCAAGATCTTTATTCAAGGCAAATCTGCCATTCTTTACCTCATTCAATGCTCCAAGAATGGCAGCCAAACCATTCACAGAAAGTCCTTCCATCTGAACTGGTATAAGCAAATGACTGGCAACAACCATAGCATTGTAAGTTGACTGAGACAATGCTGGAGGGCAATCAATGAAGATATAGTCAAAGAAATCTATAGGATCAGTGATACCTTCACCGGTAAAATCTATGCAAGGACTGCTGATGCAAGCTCCTAACACTTGACGAGGAGATCCGGTATTCTGAAGGAAAGGATCCACATCCTGCATTTTTGCAGAACCTGGAACATAATACGCACCTATCTTAGACTTGTATATAGGAAGACCCTTACAAGCAATCATAGAATCAAAAACAGTAGCACAACCTTCTGGAGCATGGTTCAAAAGGGTTAAGTTACACTGAGGATCCAAGTCTATCTCAAGGATTCTTAGATTCTTATCCTTTCGGAGCATACCAGCTGCAAGATTTTGCACTGTAGTCGTTTTGCCAACGCCACCCTTATTATTGACGATAGCCAAGATCATTTTCAGTCTATTTTCCATATCTTTGACTTTTAATTATTAATTTATGGTGCAAAGATACATTAAATAATTGAAATAAACAAGAGAAATCGCAAAAAAGTTTGTTTTCAAACATAAAATTTTGCAAACATGTTTGTGTACATATATGTTTGCAAGCATCAAATAACTTATATTATACTATTAATCAAACATTTACAAAAAACAAATAAAAAGGCTTTCAAACATGCATGTTTTATTGTTTTTCGGCTTTCGGTTTTACAAACTGCCAAACATACTAATTTTCAAACATAAACGAACAGAGTATAAAAAGGAAAAGGGACAGTTAAGCAACACTATAAAGAAAAGTAGAGCTGATAGAAGTTCCAGACAAAAAACACCAACCTCCCTACTCCACTCTATTAACATCAACAAGAAACATACCTCCCCAAAAGTAACATACAAAGATCAGATAAGGAAAGACAAGGAGATAGCAGATAATTGATGATAGCACTACCAAACAAAATCAAGTAACATCAGGATAAAACTGTTAGGAAACATTCAGGAATACCAACTTACGAAAAAACATGGATCCTTGTTCCAGCCATCAAAAAGTTTTTAAAACAAGTTATTGAATGAAAAATGTAAATTCCCCCAAAAATGATTATCTTTGCACAGCGTCTGATAGAAAGACCACCCGAGTGAACGTTGGATGGCATTGTTCGTCACCCTCAGACATACTCTCTGTCCGTCCACCGAAAGAATTCTCGACCAAATTCTAACATACATGGTTGCGGTCTTACAAAAAAGATAGTAAATATGAAATGCATCACAAAGGTAATGAACCGAAATGCTAAATGCAAACATGTATGCTTTCAATCATACACGTTTACATTCTACCTAGTTTGCCAACTATCAAACAATCAAACAACCAAAGAAAATGTAAGCAAGCTTTCAAAGGAACCAGTGTAAAAAAAAAACAAAAGACTTTGTTTAATTGAAATCAAACATACAGATAATCATATATACGTAATTATAGGTTTGCAAAGAACCAAACAATCAAACATACAAAGTTACATGTATTCATGTATGCAAGCTAACATAGAAAACAGGAATGTGAAAAAAGTTACAGAAAACAAAGAAACACATAATCAAACATACAAGTTTACAAACAAATTTAAAAGACATAAAGGACATTTGATACACCTGCAAGTTTTCAAACACTCAAACACACAAACAATCAAAAGTCCAAACGTACAAACAAAATAAATAAAATCAAAACTAGAAAGAAACAATGAATTTCAAGTGATAAAGTACATTACAAATAGCAAAACAAAACAACCTAAAACCCTATAATAGACAATAGTAAATACATGTATACAAACATACATGTTTTCATGTAAGCAATATTTAAAGCATATTAATAAACTACATATCAGTAAGTTAACAGCTCAAAAAAACACCAGGAAAACTAATTTTAACTTTCAAAGATACATTCTTTCAAACATTTTTGTTTTCAAGCATACAAAGAATTCAGTAAAATAGGAATATAGTAGTAAATATAAGAAAGTAAACAGGAATAAATAAAAGTCATAGTGTATCATGAATTTAAACAAGGATTCAAAGAAACATGTTTTCAAACATACAAAATAGATACCCAATTAAGCTGATGCAACAGTTAACAGACTGAAACAGGATAAAACGATTCTATTACAAACATTTTTGTTTTTTAGTTTACAAACATACTTGTAAACAAAAGATATTGAATAAAAGAGATCATAATATGATAACCCGTATTCTGACTTTATATCTTTCAAGTTAACATGTTTTCGGTTTTTCATGTTTAGAAGTAAACAGCTTCACAAAATACGTATTTTCAAACATTCAAGAAATTTTCACAAAGTCAACAATATAATAAAAATCAGGCAGCAATACGGATAATAAAACATACCAAAACAAAATAACATGTTTACCAAGATACAAAGAAACAAGAATGTTTGAGATCAAAAGAACAAGAATCAACCAGACAAACTAGCAATTAAACGAGCAAACAATATATCTTGAAAAAGAAAGAAGCAGAGAGCACAATGATATATAGAGATTCAAAAAAAATGGAAGAGTGAGAAATTCAATTCGTTTGCGTACGGGTTTTCCATTTATCATTTTATTTTTGTTTTCAAACATACTTGTAAACATATACTATATCTATATATCTATATATTAATGTATTAGAAAATACAATACAAAAATACGGACATACTAGTTTGTAGGTTTTCAAACTTTCAAACAAATATTGAAAGTAAAATAGAACATATCATCAGGTGAAAAGATTTGGAAAGCTCAATACAAAATAAGATAGTAAAGAATAACAAAAAGTATATAAGATAGATTATTGATGGGGTAGGGTAGCAGGTATTTTATACAACTATAACTGTTAAGTCTGTCCAAATATAATTAATAACAGCATCTGATACAAATTCGTGCTACGGCAGTCACAAATCATCTATGTAGTCACTTATATCTTCAATCATGAACTTTCATGGCAACAGTTCAAAAGTTTCCAGAAGGAGTTTCTAACGAAAAATCAGAATTTTTATTAGCAGAGCCTTCAGATTCTGCAAGTCGCTTAGCCTTTATATTCATTCTACAATTGGATTGTATAACACCGCAGTTCGGCCACAAAAAAGTCCTCTGCAACAATCTTCTTTGGAACAGCGGCTTCTTGCATTAACTCCTCACCATGAATAGTCGATAACCAGGCTGCAGCATCACCCTTCTCCTGTATCATTACTTCAGCCATATGTTACAACTACTAAAGTTGATTTACCCCATTCTTAATCTATAGTCTAGACTCCCTACTTTTATGAAGTTTTCAACAGACGATTCCATTCTCATGGCAACTATATAGGTTTACTATCGCCACGTTGCAAATACAATAAGCAAGTAGGGTAGGGGATAAACTAATTCCCATGCTCTGAACAAAATGGATTCTAAAATACAGTAAATAGCGAACATTTTTATTTGTTTTCAAACATGTTTGCAAACCTGAAAAAAAATATAATTCTATAGATCAGCAATTTACATTATACTACAATCAAGTAAAGTCATCAACATGTAAGTGTGCTTACAAACTTTCAAACATACAAATTTTAAGGATAGCGTTCAATCAAGAATGATATAGATGTGAAAATACCCAGGTATTAGCAAGTAAGAGGCAAAGGAAAATGCCGGAAATATGTTACAGGATAGGGTAGGGGAGAGGACAAAATACAACGAGAAAGGGCATGCCTTGCTGAAGACATGCCCCGTATATACTATTCTTCCTCAGAGATTTCAACAGATGGAATCTCACCAAGATAGGCCCCCATATCCTTCCTGTCTCTCCATACAAAAACATCATTGATAAAATTCATCAACTTCTCATGCTGCTCATGGATGCTATCAACAATTTGATTATAATAGTCTAAATCCTCATCTTTAGAAGTAGAGGTAAGCTGAAGGTTCAGGTCATCCAGAGCGTCGAGATGAGCATTGAGCTTGAAATACACTTGCTGATAAAAATTCCTTTTCTCCATTTCCTCATGATGAGTAGATTCTAAAATCATTCTCAGGCCTTCATCCTGTTCCGAGAAGTCAACTTCTTCTAGTGGAATGAATGCATTGGCAGCTTCATCGCCAGCCAGGATGAAGAATACAACCAACCTATCTCTACCATGCCAAATGTGATGTGGGTCAGTTTGCAACCAATTCTTCACTTTACGCACAGATGGAATGGATGAATTGAAACTAGATATTATTTTCACCATAATCTTATGTATTAATCGTCAAACAATCTACCTTGTACTCCCTTACCTGGCTTTCCATTCATATACGGAACTCCATAATCTTCATAGAGCATCTTGCATACTGAACCACAGATTTTTCTCTCGTTAGTATCAAAATCATCTTTACTATATCTCAAGGCTATTTTCTTCAGCTGCTTGGCAATTTTCTCTAGAATTTCAATTCTTTCTGACTGCGAGTCAACTGTAGAAACAGATTTGCTGATGGCAGTGATATAATAGTTGGACTGCTCAACTCTGAAATGTGCACGAAGGAAGGTATTGATCTGGGTGATGATCTTGGTTAGTTTTGCACCATAACCTTCAGACAGAATCTTGATCTGTGTTGGTGTAACCGGCTTCTTAGCACCAAGTCTTGCTGTATTACCATTTGTTTCAATGATAAAATAGTAGGCAGTAACAGCACCTCTGGAGTTCTTGCTCTTAACCTTATAATCAAAACAAACGTCACAAAGTCCCTTTTCGTAGAGTTTCCTGATGTCGTTCTTAGCCTTGTCAAGCACTCGCTTCTTGAAATCAGAACCGTTTTTATACTGTTCTTTCTGGATAATGTTGCCCTTTTCATCCTTAATTTCTAGGAGGTTGAACATCTTCTTGATATCATGAACGGTCATGAAGAAGATCTTGTCTTCCTTGTTGCGATACTGACAGCAGAATTCATAGAAGCGTTGTGAGTACACACTCTTGAAACTCATCTCGATATACATGTCAAAGACAGTAAATTCAGATGAGAGGTTGGTAAAGTAGGGGAGGAGTACTGGAGTAATACCCACAGTGTAGGTCTCTTGATCAGGATGCTCATCCACATACGACAATAAACCAGCATAAATGCGGTGACCGTCTTTGGAATGAAAGACCTTCTTTGAATCAGTGATGTTCTTTAATGCATTGAAGGCATAATCCAAGTTTGAGCTATGCCCGGATACACATTCAAGCAGCTGGCTACGAGTCAGGGTAAGCTGATACTTCTCTGGATGTCCATCTGGAAGATCCTTGTTTTTCTGTATACCACGAAGAATCTGCAACCAACAATTTCTCTCAACTGCAGAAAGATTGCTGATTGCCTGAGTAACATCGTTTGGCTGAGAAATAAAATAGTGTGGATTTTCTGCCAGAATCAATCCATCAACTTTCTTAGGACGCCCAGATTTCTTCTTAGCAATCTTGCCTCCTTCATCGCCAGAAGGTATTACCTCTGCAACGACCTCCTCAATTTCTTCCTTTTTCTTCGCTTTAGACATAGCTGTATGATTTTAATTTTGGGCACAAAAATACATAATTTCTGCGACAATATTCTTAAAAGAGTCGTAATTTACATTTTTTTAACCTCTAAAAGACAAGACAAAATTATAAAATCTAGAAACAATGAGTTCTAAAAGCAGGAAGTCATTCTATAACTAATTGAAAATCAATAGGGCAATTTGAGTTCTGACCGTAAAAAACATGGTATCAGATTAGAAAATAGATGCGACAAAATTATAAGTAAAAATTAAATTTTGAATTACGTTACGACATATATATAATATAGATTGTCGTAAACAAAGTTATTTCACAATTCTTCTTTTGAGTAATCTTTTATTATTATCACTTATAATTATATTGTTGTGTATTGGATTTAATTAATTTATTGGTTTTCGTTAAAGTAATACTTTAATATAGGTTACCTATCTTATTACGACAATATTATAAATGATAATTGTTTTTATAGTAAGAAAAGCCAGAGTTTAAAGGCAAAATCACGCTAAGTTTATAATTTTGTCCGGGCTTGAGTTTTAGGGATTGGGATATAATATATAAACTTTTGAATCTCTGAGAGTTAAAACATTGCTGCGACAAAATTATAATATATAGAAAGGAATGATTATCAATTTTTTAACTGGCACTTTGCTACGACAAAATTATAAAAAAACAAAAAATATGATTTTAAAAACGACTATTTAATAATTATGTCGTAAATAAAATCATAATAACTATAATTGTGTCGCATGTGATGTGGCATATGATGGAGTATTCTTAATAAATAAAGGCTGTAAAAAGAATACTTTATTAATTGTATAGCGTGATTTTAGGGAGCTGGATGAGGAAAGGCTTTAAGGAATATTCCATGTTACTGCGACAAAATTATAAGCCAAATCTAATTCTATAGGTGAAGTATTCCATGATAGAAGTTAACGTTATAATTGTGTCGTAATGTACACCTTAAATCGAAGTATAAGATAATTATAATTTTGTCGCAACATGATTGTATTTGTTTGTTTATCAGTGAATTGAATGATTTTAATAAAGTAACTTGCGACAAAAATAGAAATACCAAATAGGGCAGGGGATTACTATGTAATAAACCTGCGACAAAAAAATAAAGGAAATCAGATTAAAGTAGAACGTTTTACGACTTCGTTATATTTTTGTCGCAAATAGGTTCAATTGGTTTATTATTCTGTCGTATGATGTATGTTCGGAGCAAACAAAATATATAGAAGGTATACTATAAAGTCCTTTGCTTCATTATGGTATAAGTATTTATAGAAATGTTATCGCGACAAAATTATTGGTTGAATTAGACCGGAATAGCAGTTAACTCTTGAATTTGCATGTTATGCGTGAGGATTATGACTTATATTAGAAAGAATAAGAAGACCTTAATATAACACTATCTAACATAATGATACATTTATTAACGCGCAAAAAAGTCTGTTCTTTCTTTATACGGCCTGGCTTTCAAAACTTTCCCTCCATGAAGCTGGGAGTTTCCTTTTTCTGCATCATAACGGAAGGAGAAACACCACTATAAGTCCTTTTGCCAGTCTGCTCTTTTTTAAATCTCTTTTTTTGGCTTATTCTTTTCAGTATCTGTAACTAACTGATTTTTAATATCTCCCTTTAGCTACCTGCGACATAATTATAAGATGATGCGACAAAAATATAAACCCATCTGCGACATAATTATAAATCTTAGGTGCTTTGTTGCGACAAAATTATAAGGGTATAATATGAATCTAGATTAACGTTTTTTGCATATAAGATGGTTTGTTAGGATAGATGTGATTACTAGAAGTGATATACTAAAGTAATCATTGTCCATTAAATAATAGCACTATTCATATATCTATCTGGTAATCTGAATATAGCAGGTATATTTTAATGAAACGAACTTGAATTGTTTGGCTCAAACTGTTCTTCCTTTGTCTTTTAAATGGCTTTGCTTACTATATATTATTTCGCATTAATAGTTATCTTCAGGATTGCTTCGATTTAGCATCTTTATAAAAATGTCGCACCATTAGAATGAGGATGATCAATATATGTACCATATGATAACATCATCTAACATAAAGATACATTTATTAACGCGCAAAAAAGTCTGTTCTTTCTTCATATGGCTTGGCTTTCAAAAACTTTCTCCCCATGAAGCTGGAAGTTTCCCCTTTCTTCTTCATAACGGAAGAAGAAACACCTCTATAAGTCTTCTTGCCAGTCTGCTCTTTTTTAAATCTCTATTTTTGGCTTATTTTTTTCAGTATCTGTAACTAACTGATTTATAATATCTCCCTTTAGCTACCTGCGACATAATTATAAGATGATGCGACAAAAATATAAACCCATCTGCGACATAATTATAAATCTTAGGTGCTTTGTTGCGACAAAATTATAAAGATATGGGATTTGCGGCAATTAACAGATTTTTTATCTCTCCTTCTCCTGTAGTATGGGTTCTGGACCTTTTCCTCTGTACTCCATATAGGCATTCTTGAGTTTGCTGCGACAAAATTATAAGGAATAAATGCCTTCATGGCCTTGTAGAATCCTAAGACAAGTTTGGTGATATGAGAAGAGATAGGTACAGGGGGCTTCAAATCAAGAGAAAGTCTTCTTTTTCTTGATTTGTATGGGAGACCAGGCTCTTGGATGATTTGCAATGAAACTTTCCTCGGTAAAATTGCAACAACGTCTTAAATCGCAGAAAAATGCACTTTTTCCTTTTTAGTAGTGTGAAAATGAAGAGAGGGGAGAAGTTGTCTTTGCTATTATGTAATAGATGGAAAAAGAGAAGTATTACCCAAAATATTATGGTGTAGCACTTCTCTTCTTTCTTGAGACCTTCCAGCAACAGAGGACTCTTCTACGTTTCCTATTCTAGGCTAGAAATTGTAAGGCAAAAAACTAGTTCTCTGTATTTTGTGGAACGATTTCTTCATGCAGCCTGTTATGAACTGTGAAAAAATCATTCATTAACTTTATCTATTATTTCTTTCCATTTCTCAGGAGAGTAAGCTGTAATAACTGTAAGAACTGAAACGCCAAGAACAAAAAGTAACATCATATGAATACTCGTTTTCCGTGTGAACCCACGACAGACCTGCTGCAACTAGTAATTTAAAAATATTATTCCCTCTCCCCAAATCCCGAAGATTAAAAGGTGATAGGCTTTTTACGTGCAAGTCAATACGATAAATAAGAGTAAACAGGGTGCAAGGAATTTCTGTATTATTTTCGGTAGCCATCGGCTGCTTAGACAAAAAATACAGAAATAGCCTTTAGGTGGTACTTGCAGGTTTACGTTTATCGTAACTTTGCAAAGTAAAAACCTGGCTCCTTGATATTGGACATGGGAGCGATAAGGAGATGGTAAGAATCATCGTTGCAATAGGTAAGGAGTCTATATTCGCGATACCTATCAAGAAGTTACTGTGAAGGCCCTCCATTGCTGTGACTCCGGAAGTGGTATCAATGGCTTTCACCTGGATGATCATGAAAACAAATGCCATTTTCTGTTGGATTCTGTCAGAAATCTCTAGTTCTGGAAAAAAAGATGCAGATGTGAACAAAAAATACACACCATAGCAATATCTTTGCAGGCGAAACGTTATCAAAACATTAAATGTAATATACAAGTATGGCATTGAATCAAACCAACAAGCTCGTGTGGATTGTGGAGACCATCTATCGGGCACATAAGATTTCCTTCGAGGAACTGAACCGCCGCTGGATGGACAATGTGGATTTGAGCGGAGGCGAGGAGATGTTGAAGCGCACCTTCCACAAGTGGAAGTGGAATATCTTCGACACCTTTGGCTTGTCGATAGAATGCGAAACGACAGCTCCTCATTCAATAAAGATAATCAATAAGTACACGTTATGAAAGATTTTGCAGCTATAGACTTTGAAACAGCTAATAATGAGCGTTCATCAGTCTGCTCCGTGGGCATCGTCATAGTTCGTGGCGGCGAGATAGTGGACAAATTCTACTCGCTCATCAAGCCCGAACCGGAGTATTACAACTATTGGTGTAGCCAGGTGCTTGGCTTGTGCACTGCCGATACAGAAGATGCGCCCATCTTCCCTGAAGTGTGGAAACAGATAGAGCCAAAGATAGCCGGTCTCCCTCTCGTAGCCCACAACAAGGCGTTCGACGAGAGCTGTCTGAAAGCGGTCTTCCGTATCTATCAGATGGAGTATCCCGGTTATCCGTTCTACTGTACCTGTGTGGCTTCACGCCGAGTCTGGCCACAAGGTAATCATACTCTTGATGTAATTGCAGCCCGCTGCGGTTATGATTTGTCAAACCATCATCATGCCTTGGCCGACGCAGAAGCCTGCGCTGCCATCGCATTACAAATACTATAAAATATGAGCTCAATAAACAATTTAAAGGATAGGTTAAAGGACATAGGTTACAAGACAACCATTACCCTATCAAATTATATTCAACTGCTGAAAGAATCTGGAAGCTTCGTCATTCCTGACTATCAGCGTGGTTATGTTTGGGGACAGAGAAAGAAAAATTCGCAATCTGATTCTGTCTCTTTCTCTTTCTTAATCAATTCACTTAAGGAATCATACAAACATAAAAGTGATATATTCCTTCAAGGGATAACTGTGCATGAAAAGAAAGAATCCTTTGATATTGTTCTCGTAGATGGTCAACAAAGGACAACTTTCTTCTATCTTCTACTGAAATATACGGGCTACAAAGATTATATAAGTATCAAATAAGATATTCGTAAGGAATCCAACGACTTCCTAAATAATCTAGACAAGGAGGATTGTTCCCGCAATGATACAGAAGAATACCAAGATATTTTTTTCTTTAAAAGAACACTGCGTATATTCGCAAGGGAGTTAAAGGATATTGATAAAGAAGATTTTAGAAAATATATTTTGGAACATGTAAAGTTTTTATTCGTTATCATTCCTGAAGAACAGGCTAAGATAGTTTTCACTATGATGAATGGCAATAAAGCCAAAATGACGGATGAGGAGCTAATTAAAGCAGAATTATTGCGATTTTCTTGTTTGTTTCAGAAAAAATGATTAGCTTTGCAAA
>OBLI01003696.1_pt1 | contig 11530 bp, 8 predicted proteins | sample 1519701 | NCBI WGS metagenome assembly OBLI01 (sample SAMEA3663005, study PRJEB22513) | pig gut metagenome | biome: pig gut; feature: pig-associated habitat; material: faeces | place: France | collected 2012 | reverse complement strand
AGGATCAGAAGCAGGGGCATATCCAGGGCAATGGCCATGGCGCAGACCACGCCTCCTAAGAACAGGGAGCCGGTGTCGCCCATGAACACCTTGGCAGGATGCCAGTTATAGAACAGATATGCAATCAATCCGCCAATGAGCGCCGCAGGCAGCAGCGCCAAATCCATCCGGCCTCTGGCAATGGCCGCCGCGGTGAAAAACACCATCACCGGCAGCGTCACGGAGCTGCTCAGCCCATCGATGCCGTCGGTCAGGTTCACAGAGTTCACGCAGCCCACCACCACAAACATGGTAAACATCACATAAAGAAGCGGATGAAGCTGGATGGTATGGTTGACAAAGGGGATGTACAGGCCGGTGCTCAGGCTGCCGTGCTTATACAGGGCGTAGACAAACAGCGCCGCAGCCGCCATCTGAAACAGCAGCTTCTGCAGGGCGGACAGGCCCAGATTTTCGTCATGCTTGATTTTGGCAAAATCATCCACCATGCCGATGGCTCCAAAGGCAGCGGCCATCAGATAGACATAGAAGACGGAATAGTCCTTGATGGAGCCCAGGTTGATCAGCAGGCACACCAGAGCCGCCGCAATGAACATGAGCCCGCCCATCACCGGAGTGCCGGCCTTTTGATTATGCCAGGTGGGACCGATTTTCCGCAGCTTGATTCCGGCCTTCAGCGCCCGGAGCACCGGCAGCAGAAAATAGCCGAAAACCCCGGACAGAACACAGCCGATCAGGGCTGTGATTAGTATTCTGGTCATATTTCTTCCCCCTGTGTATCAGTTTTCCCTTTTCTGCAGTGCATCCACGATCTGCTCCATGTGCATCCCCCGGCTGCCCTTTACCAGAACGTAGCTTTCCGGCTTCAGCACCCGGGTCAGTTGGGCAATCAGCTTTTCTTTCTCCGTGAAGGCCTGGGCATGAAGCGCATCCATTCCCCCGGTGAGGCAGCCGCTGACCACCCGGGAGGCATTGGGTCCATAGGCAAACACATAGTCGCTTTTCTGGGCCGCCATTCTTCCGATGCGGTAGTGCTCCGCCGGGGTGCAGGCCCCCAGCTCCAGCATGTCTCCCAAGACGGCGATTCGGCCCCCGGACTTGGTGCCCAGGACCTTCAGCGCCGCTTCCATGGACTCGGGCCCGGCGTTGTAGCAGTCCTTGATCACCGTCACCGCGCCGATCTGCAGCACCTCCTGACGGCCGGACATGTTCCGGAAGGAATCCAGCCCCGCCCGAATCCGGTCGGGCTCCACCCCCATGGAAAGGCCCACGGTAATGGCCGCCAGAGCATCGGAAACATAGTGCAGCCCATCCAGGTGCAGTTGCACCGGGAAGGAGTCCCCTCCGTCGTCATGCACCGTGAACTTGATAAGGCCCTCTTCCTGGGTCACATCCGTGGCATAAACATTGCACTGCTCGTCGCTGCCGAAATAGATGATGGGCTGCTCCGGCTGCTCTTCCAAACTGCGGAGCAGGGTATCGTCTCCGTTCAGCAAGAGTCTTGCATCGGGGGCCATTCCCTCCAGAATCTCCATTTTGGCTTTGCGGATGCCCTCCTGAGAGCCCAGAAACTCCATGTGGGTTGTGCCGATGTTGGTGATGGCCGCCAGATCCGGCCGGGCAATCCGGGACAGGTAGGCAATTTCCCGGAAATGGTTCATGCCCATTTCCAGCACGGCCACCTGGGTATCCTCCGGCATGTCCAGAATGGCCATGGGCATGCCGATGTCGTTATTGTGGTTGGCGGGGGTTTTGGCGGTGCGGAAGGTGGTTTCCAGCACCTGGGCCACCATCTCCTTGGTGGTGCTTTTGCCCACGGAGCCGGTGACGCCCACGATCTGCATTCCAATCCGCATTCTCTCCCGCCGGGCGATCTCTCCCAGAGCCAGCCGGGGGTCGGACACATAGATGGCGGGATAATCCCCCATCATCCGGGTGCACAGCACAGCGGCGGCGCCCTTTTTCATGGCGTCATGAATGAATTCGTGGCCGTCCCGCGCCCCCTGGAGGGCGACGAAGAGCTGGCCGGGCCGGAGGGTCCGGGTGTCGTTGTTGGCCCCCCGAAAGGGGATGTCCGCATATTTCTCTTCTACGGTGCCGCCGCACCAGGCCGCGGCCTGACGGAGTGTAATCGTTCCCATTATTTTCGATTCCTCAATTCTTCCAGGTGGGCTGCAACCTCTTCCCGCTCATCCAGGTGATGTTTCACACCGCAGATTTCCTGATAGGTTTCATGGCCCTTTCCTGCCAATACAATTATATCATCTTTTTTTGCAATGTCCATAGCATATCTGATGGCTTTGCGGCGGTCTTCTATCACAACATACGCGCCCATGCTGGGGTTTATCCCCGCCAGGATGTCCTGAATAATGGCCATAGGCTCCTCGGTTCTGGGATTATCCGATGTAATAATGGCAAAATCCGCGTTTTCCACGCCAATTCTGCCCATAATGGGCCGCTTTATGGGGTCCCGGTCACCGCCGCAGCCAAAGACGGAAATCAGCCTGCCCTTGCAGAAATCTCTGACAGAGCTGAGTACATTTTCCAGCCCGTCGGGAGAGTGGGCATAGTCAATCAGCACGCTGTAGGGCATGCCCGGGGTGGGGACCACCTCCACTCTGCCCTTGACGCCTCTGGCCTTTGTCAGAGCGCCGGCAGCGGCAGGCAGGGAAATGCCCAGCTCCATGGCGATGCCCAGAACGGTGAGCACATTGTAAACCGTGAACTTTCCCGGAATGGGCAGATGCACCGGCACCCGTTCTTCTCCGGAGACGGCGGTAAAGGAAACGCCCTCCGCGTGGAGCTCCACGGCCTGCGCGTACAGGTCCGCCTTTTCCCGGACCGAGGTGGTCCGCACCGGGCAGGCTGCCGCCGACAGCATTCTGCCGGAATAGGGGTCGTCCCGGTTGATCACCGCCCGATGGCACCGGCGGAACAGCTCTGCCTTGGCATCGCAGTAGGCATCCATGGTTTTGTGGAAGTCCAGGTGGTCCTCCGTCAGGTTGGTAAAGGCCGCCACATCATAGGTGATGCCGCCGATTCGCTCCAGGGAGATGGCATGGCTGGAAACCTCCATCACCACATGGGTACAGCCTGCGTCACGCATTTGGGCGAAAAGGCCCTGGAGCTCAAAGCTCTCCGGGGTGGTGCGTTCCGTGGGGAGCACCTGGTCGCCGATCAGATTCTCCATGGTTCCAATGAGCCCCACCTTGGCCCCCAGGCAGGTTTCCAGCACCTGCTTGAGCAGCAGCGTGCTGGAGGTTTTTCCGTTGGTGCCGGTGATGCCGATCATCTTCATGGATTTTGCGGGATGACCAAAGTAATTCGTCCCAATCAGCGCCAGGGCCAGCCGGTCGGATTCCACCAGCACATAGGGCACATTTCCCTCCGGCTTCTTCGCCGTGACCACCACGGCCGCGCCCTTTTCCATTGCCATGGGAATAAACCGGTTGCCGTCCGACGCAAAGCCGGAGATGGCCACAAACAGTGCCCCCGGCGTCACCTTGCGGGAGTCGTAGCAGACCGCCGTTATTTCCGTTTCCGGGTCGGCGGCCAGCTCCACCACGGGGACCTCCGCCAAAAGCTCTTTCAGTTTCATTGCGTATCCTATCCTCCTTGCTCTGCAGAAAAGGAATCTATCTGCTTTTTCTCATTTAGGTTATCGTCTTAATGCAGCATAAGGAGCGTTTACCGAATTTTCGTAGGGAACGCATTTATGCGTTCCGAAAGGTAACGATTTTTGGGCGGTATGTTGAATGGTACACTTTCCGGCGTGTGCGTAGGGAACGGATTTATCCGTTCCGCCCTGCTCGTAAATCACCGTGGTTCATTGAACCGAGGAATGTTGTGTTTTGCGTAGGGAACGGATTTATCCGTTCCGAAAGGCTGATGAACATCCGCGGTTCGTTGCGTGGCATTTGGGGGAGTGGAACGGATAAATCCGTTCCCTACGAAAAGAATCAACATTTTTCCATTCAACATACCCTGATAAAGACGTTACCGGGGCGGAATGCATAAATGCATTCCCTACGAATTGTTAATTGACAAAAGAACAATATAGCTGCGTAAAGCCGATAACCAAATTTCTCATTAGTCAGGGATATCTCATATCTTATATCTCGTTCTCAGTCCCGGGCGGTGGAATCCGCAAACTGCAGGGTAACCGCGCTCCCCACCGGAAGCTCCGTTCCGGCGGACTCCTTTTGGCCGCACACCGTCACCTGGGAGGATTCCTCCTGATTGCCCGTGGCATTTACAAAAAGCCCCAATTTCCCAGCGGCCCGGCTGGCCTGCTGCCGGTTCATGCCGGTGAAATCCGGTACGGTAACCATCCGTTCCCCGTCTGCGTCTGCCAGGTACACCAGCACCTCGCTGCCGGGAAGCACCGGCTCCCCCGCCGCCGGAAGCTGGGCCGTAATGGTCTCTCCCTCTCCCAGGGAGGTGACGGTGAGCTTCTGCTCCTTCACCAGCGCTCTGGCCTCCTTGAGGGTCAGGCCGGTCAGATTGCCCAGGGGAATCGCCTCCGCCTCGGCGGTTCGTTCCACCCCCAGATAGGGCAGAATGTCCGCCATAATGGCCCCCACCGTGGGAGCCGCCATCACGCCGCCGGAAATATAGATTCCGGTGCTGCGGGAGGGGGTATCCAAAGCCGCCAGTACAATATACTCCGGATCTTCCATTGGCGCAATCCCAACAAATGACACGATTTTATCCAGAACTCTCTGGCCGTTTTCGTCAAATACATCAATTTTCTCGCTGGTTCCGGTTTTTCCACCAATGGAGAACCCGGGAACCGCCGCGTTTTTCGCCGTTCCCTCGGTTACCACGCTGCGAATCAGCTCCCGCATGGTGGCGGAGGTTTCCGGGGAAATGGTGGTGCGAACCACCGTGGGCTCCTGGCGCAGCAGAGTCACGCCGTTGGCATCCACCACCTCCGAAACGATGTAGGGCTCCAGGAGATTGCCGCCGTTGACCACGGAGGAGATGGCCCGCACCAGCTGCAAGGGAGTGATTTTAAAGGTCTGGCCAAAGGAGCCGGAGGTCAGGGAAGCGGTGCCCCACTTGTCCGTGTCGGTAATGAGCTTTTTATCAAAGAAAACGCCCTTGCTCTCCCCTGCCAGGTCGATGCCGGTTTTTTCCAGAATGCCAAAGCGCTGGACATAGTCGTAAAACCGCTCCCCGCCCAGCTTCAGGGCGATGTGGGCAAAGGCAATGTTGCAGGAATTTTGAAGCGCCTGGGGGGTCTGCTCCGCCCCGTGTCCGGCGGAACGCCAGCAGTGCAGCAGCTGGGACCGGCCCGGAATCTGCTCCGCCCCCCGGCAATAGAAAGGCGTGGTCAGGGTAATGGCGCCGGAGTCCAGAGCCGCCGCCATGGTCATCACCTTAAAGGTGGAGCCGGGCTCGTAGCCATCGGAGAGCACCCGGTTGCGCCACTGCTTCCACCGGGCCTCCGCCAGGGCCTTGGAATAGGCATCACTGTCCCCGCCGTTTTCCAGCAGCTGCTGAAGCGAAAGCAGGACCTTTTCATCGGCGATTTCCAGATAGTTGTTGGGGTCGTAGCTGCCCAGGGTGGCCATGGCCAGAATCTCCCCGGTTTTGCAGTTCATCACCAGGCCAAAGGCGCCGTTCTGCACATCGTAGCGTTCGATGGCCGTGGCCAATTGCTTTTCCAGGCAGGCCTGAACCGTTGCGTCCAGGGTCAGAATCACATCCGCCCCCTTTTGGGAGGCCTGGAAATTTTCAAAGGAAAAGGGCATGTCCATTTCGTTGTTGCCCTTGGTGGTAATCACCTTTCCGGCGCTGCCCGCCAGGAAGCTGTTGTAGGAAGCCTCGATGCCCTCGGTGCCGTCGTTGGAGGCGTTGGTGAAGCCGATGACCTGGGCGGCCAGCGTTCCCTGGGGATACACCCGAACGGAGGTGGGCTCCAGATGGATGCCGGAAATATCATGCTCCTGAATATACGCACGGATTTGGGAGGCGGTCTGCTCCGGTATCCGGCTTCCGACCTGCTTATAGCGCCGCCGCAGGTCCTTTGCCTGCTCCGTGATCCAGCTGGGGTCTTTTTCCAGGACGCCGCCTAAAAACTCCCCGATCTCCGAAAGATTTGCCTTGGATTGCTTCAATTCATGGGGGTCCAGGTAGACGTTTTCCCGGTTTTCGGAATAAGCCAGGATATTCAGGTTGCGGTCGTAGATGGTTCCCCGGTCGGCAGTGACGGCTGTAGAACGGGTTTGATTTCGCAGCGCCAGTCCGGAATAATATTCGTACTGGTCCACCATCAGGCTGTACAGTCGGGCAATCATGGGCAAAAAGGCCAGGATGCCCAAAAAAACGGCGATCAGCATCACTCGCCTGTGCTGACCGCTGTCCATTCGCAGTCGGCCATACTCCTTCTGCTGCTTCCCCATCCCCACCAATCCTTCCGCATAATGTCAGGAATGGGCAGCAAGGGAAACCCTCGCCGCCCACTGCAGCTGCTATTATGATTCTATGGTAAGCAGGGAGGGTTATGACACTCAATTCCGTTTCGGTTCCGAAAACAGGCCCGACAGCAGCCAGACAAAATCGTCCCACGCAGAGGGCTTTTTTTCTTCCTTGGGCAGATTGAAGAACACGGTGAAGCATTCCACCTTCTCCGCGTCCACCATGCCCAGCTCTTCGGCCTGCTGGCGGATCTCCTCCAGATCGTAGCTGGTGTGATAGGTATGATTGAGCTTGGCATTTTCCCGCTTGATATCGGTTAGCTGTGCCTTCATCTGATCGTAGGCAGCCCTGGTATCCCGCAGATGGAAGGCGCCCACGATTAAAAGGGAGAGCATCACAATGGCAGCCAGCACGCCGCCCACCGCCAGCGGGTCCACGTAGATCTTCTGCAGCCGCTCCAAATGAATGACCGGGCGCTTGATCTTTGCCTTTTGAGGCCGGGGCTTGGGCTGGGGGGCTTCACTGCCGAACACATAAAACTGACCCACATATTGAATTTCAGGTTTCTGTGCCATGGCGTTCTCTTCCCTTCCTCTTTTATAGCTTTTCGCAAATTCGAAGCTTGGCGCTTCTGGCTCTGGGGTTTCGCTCCAGCTCTTCCTCGCCGGAGACAATGGGCTTGCGGGTAATGAGCTTCACCTTTGGCTTTTTCCCGCAGACACAAACCGGGAAGCTGGGCGGGCAGGTGCAGCCCTTGGCCGCTGCCGCCATGGCGTTTTTCACGATTCGGTCCTCCAGGGAATGAAACGTGATCACCGCCAGCCGCCCGCCGGGATTCAGCAGGGGGATGGCATCCTCCATGACCTTGGCCACGGCATTCAGCTCGTCGTTTACCGCAATGCGGATGGCCTGGAAGCTGCGCTTGGCCGGGTGCTGCTTTTCCCGCAGTGCCGCAGCGGGCATGGCGGAGCGAATGACCTCCACCAGCTCCAGGGTGGTTTGGATGGGAGCGGCCTCCCTCCTTTTGCAGATTGCCGACGCAATCTGGGGGGCATAGCGCTCTTCTCCGTATTCAAAAAGAATTCGTTTCAGCTCCTCATAGCTCCAGGTGTTCACCACCGTGTGGGCGCTGAGGGAATCGGAATGGTCCATCCGCATATCCAGCGGCGCATCGGTCATATAGGAAAATCCCCGGGAACCGTCGTCCAGCTGGGGGGAGGACACGCCCAAATCCAATAGGATCCCGTCCACTCCGGGAATATTCAGCTCCTGCAAAATGGAGGCAATCCGGCAGAAATTGGAGTGGACCAGCTTCACCCGGTCCCCATAGGGCGCCAGCCGCTTTCCGGCGGCCTCCAAAGCCACCTCATCCCGGTCGATGCCGATGAGGCAGCCGGTTGTGAGCCTTGGGGCAATTTGGCTGGAATGGCCTGCCCCGCCCAGGGTGCCGTCCACATAAATTCCCTCCGGCTTGATGGCGAGGCCCTCAATGCACTCGTCCAGCAGGACGGAAACATGATGAAATTCCGTCATAGGCCTATTGCCTCCAGAGATGCCAACAGCTTTTCGGGGGTGAGGTTCTCTTCCTCAAACCGGGCAAATTCCTCTGCGTCCCAGATTTCCGCCTGGCCTGCCCGGCCAACCAGCATAACCTCCCGGTCGATTCCGGCATAACGCATGAGAAACGGGGTCAGGCTGAAACGGAACTGCTTATCGGGCGTACACTCCGCCGCGTTCATGAAAATCAGGCTGGTTGCCCCGGCCCGCTGGGAAATGCTCAGGGCATTGTAATTGTCGCTGAGGGTTTTCCACTCGGCGGCGGTGTAGACGGTGAGGCAGCGATGACCGCAGTTCACGCCCAGGGTCACAAAAAACTGCTCCCCCAGCTCTTCCCGCAGCTTTGCCGGGACGATCAGACGGTTTTTCTCGTCCAGCCTGGCGCTGTATTTGCCGATCATACGCTCCCTCCTCTCCCTTTTACTCCACTTTACATCCCTTTTACTCCACTTGGAGCCATTATAACCTCCCCACTGAAAAAAATCAATCTTTTTTCCTTGAATTTTTCACTTTACAGGGATTTTTTCTTCTTTCCTGCGTATTTTGTCGAAAATTTGTTCAAAAATACTAGCACTGAAAGGAGAGCACCCCCTGATTCAGGCTGCCTTTGACCCGGGCAGGCCGGCGGCTGCAGCCCAAAAGGAAGCTGGAAAGCACATCCTCCACCTCTGTCTGAACCATGCGGCGCAGCTGCCGGGCCCCGTCCTTTTCCACACATCGGGCGCAGAGGCTCCCCGCCAGCTCCCCAGGAAGATTCAGCTGAATCCCCGCCGACGCAGCCCGGTCCTGCAGCGCCCGGAGGTATTTCTCCGCAATCCGCTCCATGGCCGCCCCGTCCAATTGGTCAAAGCGTACCATGGCATCCAGCCGTCCCAAAAACTCCGGGGTAAAGGCCTGGCGAACCGCCTCCGCCACCTGGCTGGATTTCCCCTGGGCGCAGAAGCCCAGGCCCTCTCCCCGGACACCGCTGCCCACATTGGAGGTCATGACCACAATGGTGTTTTTGAAGCCCACCCGCCGTCCGGTGGAATCGGTGAGCTCCCCCTCCTCCATGATTTGCAGCAGCAGTCCCAGCACCTCCGGATGGGCCTTTTCCACCTCGTCCAGTAAGACAAGACTATAGGGCTTGCGCCGCACCGCTTCGGTCAGCTTGCCGCCCTCTTCGTAGCCCACGTAGCCCGGGGGCGCTCCAATCAGCCGGGACACGGAATGCTTTTCCATATACTCCGTCATATCCAGACGAATCATGGCGTTTTTGCTGCCGTAGACCTCCTCTGCCAGCGCCCGGCAGAGCTCGGTTTTCCCCACGCCGGTGGGCCCGGTGAACAGCAGGCAGGCAATGGGCCGGTTTTCGTCCCGGATGCCGGCAAAGCCCCGGCGCACCGACTCCGCCACGATTTTCACCGCCTCCGGCTGGCCCATCACATGTGCTTCCAGCAAACTTTCCAGGTTCAGCAGCCGCTCCCGTTCCCCTGCGGTGAGCCGCCCCACAGGGATGCCGGTTCTGGCGGACACCACCCAGGCGATATCGGAGGCGGTCACCGTCCTGCCCCGGCGATTGTCACCAGGCTTTGTCATCATGGTCTGCATTTTATCCCGGAGCTCCGCCGCCTTTTCAAACCGCCGCTCCCGGACCGCCTCGTGGAGCTCCTCTTCCAGCTCCTTTCGAGCGGCTCCACCACGGCTCAGGCGCATTTCCTCCATCCTGGCCCGGGAGGCTCCCTCGTCCAGAAGATCAATGGCCTTATCCGGCAGAAACAGGTCCGGAAGATACCGCACAGAAAGCCGGACGGATTCTTTCAGGGCTTCCTCGGAGATTCGCAGCCGGTGATGCCGCTCCAGGCCCGGCTTCAATGCCCGGAGGATGGCCAGGGTGGTTTCGCTGCACGGCTCCTCCACCATCACCGCCCGGAACCGGCGCTCCAATGCCGCATCCTTTTCAATATACTTCCGATATTCCTCCAACGTGGTGGCCCCCAGCATCTGCAGCTCCCCCCGGCCCAGGGCGGGCTTAAAGATGTTGGCGGCATCAATGGCCCCCTCCGCCGCCCCGGCGCCCACAATGGTGTGCATTTCGTCCACAAAGAGAATCACATCTCCGGTGCGGTGTATTTCCGCCAGCACATCCCGCAGCCGCTCTTCAAATTCCCCCCGGTATTTGGTGCCCGCCACCAGGCTGGCCATGTTCAGGCTCACGAGCCGCTTGTCTTTCAGCTGGGGCGGCACGTTGCCCACCGCCATCCGCTGCGCCAGGCCCTCGGCAATGGCCGTTTTCCCCACTCCCGGCTCCCCCACCAGGGCGGGATTATTCTTGTTTTTTCGGCAGAGGATGCCGATTACCGTGTCGATCTCCCGATCCCGGCCAATCACCGGCTCCATGGTCGAGGCCTTTAAGATCAGGTCCTCACTGAATTGTTCCAACAGTTTCGTTGTGACCGCCTCCTTCTTCCCCCTGGCGGGAGCACTTTCCTCCCGCTGCAAGCATTCAACCGTATGGGTAAACAGCACATTTGCGCCGATCCCGAAAATTTGAAGCAGCTTCTCCGCCTCCGTTCCCTCCGCCCTGGACAGGGCCAGCAGCACATGAACCGGCAGGATCTCCCGGGCGCCTCTTTCTTTTGCCTCCCGGGCGGCAAGCCGGAAAATCTCCCTGGCCTTGGGGGTGAAGCCCTGGGGCAGGGGCAGGTCCGGCGTGCCCGCCCCATAGAGCAGCTGGGCCATGGCCTCCACCGCCATGGGCTCCATGCCCAGCAGCCGGAGCAGGGTCCCAACCTCCCCCGGCTGGTCCAGCAGGGCCAGCAGAATATGGATGCTGCCCACATAGCTGTGGCCCAGGGAGCGGGCTTTCTCTCCGGAGGACAGAATCAGCTCGTTTGTTTGCACGTGATAACGCATCGTTGCGCCCCCTTTTCCAAAAAATTCTTGCCATGGGATTTTTGAAATATACGAAAATTTTGAAAAAGGAATTGCTTTTTTCTAAATCCATGCTAGAATAAATGTGCGTCCTCCTGTGGGCGCAAAAAAATATATCCATAAGGAGGTTACATCATGGCTTTTAACATTACCGATGCCTGCGTCAAGTGCGGCTCCTGTGCCGATCAGTGCCCTGTCGAGGCTATCTCCGAGGGTGAGGACAAGTACGTCATCGATCCCGATGTCTGCGTCAGCTGCGGCTCCTGCGCCGACCAGTGCCCCAGCGAAGCTATCGAGGAGGGCTGATTCTACTGAATCGCCATCGGCCTGCGCATTGGTTCGCCTTTGCGCAGGCCGATTTTGTATCGTGAAAGCAGGTTATTATCCATGGAAATTCTGCCAAACGGCATCACCCTGGAAATCCCGGAGGGGGTGTTTCCCCTCGGTACGGATTCCATGGCTCTTGCCGATTTTACGCGTCTGCGCCCCGGCGCGAAGGTGCTGGATCTGGGTTCGGGAGCCGGAACTCTGGGACTGCTGCTGTGCGCCGCGTACCGGGATTGCAGCGTTACCGGACTGGAATGGGAGCCCCGGGCCCACGCTGCCGCCCTGGAGAATATCCGCCGCAACGGCTTGG
>OBLI01003692.1_pt1 | contig 11543 bp, 8 predicted proteins | sample 1519701 | NCBI WGS metagenome assembly OBLI01 (sample SAMEA3663005, study PRJEB22513) | pig gut metagenome | biome: pig gut; feature: pig-associated habitat; material: faeces | place: France | collected 2012 | reverse complement strand
GTTGGCTAGCGCAACTGCCCATCGCTAATATGGCGATGAGGAGCAACAGAGTTGGGAACAGGTTTTTCATCGTTTTCTTGTTGTAATGTGTTTGGAAAAGTCTTTTCGGATATTGGCTCTAATAATGTCTTGTGTTTGTGGAGTATTTGTGGAGAATACGGGAAAGAAGAGATGCTTAGTTCTTCTTTAGTTTTTTAGTTTTTCCTTGATTGTTTTCTGCAGTTCTTTATCGTCAGCAAGTCTGGCCGCCTTTTGCCAGAGGCCACGTGCCCTTTTGCGATCCCCGCATTTATAGTAAATGTCACCGGCATGGTCATAAAGTGTGGCGGAAGAGGGTGATTCGAGTTCTTCATCGCTCATTTCCCGAAACACCTGCTCAATGAAGATTCTTGCCTGCGTATATTGTTTCTTGCAGTAAAGCACCCAAGCATAAGTGTCGAGATAAGTGGTGTTTCCCGGCTCTGCATCAATGGTTGTTTTGCTCATTGACAAAGCACGGTCAAGTTGCTGCCCCTCCTGTGCCAGATAATAGGCATAGTTGTTTAGGACCACAATGTTTTCAGGGTTATACTGCAGGGAATGCTCGTAAGCCTCGAAGCAAAGTGCCTTATCATGCCGTTCGTAATAAAGGTCGCCGAGGAACTGGTAGATGAGAGCTCCCATGTCTAACACATACTCCTCGCATGAATCGGCAGGTGCAAGCAATTCCTTGCTCTCTTCCAGTATCTTCAGAGCATCGTCGTCCTTTTCTTCCTGTAAAAGCGCTATGGCCAGATAATAGCTGAACACGACTTCTTCGGGATGATAGGTCCTGCCATCGCGGCACAACTTGGCAATGTCCTCCGTGTTATTCTGGGATACGAGAAGGGACAGCATTCGCAACCGTGCCTGCAGATGCTCGGGCTGGTCGCGCAGGATTGCCTCAAGTGCGACATGAACTGAGTCGGAAGGAAGTTTTGATGACTCTACGAAAGCAGCGCAAAGTTCGCCTAATTCGCTTGTTTCCTGAGGAATGGCCAGAGCGATACGATAGTATTCGAGCATTTGGAGGGGTGAAATGGCGGTATTTCCCCGAAGAAGTACCTGGGAATAGGCCCTAAGTAGGGAAATCTTATGGGAGTTTTCGATTTTCGGGTCTGCCATGGCAGCCTTCATCTCCCTCTCAAATCGAAGGGTATCTCCTTCTTCTATGTAATACTGCAACATGGCGAGTCGTACAAGGGCGTTTTCGGGGTCGGACGTTTGTACGTCACCGTAAATAGCCAGTGCCTTCTCCTTGTAGCCGTTCTGCATATAGAGGTCGCCAAGGAGGACCCGGTAACGCAGTTCTTCGGGATGTTCTTCGCTCAGACGTTCTACGGCACCAAAGGCATCTGCTGTTCGTCCCATTTTCAGCAGAATCCGAAAACGCTCGAGAACTGTATTCTCGTCCGCACCCTCCATACTTTCATAGCGTTCAAGGGTGTTAAGTGCGGAAGGAAAGTCAGGAATGTTCTCGTAGACGCCAAGGAGCATGCTCAGATCTTCGGAATTCGGATGGTTTTTCACCAGACTTTCATAGAGGTTGGCAGCTCGTTCATACTTACCGATACGTATCCACCGCTGGGCAAGCGTACGACAGAAAAAAGGATTGGAGGGTTCCAGCTGATATGCACGCAGGAGCATTTTGTCGCCGTTTGTAACGGTGACACTGTCGCTGTGTTTTGAGAACGAGGTTTCTATTTTTCCCAGTTCGTAGAGGGCTTCCGAAGCGTTCGGGTTAATATCCAAAGCAGCTGCCAACAGTTCGCGGCAAGCATCTGTGTTGCCCTTGTGCTTCTGGTACTGCGATTCCAGGAAAAGCTTGTCAAACATTCGTTGCTGTTCGAAATTCAGCAGCGAACGCGCCCGAACAGCCCCTTCTTCCACGACGGGCCTGCCATGGTAATTGCGGGAATAGCGCGAACCACCACATCCGATGACAAAGCACACCGCAAGCGCCCACAGCATCATCTGCCACAAATTCAGAAAATTCCGAATTATGAGGGAGAGAGATTGCTGAAAGCCAAAAGATGAAAATCTGCTGTATCGGAAATGGCCGTTGGAGAAGGCGCAACAAGTCATGTCAGAATGCCGTTTTTCCGTTATCATTTGCTACCTGTACTACCCCATCCTCCGGTGCCGCGTGCCGTTTCGTCAAGGGAGTCGGTTTCTTCCCATTCTACAGTTTCGTGGCGTGCAACTACCAGTTGCGCGATGCGTTCGCCATCTTCGATGATAAAATCTTCGGTCGAAAGATTAACGAGACTCACACGTAGTTCACCGCGATAGTCGGCATCGATTGTTCCGGGAGCATTCACTACCGTTATGCCACGTTTTGTAGCCAGGCCGGACCGTGGACGCACCTGTCCCTCATAACCTGCCGGAAGTGCGATGTATATACCTGTGGGGACAAGGTAGCGCTCCAATGGCTTGAGTGTGACAGAACTGCTGATATTGGCACGTAGGTCCATGCCTGCACTCAATGCGGTAGCATAGGAAGGCAGGGGATGGTGTGACTTGTTGATAATTTGTATTTTCATATGTGTTTGTGTGTGGGGACAAACCTTGGGGGGAATTGCTCCATTTTGTTTGGAATAACGGGGAATCCAGTTTTTGGGTTTCTTTACACTGGTATGGCCCCATCTTCGTAAGCAAGTTTTCGATAGGGTTCGCTTTCCGAAGAGAACGTCCGAAGAAAGTTGACGAAACAAATTCGAAACTGTCATGCAAAACTACACATTTTATGGCAAAAAAACGCATATACAGCAAAAAAAGCGTATTTTTGCACTTGTTTTACAACGACTTCGCCTTCTACATAAACCACCTGGAGCTTCCACAAAATCCACAAAAGAGGCTTTAGCTATAGTCTTCAGGATTTTATCCCTCTCCCCCCTCAATCCCTTTGACGCTATGAACTGGCCACAACTTCTCTCTTCACACCGTCTCGGCAAAAGTTCGCCCTCACCTCTCATCAAAGAACAGCGTACGGAATTCCAGCGCGATTTTGACCGTCTGATTTTTTCTTCGGCCTTTCGTCGCATGCAGAACAAGACACAAGTATTTCCCCTTCCGGGCAGTGTGTTCGTGCACAACCGTCTGACCCACTCGCTCGAGGTTTCGAGCGTTGGACGTTCATTGGGTACCGATGTAGGCAGAATTCTCCAGGAACGCCATCCGGAACTTTCGAATACTGACTTCCAGTCCATAAGCGCCATCGTCAGTGCGGCGTGTCTGGCACACGACATGGGGAATCCGCCTTTTGGCCATAGTGGAGAAGAGGCCATCCGCTCGTTCTTCCGCGAAGGAAAAGGGAAGGATTTGCAGCCCCTTGTGCCATGGACGTTATGGAGTGACCTCATCAATTTCGATGGAAATGCCAATACCTTTCGGCTGCTGACGCATCAGTTTCAGGGGCGTCGTAGCGGAGGATTTGGACTTACATACAGCACTTTGGCAAGCATCGTCAAGTACCCTTTTCCTTCTTATTTTGTTGAACGTCCGAAATTCGGATTTTTCTCGTCAGAGGAAGCCATTTATATGACTATTGCCCGTGAACTCGGCATCACCCAAATCGTGACAGGAAATGGTCACGAACGTTGGGCTCGTCACCCTTTGGTGTACCTTGTTGAAGCGGCCGACGACATCTGTTATGAGGTAATGGATATTGAAGATGCATACAAACTTCGCATCTTGACGTACGAGGAGGCGTCGCAACTGTTGTTGAGTTTCCACTCCGAGGCGCGGCAGGCGGAACTTATTTCCATTTACCCTGATGTCACCGACGATGGTGAGCGCATTGTCTACTACCGTTCATCTGCCATAAACATTCTGGAACAGGCTTGTGTTCAGGCTTTTGTAGAGCATGAAGCGGAAATTCTTGAAGGGGTATTTGAGGGCACCCTTATCGATTACCTCCCAGAACCTATGAAAAACGGGTATCGGCAATGTGCTGCCCTCTCGAAATCGAGGATTTACAAATGTAAGGAGGTGACGGACATTGACCTCTCTGGATTTCAAATTATCTATACCTTGCTTGAACTGATGACCGAAGCAATATGTCATCCAGAGATGTCGTATTCCCGTCTGCTTTTACAACAGGTTTCGCGCCAATACGACATCCAGGCACAGAATCTTCCCGATCGTGTCATGGCCGTCATCGACTACATCAGCGGTATGACGGATGTCTATGCTCTCGATCTCTATCGCAAGATTAATGGCCATAAGTTGCCGATGGTCTGAATAACTTTCTATTTATTCCTTTTTGCAAAAGTTGGGATGCTCTGCAAAATAGCGCCATAAAGGTGCAACCATCAATGCTTGTGCAAACTGTCCGACTTTGAGCATGCTGTAAACTTCGTCGCAAGCAAATAGATGTACACTGATGTCTTCCGTATCTTCAAGATGCGGTTCGGAAATCTTGGTGACTCCTTTTGCAAGGAAAGTGATACTTACATTGTTCATCGCACTTGGATTGGGGCCCACGACCATTAGCTGGGTCCACTCTCCCCCACCGAAACCGGTTTCCTCGAGGAGTTCACGTTGAGCAGCCTCAAGGGGAGAAGAGTCTGAAGAATCCATTACTCCGGCACAAAGTTCATAACGCGTAATGTCGAGCGCAGGACGGTATTGCCGTACAAGAATCATGCGGTTGTCGGGAGTAAGGGCTATGATGTTGACCCATGTAGGGTACTCGAGGATGTAATATTCAGGATGCTCCTGTCCTGTGGGGAGCAACATGCTTTGGTGTCGTACAGTTAACCATGGACGTTGGAAAAGATATGTGGAAGAAAGGACTTGCCAGCGACCTTCTTCATCGCCGGGAAAAGAGGGAAGGAAAGGATTCATGGTATTGAGAGAATTGGAATTCGTTGCTTTTTTGAACGCTTAGTGATAAAATTTGCTGCGCATCCAGTAATTTTTCTTCATTTTACTATGAAAATGAACGGACAAAATTATTGCGGACTCCCAAAAACCTGTTGAGGGAGAAACTTCAGAGAGTTTTTCCTGCGTTAGGTTTCTGGGAGTCCGCGAATTTGTGTTGTTAGTATGTATCAGTGTGCTTTACAACTATTTGCATAAAAGAAGGATTGCGGTGTTGTACGGAATGGCAAACTAATCCCATACAAAGAGCGGGTAGTCCTTCATGATGTCGTTGACACGTGCACGTACACTTGCAATTACATTCTGGTCTTCAGGAGCGTTGAGAACCGTTTCGATGAGTTCTGCTATGACTGCCATAAGGTCTTCCTTTGCACCACGGGTGGTAATGGCAGGGGTACCAAGACGTATACCACTCGTTTGGAATGCGGAACGGCTGTCGAACGGCACCATATTCTTGTTGACGGTGATGTCTGCTGCCACCAGTGCATTTTCTGCTACCTTGCCTGTAAGTTCGGGATACTTGGAACGCAAATCGACAAGCATGGAGTGGTTGTCAGTACCATCGGAGACGATGGAAAATCCTCTTTTTTTGAGTTCCTCGGCAAGTGTAGCTGCATTGCGCTTCACTTGTATGGCGTATTCTTTCCACTTGGGTTGTAGACACTCTCCGAAGGCGACGGCCTTGGCTGCAATGACGTGCTCGAGAGGCCCGCCTTGGATGCCTGGGAATACTGCGCTGTTAAGAATCTGGCTCATCATTTTAGTCACACCTTTGGGCGTCTTGAGTCCCCATGGATTTTCGAAGTCTTTGCCCATAAGGATGATGCCGCCTCGCGGTCCACGGAGGGTCTTGTGGGTGGTGGAGGTCACAATGTGTGCGTATTTTACGGGATTGTCGAGGAGTCCGGCTGCAATAAGTCCGGCAGGATGTGCCATATCAACCATAAAGATAGCACCTACGCGGTCGGCAATGGCACGCATACGGGCATAGTCCCACTCTCTGCTATAAGCTGAGCCTCCGCCAATGATGAGCTTCGGGCGATGTTCAAGTGCCAATTGTTCCATTTCGTCATAGTCTACACGTCCGGTTTCACGGTTAAGGTTGTAGCCAATAGGATTATATATGATGCCGCTGGTATTTACCTTGGAGCCATGGCTGAGGTGCCCTCCATGGTCGAGGTTGAGGCCCATAAATGTATCACCGGGCTTTAGGACTGCAAGGAAGACTGCTGCGTTAGCTTGGGCGCCGGAATGGGGCTGTACGTTGGCATATTCTGCGCCAAAGAGTTTGCAGATACGCTCGATTGCTATATTTTCCACCTGGTCCACCACCTGGCAGCCTCCATAATAGCGTTTGCCGGGGTAGCCTTCGGCATATTTGTTGGTGAGTACGCTACCCATGGCCTGCATCACCTGGTCGGAAACAAAGTTCTCTGAGGCAATGAGTTCGATGCCGCGCATCTGTCGCTGGCGTTCAGCGTCAATCAGACTAAAAATTTCCTGGTCTTGCATAGTTGTTTTGTAGGGGGTTATAGTAAGTAGTAAGGTCGAAATACGTGTTGTATGTATGTATGTAGGGAAACGCCCTTTAGGGTGATTCTTTATATATAGTGTCGTGTCTGACAGTTGTGCCATCAGCCGAACTTTTCCTGAAGGAGTTCCATCAGAGTGTTTCCACAAGCTTTACGGTGCTCAGTTTCTGTTCTTTCTCGCAATAATAACACTTGAGGACATTGCCGGTGGCGATAAAGCGTGTGGGCATGGGCTCGTTGTTGCAAATGCATTTGGGATTGTTGCATTTTACGATGTTTACAATGTCGTGTGGGAGTTCCACGCACCGTTTTTCGGTCACTTCAAAATCTCGGATAATGCTAAGCGTCACCTTGGGTGCCACCACGGCTAGGCTGTTGAGTTCCTGTTCCGAGAAAAAGCGGTTGGCAATCTTGATGATACTTTTTGTACCCATGGCCTCGCTTTTCAGATGATAACCGATGAAGACGGTGTCGTGCTCAAGTTCTTCAATACGCAACAGGCGTATGACTTCAAAGAGGCGGTCGCTGGGAATATGGTCGATGACTGTGCCGTTTTCGATGGCGGCAACCATAAGCTTTTCTCTTTTCATAGACATCAGGTACAGGACGGATTCTTGTGGGGGATGTTCAATAAATTGGTATTGGAGATGTTCGTTGTGTAATGCAAAACAACATTCAAGATAGTCTAAAGTCTCACTCGTTCAATTTGGAGAACACCTTGATTATTATAGATCTTTTGCTTACACTCTTGTTTTCCAATGTGTTAATTGCGTTGGTACGATTTGTCGGCTCGGATGTCGTCGAGCGTAATGCCGAGCACGTCGCAGATAATGGCCTCTCGGGCATACAGTCCGTTCAGTGCCTGCTGGAAATAATAAGCATGGGGGGTGGAGTCAACATCCTGGCTGATTTCGTTCACACGAGGCAGGGGGTGCAGGATGCGCATGTTAGGTTTGGCCTTTCCCAGCATGGCGGCATTGAGGACGTAGACGTCCTTAACGCGCTCATATTCCATCAGGTCGGAGAATCGTTCACGCTGTACCCTTGTCATGTAAAGGATGTCGGCTCCAGCGATGATGTCTTCGTTGAAGTTTTCATGCTCAACAAACGAAATGCTGTTATCTACACAATATTGCTTGTATTCGTCGGGCATTGCCAGTTCCTTGGGGGCAATGAAATGGAAGGTGGGATTGAAATGGCGCATGGCCATAATCAAGGAATGCACGGTACGTCCGTACTTCAAGTCTCCCACAAGATAGATGTTGAGGTTTTCAAGGGTGCCTTGAGTCTGGATGATGGTGTAGAGGTCTAGGAGTGTCTGCGAAGGATGCTGGTGTGCTCCGTCTCCCGCATTTACCACTGGCACCGGTGTGAGTTCGCTTGCATAGAGTGCTGCGCCTTCGAGATAATGGCGCATAACGATGACGTCACTGTAGTTACTGACCATCATGATGGTGTCCTTCAGCGTCTCTCCCTTGGTACTGGAGGTGACTTTTGGGTCAGTGAATCCGATGACACGTGCTCCCAGGCGGTTGGCTGCAGTCTCAAACGAAAGGCGTGTGCGTGTGGAAGGTTCGAAGAAGAGTGTGGCTACGATGCTTCCATCGAGAATTTTGCGGTTAGGATGGCGTTCAAATTCGTGCGCCATCTCCATGAGGTAAAGGATTTTCTCTCGGGAGAGGCCGGCAATGCTTACTAAACTACGGTTGTCTGACATATCTCAAAAATAATATATACCATGGAATTCCAGTATTGTGAATCCCTTTCTACAGCATCTGCTTAAGCAATCTTCAGACGAAGATTTAGCTATTGCGCGAAAAACGTCGGTAAATTTAAGACTTTCTTGGAAAAGTACGAAACGGGGCTGTTTTTTTTTGTCCTTTAGCGCACTGAAAGTGTGGAGATTGCCAACCTTTTTCAGGTGTTTGTTGCAATTTCCACACTTTCTTTTCTTATATTCCAAACTTCTGTACCAAAGCCTGTGCGGCACGTTTGCCGTCGCCCATGGCAAGGATTACGGTTGCACCTCCGCGGACGATGTCGCCGCCAGCATAGAGTCCGGTGATATTGGACTGCATGTCGTCGTCGACCACGATGGTGTGCTTGCGTCCGAGTTCCAATCCTTCAACAGAGGTAGGAACGATGGGGTTGGGACTCACGCCTACAGCGACAATGACTAGGTCGCATTCCAGTGTCACCAGTGCCCCTTCCACGGGTACAGGACGGCGTCGTCCGCTGGCATCGGGTTCGCCGAGTTGCATCTTCTGGAGTACGACCTGTTTAACGTGGCCGTTCTCGTCTTGGTTATACGATATGGGATTGTGAAGAGTCATAAAGCGAACGCCTTCCTCCTTTGCGTGGTGTACTTCTTCGGCGCGTGCTGGCATTTCTTCCATGGAACGTCGGTAAACGATGGTAGCCGTTTCCGCTCCGAGGCGTAGTGCAGTACGTACGGAATCCATCGCAGTGTTTCCGCCTCCTACGACGACGACATGGCGCCCGATGAAAACAGGAGTGTCGGAGGCGGGATTCGAGGCATCCATCAGATTGCAACGTGTGAGGTGCTCGTTGGATGAGAGGATGCCGTTGGCATACTCTCCAGTGATTCCCATGAAGTTTGGAAGTCCGGCTCCGCTTGCCACAAAAACAGCATCAAAACCTTCATCTTGAAGTTGGCTGATGGTAAGTGTCTTGCCGATGACACAGTCGGTGACAAAGCGTACGCCCAGTCTCTCAAGTCCTTGTATTTCGGCTTCCACTATGCTGTTGGGAAGTCGGAATTCGGGTATGCCGTATTTCAAGACTCCTCCTACTTCATGTAGTGCTTCGAAAACTGTTACGTCAACGCCGTGCTTTGCCATTTCGCCGGCAAAGGAAAGTCCGGCAGGGCCACTTCCGACAACGGCGACACTTTTACCGCATTTCCTGAGTACAGGTGCTATTGGCATTTCTTCAGGGTGTTCGCGGGCATAGTCTGCGGCAAAGCGTTCGAGGTAGCCGATGGCTACAGGCTGTCTTCCGGTCTTGAGATGTATACATTGGCTTTCGCACTGTTTTTCCTGCGGGCATACACGTCCGCAGACAGCAGGCAGTGAGGAGGTTTCCTTAATGGTTGCGGCGGCAGCTGCAAATTGTCCGGCTTCTATGTGCTTGATGAACCTTGGGATGTCAATGCCTACGGGGCATCCTTGGCGGCATCCGGGATTTGCGCAATCCAGGCAACGTGTAGCCTCGCGCCGTGCTTGGTCGGCATCCAGTCCGAGATTTACTTCGTGGCGGAACAGGTGTGCACGTTTAACTCCGTCAAGGTGAGGCATTTCTACGCGTTCTGTCAGCATTCTGTCCTTCGGCTTCACTGTCTTGCGTAGTTCGGCACGCCATGTGGCATCGCGCGAAGTGTCCTGGTCTGCAACTGCTTGTGCACCAGCGTTGACTTCCGGTAGCAAGTTTTTTCGGCATGAGGATGCAGAACCCTTCTGTGGTGATGTCTTGTGGCTACTGTCATTAAGGGAGGATTGAGCCTCTTCGAAACGTGCCAACGCCTCGCGTTCCTCAAGAGAAAAGGCTTTCATACGCTTCAGCATTTCATCGAAGTCCACGGCATGGCCGTCGAATTCTGGACCGTCGACACATACGAATTTTCGCTCTCCCCCTACCGTCACGCGACAGGCGCCGCACATTCCCGTACCGTCTACCATGATGGTATTGAGTGAGACATCGGTGGGTATGCCGTATTTTGCAGTAGTCAAGCAGCAAAACTTCATCATTACTGCCGGTCCGATAGCAAAGCATTTGTCGACCTTTTCGCGTTGCATGACCTGTTCCATTCCTACTGTCACAACGCCTTTCTGTCCGTAGCTTCCGTCATCGGTCATTATGATGACGTCATCGCTGCTTTCGCGGATTTCTTTTTCAAGGATTATGAGTTCATGTGAACGCCCTGCAAGCACTGTAACCACGCGGTTGCCCATGGCTTTCAGTGCACGCACAATGGGGAGAAGGGGGGCTACTCCTACCCCTCCGCCAGCACAGAGGACAGTGTGCTCGAAACGTTCTATCCTTGTAGCACGTCCCAGAGGACCCACCACATCAAGGATGTTGTCGCCAGGTTCGAGGGCGCAGAGTTTCCTCGTGCTTACGCCGATAGCTTGTACGACCAGCGTGATGGTACCTTGCTCGGTATCGGCATCAGCTATGGTAAGAGGTATCCGTTCCCCTTTTTCTTCAAGACGAAGAATTACAAAATTTCCGGCACGGCGGGAACGCGCTATTAACGGGGCCGAAACAACAAATTTAAAAACCTTTTCGGAAAACTGCTCTTTACCGAGGATTCTATACAACATTTTTTATTATAAGGAATAATAGGGACTTGATGTTTCTAAAATATCGGATGTTTCCGAACGTATGGTGATGACGTTGGAACTGTTTTCATAGTATGGGTGGAGTGTCCTTCTGGGATTTGGGGCATTTTGCATATATTGTGTGCCATGCGGCATATGCATTCGTGTGCAAAAGTACCTCAAAAGGATGGAAACGGCAAAAAAACGAGTGTTTTTTTCAGCATACGCTCTCACTTTCGACTTTTGTGCGTACCTTTGCGACCGAAAAATCACAAATAGATTGACGACGATGATTCCCATCCAATACTTTGTTTCTCCTGCTGATGTCCGTGATGCGCTTGCTACGGGATGCCGGTGGATACTGCTTGCAGAGTGCCCATCTGACTTGGAAAGTTCACTCCGTGACTGCCATGGTGCAGGATGTTTCCTGACGGTTTGCGATGATGCGGAGACTGTCCGTGACGTGTTGGCCGACGGTCTCCTGCTCACTTCTTCAGGCATTGACACCATGGTTGCACGCCATCCGGAACCTTCGGGCATTGTCCTTCAGCATCCGCGTCTGGTTACTTCGGCCATCCACATGGCACGCGGTGTGCTTGGTGAGGATTCTCCGCAGGTCATCGGTGTTGCTGTGGACAACGCCACGGATGCTGTAGCTGCCGCAAAGGCCGGTGCGGACTATGTCTTGCTGCCTGGACACGCTGCCATCGGTATTGCTGCCGATGTGAGACAGGCTGGTTGTGGAATCTATATGGTGGCACACTTCGAG
>OBLI01003690.1_pt1 | contig 11552 bp, 8 predicted proteins | sample 1519701 | NCBI WGS metagenome assembly OBLI01 (sample SAMEA3663005, study PRJEB22513) | pig gut metagenome | biome: pig gut; feature: pig-associated habitat; material: faeces | place: France | collected 2012 | reverse complement strand
TGAGTTGGGTATACTTGGGGAAACGGTCTATCGACCCCATGGTCATCCAGCTCTCAATCTGGGTGCCGCCCCAACTGGCGTTGACGATGCCCACGGGACAGCCGAGCGCCGCATTGAGCTCTTTGGCGAAGAGGTAGCCCACAGCGGTGAAGCAGTCGGCAGCCTCGGGGGTGGTCACAGCCCAGTGGCCGCTGACATCGTCGGCAGGACGGCTCGCCAGGGCGTGGTTGATTTCAAAGAGGCGTATGCTGGCATTGGTGGCATAGCTAATCTCGTCGTCGGCACGGTCGATGCTGCGCAGACGGAAGTCCATATTGGACTGGCCACTGGTCATCCACACCTCGCCAGCGAGGATGTCGGTCACGGAGAGGCTCTCCTTGCCGGCTGAGACAGTGAGGGTGTGAGGTCCGGCGGCGCTGATGGCGGGGAGATAGAGACTCCAGCGGCCGTCCTTGCCGGTGCGCACTGTAGCCTTGTGTCCGGCGAGGGTGGCTGTAACCTTCTGACCCGGGGCAGCCCATCCCCAAACGTGTACGGGCTCGCCGCGCTGTATCACCATGTGGTCTGAAATGATGGCGGGCAAACGGAGTTGCGCCATAGCGCCCAAGGCAAAAGCCATGAGCAGGAGTGTCAATGTGTAGATTCTTTGTTTCATGACAGTGGATAAGTTTAACAACTCAATAAGTAAGTTTATGGTCATTGTGACTACAAATTTACACATTTTTAGCGGTTAAAACGACATCCCCCGCCATGTTTTTGCATATTGGGATGAAATTGGTAGGCAACGGGAGGATGGTTGCGTCGCAGGAGATATCACTGCGGGGCGCGGAAGGGAAGACGGGGAGTGTGGAGACCACACCGCCTACTTCGTATCATAAGGCACGAGCTCTCGTAACATAAGGCACGTGGCCACGTAACATAAGGTACGAGCCCACGTATCATAAGGTACGAGCCAGCCGACAGGGTCACGGCGGTGGCAAAGTGAAATTCCACCCCAGTCTTCCTCAAGGGGAAGGTGTGCGCCATAACCTCCTCAAACACAACGAGAATGAACTCACACCCCATGGTGAAGGTTTGGGAGATGGGCTCAATTCTCTCCCTTTGTAGAGCCAGAGAGGGGCTTCTTGGGTACACTCCGTAAGCAGCAGCAACTCTGTAGGAGTTGCCAGGGGTGCGTCCCGTCCACCATAGGCACCATCCTAACCTTCCCCACGGGGAAGGAAAAAAGCCCAAACGAAGGCCCCATCCCAGCCTTCCCCAAGGGGAAGGTGTGCGCCACAACCTCCTCAAACACAAGAAGAACGAATTCCCGCCCCTTGGGGAGGGTTAGGGAGGGGCTTACAATCAGCTGTTTTTTTACCGCCAAAGGCGGACTTTTTGAACGGCCAAAGGCCGCTTTTTGAACCATGCCGGCTGTTGTCGTCATGCAAAGCATGGCGTTGGGGATGGCGGCGACGACAAGGAGGAAAACTCGTTTTCCGACTGCCGTCACCGACAGCCACAAAAAGGCGAAGCCGACAACAGCCGCCATGGCTTTTTGTGTTTATATCAACCCCTTATAGAAGCAGTTAATTATAGAGTAGCCAAGCGATTGGCCCCTTGTTTCCTGCTGCGGGTAACGCCTTCGGCTAATCGCAACTCTTACAGAGTAGCTAAACCTTATTATATATTTACCCAGGGTAGAGGCGCTGCGCACCTCAACCCTGGGCTTTGTAATCGCAACTCCTACAGAGTTGCCAGGGGCGCGTACCATCAACCACAAGCCCCATCCTAACCTTCCCCAAGGGGAAGGAAAAAATCCAAAACAAAGGCCACATACCAGCCTTTTTCAAGAAAAGGAGTGTAACTACAACCTCCTCAAACACAGCGAGAATGAACTCCAGCCCCTTGGGGATGGCTGGGAAGGGGCTCACAATGCACCTCCCTCCCCCACACCAATAAAAAAAACGTGGCAGGGAACTCAATCCTTGCCACGCTGTATGAAATAGGGCGGTATGGGCGTTGCCAATACTGTCAGGTTACTTCTTGTTCTTCTTGTAATACTCCAGTCCGAGCTTGACGTTCTTGGTGAGCGCATTGGAACTGAAGGTGGCGCCGCTGACGCCATCGACCTCGGCCTTCTGGGCCTTGGCCACTGTAAGGCCCTCAAACTGCTGGAGCACAGCCTTGGCACGGGCGAAGAACTTGGGAGTCTCTCTGTTGGGCAGAGCCTCTACCTTGACCACCTTGTTTTTCTCGATATGTATCAACACGGGAGTGGCGCCCTTGAAGCCACGCACCTGCGCACCCAACTGGGTGGTGTTGACGATGGTGGTGTTGCCCTTACGGGTCATGATCTCATCGGCAGGACGCGCACTGATGAGCAGCGCCACTACCACTGCCGCCATCACGGAGGCAAGCATAAGATAAGTTTTGCGATTCATTATGATTCGTTTTCTGTTGCTTGCTGTTTATACCAGATGACTGATAATCTCCTCACGGTCGCCAGCGAGCATGTCGATAACGGGTATCTCGGGCATGGTGTAGCAACCGGGCTGCAGACGCATTGCGGCGCGAGCCACATTGACAAGCACCTGGGCGGTGAGGGCGGGATTGTTGATGCTCATATTGAACTCGAAACGCTGGTTGGGGGTCTTGCCGCTCACACCCTTGCGCACGAGGTTGACACCATGGCCCATATCGCGCACATCATCGACAGAGGCTACGGCGAAGACATGGGTCTCGTCGTTGGCGAAATAGGGGTCGGCCTTGATCTCAGCGGTAACCTGCTCGAGGGTGGCTCCGTCTTCGAGCTCTACATAGACCATACGACGATGGATGCCTTCGCCGAGGGGAATGGTGACAGAGAGGGCATTGCGTACACCCTCCTTGCTGCGCACGCAGACAGAGTGACCCATACTCATGCCGGGACCGAAGTTGGTATAGCTGAGTCCTTTGGGGGCGAGGCTCTCCATGAGCACGCGCACTACGGAATCTGAACCGGGGTCCCATCCGGCAGCGATGACGCTGACACGGCCTGCCTTCTTGCAGTTTTCCATCTGCTTGCGGCGATAGTCGAGGATGCTGGTATGGATATCAAAGCTGTCGACGGTATTGATGCCCATAGCCACTATCTTGGCTGAATAGTCGGGGCAAGAACGTGTAGGCGTGGCGAGAATAGCCACATCTACATCGTGGAGCAGGGAGATATCATCTACTACCTCGTAAGGAGTAAGTTCCAATGGGCAGTCTGTGTTGCCTTGACGACGCACGATGCCAGCTATCTCGAAATCCTTGGCGGCTTCGAGGGCCTGCACGGCGTAATGACCGATATTGCCGTAACCTACTACGGCGGCTCTAATCTTTTTCATTGTCAGTATAATGTTAAATTTGTTGTTTGCGATGGCAAAATTACTCCATTTCTGCGTAAAAACCGCCATCTTAACAGTATTTATTACTGAGAAAAGATAAAATGCCAACGCACCAACCATCAAAAAAGTCCCGATGACGCTCATGGTCATCGGGACTCTTCTAATCTATATTATATAATAAGGTGTATTATTCGGCTTCCATGTCATAGCCATAAACCTCAATCTCCTGACAAGCAATCTGAGTGCTTGCGCGGCTATTGTGCATTACCATGGCAATGTAGCGACACTGAGTACCATTGGCGTTCTCGTTGTGAGAAGCATCACCATTCCAGAAGGTGGTGCCACGCCAGTACTTGGCCTTGGCAAAAGTAGGCTCAGTAGCGATAGGCCATGGGGTGCCAGATGGAGAGGCATAAGCAGAACCTGGGTCAAGGTTGAAAGGCTCGTCGCCGAAGAAGTAAGACACGTTGTACAGACGACGCTTACCCATGTTGCCGGCCAAGAAGTTGTGTACAACCATACGGTTGATAACGTATGAAGTCTTCTTCATGTCAATCTGGAGGACAACCGGCCACTTGCCACCGTTATTCCAAACCCATGCCTTGGTCATGTCAGCGGTAACAAGTCCGTCGAATACCTTGCTGGGAGGTGTCGCAGCGTTCCAGCCAGTGGCTGTAACTTCCCACTCAGAGGGATCGAGACGGCTGGCGATAGGTGTAGGACTCTTGCTCCAGTCATTCCAGATGGTGTCAAGACCTTCGGCGGGGCAGTAACCAGAACTGTACTGGTAACGCACACCACCCTTGGCGTTAGCAAAGACTGTGCTGGCCTGGGCACTGGGCACGGGCTCGGTGACAACCCATTCGCCGTCGGCGTTGAGGTAACGGAACTTGGTAGCAACCATCTCGTTGGTACCGAAGCCAAGGGCTACGTTGGCATCAGCGCCTTTCATCTCGGCCGACTTGATGGTACGCTCTGCGTGGGTAGAGAGCCAGATGGCGCCATAGGGTGAAGCTGACTTCTCGGAAGTCATGGAAACGTGGTTCTCGGCATCATAGTTGGTGATAGTGAAAGAGTGGCTCTGCTCCTTGAGGTCGTTAATCTCGACAAGGATGCTGTCCTGTCCCTCAAAGTCAGCATAACTAATCTCACGTGTCTTCTCGCCATTGTCCCATGTGATGACAGCGCGCTTAACGGCTGGGTCTTTGGGAGCAGCCCACTTGAGCTGAACTCTGCCTGAACCCAGAATAGCTCTGAGTCCATTGGCCTTCTCGGGATAAATGCTGCCGCCAGGTACTACCCACTCCTTGTAGATATCATCCTGATCCTTACAAGAGGTAAAGCTACCTACGAGTGCGGCTATCAACGATATATATAATAGTTTTCTCATTGCTTTAACGTTTTAAGAGTTATTATTTGTTCACCTGTCCCCATGGTGTGATCTCACCGATAAACCATGCACCCGATGTAGCGGGATACTGGTAAGTGGCAAAGGTATTGACCACTACGAGACGCAGGTAGCGAATCTTGTCGTAAGCGTTAGGAGTAAGCTCATTGGTATTGTCTACCTCATACTCGGTATTGTAGAGATAATACTCACGGTCCTCAGGAGTCCATCCATCGACAGTGCCGTCGGGAGCATAGCCAGAGGGCTTGTACTGCTCACCCTTAGCCAACATCACCCAACCACGGCTGAAGCCATGACGCTGCTGGTAGTCGGGGTCGGTCTTCGCGCAAGGATTCTTGGTAAGGTCTTCCTTGGGGTCGTCATAGATACCCCAGAACTCCCACTGACGGATGTTACCACCCTGGAATACATCGTAGTCGGAACGTGGATAAGTCTTGATACGGCTAAGCACGGTACCCTCTTCGCCTACACCGAGGTCGATGGTAAGCCATGTGGGGATAGGACAACCCTTGGCGGCAACGAAGAATCTGCCAGTACCGGTAGTCGCCTTGTCCCAGAGTGCGGCAACACCACCACCATTGGGGTCGTTGACAAAGTTGTCGTCGGCAACAGGGTAATACTTGAACTTGCTCTTGTCAAGCTCAGTCTCGGCCTTAGGAGTAATCTTAATAAGCTGGCGCTCAGAGGTGTTGCCGTAGCTGTCGCGCAGATAAGCAGAAAGCACGGTGGGCACAGCCGACATGTTGCGGCGTGTGAGCATAACCGAGTCGCTCGACATGAAAAGCGTAGAAACGTCCTTCCACTTGCGCTGCTCGTAGGTGAGGTCCTGGTCGGCATTCAAGGTATCGGCCTGAACCACGAGGGCGAGAGTAGCCTTGGTAGGATTGTTCTTGATCTTAACCTTGAAACCACCGAATGCCTCGAAGAACTCAAAGCTGGCAGTATTGACAGGTGCCTCGAGAGGAGTAATCTTTACGGTCTGTGCCTCTGACTTCACGTCGTCGGCGTTGAAGCTGCGTACCTCTACAGCATGCTCCTGGAGGTCGGCATAGCCTTCTACCATCAAGGTGTCAAGATAACGGGAGATACGAGACTCTACCATGGCACCATTGCGCTCATAGGTAGCCACGATGCCCTTGAGGTATGGGTCATCGGGAATCTGGAATTTCAGCACGGCACCACCAGGAACAGACTTAACGTCTACTATCTTGGGCTGCTGGGGCAAGGGTAAGCCTCCGCGCTGATCAATTCTGTCTCCGTCGCTACAGCTGGAGATAGCCATAGCAGACAGGAGCAATATGCTGAACGATAATAATAATTTCTTCATAATCGTATAATGTCTAATATTAGTTTACCAACCAGTGTTCTGAATCAAATTGGGGTTGTGCTCCATGTTGTACGTACTGATGGGCCAGAAATAATCGCGTACCAAGAAGGGCTGCTCGAATACGAGGGTCTTCTTGTAATAGTCTTCGGCAGAAGCACCTGCGATATTGAAACCATAGATGTTCTTATTGTACTCAGTTGGACCTTCCTTCCAACGACGGATATCCCAGAAACGCTGGCTCTCGAAAGCGAGCTCGTTCATACGCTCCTGATGGATGATGGCGCGCATACCAGTCTGGGTATTGTAGTAACCGGGGTTGGTGCTGTAGTCATCCCAAGCAGTCTTGACATCTGGAATCTTGGCACGCTCGCGAACAGCGTTGATATAATAGAAGAGGTCGGTACTGTGGGCACCGTTAGGACCTTCAAGTTCGTTGATGGCCTCGGCATAGAGCAGATAGAGGTCGGCAAGACGCATGATAGGATAAGGGAACCAAGTAGAAGATATATTGGTAGTACCGTTGGCTGCATTGACACGGTTCTTGTAGGGGAAGGTCTTCTTGGGGAAGTAGCCTGTCACAGGACCTACGTTGGCACCTGCCTTGGCGGCATACTGTCCTACGCGGCACTTGACCTTCTTCACCTTGTCAGAGGTCAGGTCGTTGTACTCAGCATCGGTAAGCTGGCCGAGCCACTTGCCACCGTCGAAGCCCAAGAAGGCATAGAATCGAGGTTCGCGGTCGAAGTTGAGCTTCACAGTCTCATAGCCACGCTCGAGATAGAACTGGTTCTGCTCGTCGCCACGCTTGATTTCCATTTCATTCCAACCTGCCTGACGATCCTTGTCAACAGCGATTGGGACACCATGCTTAGAATAGAACTCTTCAGCCACCTTCAATGGCACACCGAAGCAGCGATAACCGGTTAGGGCACCTGTAAACTGGGGATTATCCTCGTACTGCAGGTTGACACAACCCATAACCTGCCAGTTGATGCGCTCGGCAGTCCAAGACTGGGTATTACCCCAGATGAGCTCAGAGTTCCATCTCTCGCACATAGCGCCACGGAGAATGAGGTCGGTCTTCAGCGTATCATTCATACGATAGAGGATATCCTCGCCCTCATAGAGCTTGACGTTAATCTTCTGACACTCCTCGATGGCAGCCTTACAAGCGTCAACGGCATACTGCCAACGCTCGAGCTTCTGCTCTTCGGTCTTAGTGGGGAAGAGCTGCACACCACGCTTGTCTACGAGGTTCTTCTGGTCATCGTTGCCATTGAAGAGAGGACTGGCGGCGTAGCAGGCTACACGTGCCTTGAACGCATAACCGATAGCCTTGGTGATGCGACCATACTCGGTATTGGAGAATGACTCTGCAAGGTCAGGGATGGCCTTATCGAGTTCGCTGAGCACGAAGTTGAAGCAAGTATCGATAGGATCGCGATATACACGTACATCCTCGACACTGGCGTCCATAGGTAGACTGTGCTTAACCACAGGGATAGCACCCCACTTGCGGATAAGGCAGAAGTGGTAGTAAGCCTTGAGGAAACGAGCCTCGGCCTTCCACTGGTTCTTCTCTTCCTGGTTCATATCGGGAACCAAATCAACATTGTCAATCAGGTTGTCGCAATCACGAATACCGGTAAAGAGAGAATGCCAATCATCACCATAAACAGTTGACTTGTTCTGATAACCACGGGCAATCATGGTCATACTGGTACTGAAATACTTGCCTGTGGTACGGGGATAGAGGTCCACGAGCTCGTCGCTACCCAGCATAGCAGGGTCGCTGCCGGTACCATCCTTAGGCATATAGCTATAGCAGGTACCGAGGTAACGATAGGCTACCGAACGAAGGGCGAACGCATCAGGTAAAGTAGGGTCGCCACCATCGGGTACTACATCAAGGTAATCGTTGCACGCCGTAAGACCCATCAGAGCAACAACGGCAGCCATTACCGAAATCTTGATTTTATTGAATATCTTTATCATAATGATTGCTATTTATTGGAATGTAACATTCAGACCGACATTGATAGTGCGCTGCAGAGGATAGTTCAGTGCAGAAGAGCCCTGCTCGGGATCCCACATCTTGAAGCTGCTCCAGTTGAGGAGGTTACTACCCGATACATAGAAGCGCAGGCTCTCCATGTGCCACTTCTTGGTGAGGTTACGAGGAACGGTATAACCAAATTCCAACTGCTTGAGACGAATGAACGAACCGTCGCGCATCCACCAAGTGCTGGGCTGGGTATTGTTGTTGTTGAGATAAGTGCTCAGACGGGGCCAGAATGCGTAGAGATTGCGGTTGCTCTCGCTCCAGTGGTCGTCGGCGATGGCCTTGAGCAGCTGGGTGTTCTTGTAGAATGGAGCCAAACCACCCTTGGTCTCTTCATTGGTAGTAGAGAAACCACCGGCATTAATCCAGAATGACTCATTGGCGAGGCCCTGGAAGAACATAGAGAGGTCGAAGCCCTTGTAACCTACAGAAAAACCGAAACCGTAGATGAATTCAGGTGAAGTAGGATTACCGATTGGCACCATATCAGCCTCATTGATTACACCGTCCTTATTGACATCGGTGTACTTGATGTCACCACCGCCATACTGTGAACCGAAAGCAGCCTGTGAGGGGCTGTTGGCAGCCTCTTCGTCATCAACGAACAGACGCTCAGCGATATAACCCCACTTCTGCTTGATGCTGCGACCAGCGTGCTGGCGATAGCCTTCCTTGTAAGTAGGCTCCTCGTATACATCATATCTACTGCGGGCGAAAGTGAAGTTACCGCGGGCAGATGTCCAGAGGTCCTTGTTCCAGTTCTTGCGATACTCTACCTGGATGTCCACACCGTGGGCAGTTGCCTCACCGATGTTGGCACCGATAGAGGTCTGCAGACCCATTGTAGAAGGAATATCGGCACGTGTCATATAGATATCGGTACGCTTCTCACGGTAGTACTCGGCGATGATGTCAAGGTCACCGAAGAGAGAGAGCTCTATAGCGTAGTTCTGCTTCTTGGCGCGCTCCCAAGTGATGGCTGAGTTTGCATAACGCTTGAAGGTAATACCATTAGATGAAGTCTGAAGGTTTTCACCAAAATAAGACTTTACACCGGTATTATTCATTAACATCTCTGAGAGATATAAGAAACGGTTCTTGGAACCACCAATCTTGTCATTACCCACGAGACCATAAGAAGCACGGAGCTTCAGTTTGCTGATGACATTGGTAAGAGGCTGGAAGAACTTCTCGTTAGATACCAACCAGCCGAGACCTACTGATGGGAAGAAACCCCAACGATGCTCAGAGGAGAAACGCTCAGAACCGTTGTAACCGAAGTTGAACTCAGCGAAGTAGCGGTCATCATAACCATAAGTAAAACGACCTGCGAGGCTCACGTTGCGTGAAGGCAGAGAGAGCTGGAGAGTACCAGCATTGGCCTTGCGCTCCTCGCGAGTGGTGAATACGGTAAGCGCACCGAGAGAGTGCTTTCCAAAGGTGCGGTTCCAGTACAGACGGCTTTCCCAGTACATGGTGTTAACCACGTTCTTGGCATCTTCATTATAAGTAAGATAGTCAGTACCATTTTCGTTCAGACGAGTAATGTGGTATTCGCCTGTGTAAGAGTCATACTCACCGAGAGTGTACCAATAAGGCTGGAAGTAGCGCTTGATTCCGAAGTCAGAGAGACGAGAGAGGTTGAACAGGGTGGTGAACTTCAGACCCTTGGTGATGAAGCTCAAGTCCTGATCGAGCTGCAAGGCAGCGATCATCTGTGAACGCTGGTAGTCCTTGTAACCGCGTACCATCTCGGCGTAGGGGTTGATGTAACGACCATCGAGGTAGTTACCAAACATGATGTGCTTGATACCCTTGTGCTCTTCATCCATAGGATAGTAAGCGGGGAAGAGTACGGGGTCGGCGTGCATGACATTGACAAACATGTCATTACCAGACGACATCGGACCGGTGTAGTCGTCAAAGTTGCCGGTAAGGCGCAGGCCCACCTTGGTGGTCTTGGTAACATTGACATCCACGTTGGCACGCATGGTGTATTTCTTACTGTCGATATTGTTGTTGAAGCTGTTGCGATGGTCCACCTTCAGCATACCGCCATCTTGAGTATAGGCACCAGAGATATAATAGGTAGCCACCTTACCACCACCGCGGATAGAAACATCGGCACGGGTACTGTGAGATACGTTCTTGAACAGCATGTTGTACCAGTCGTTGGCAGGATAGATAAGACGGTTGGCACCGGGCTTACCAGTCTGCTCAATCTTGTCCTGGCTGTAGACGAGGTCATCAATATTCAGCGAACCGCGAGAAATCAAAGCGTCGTTGTAACACTGCATATAGGTTACAGGGTCAGCCAACTCAACCTTGCGGAGAGGGCTCTGGAAAGAGTGCTCAATACGGCCGAAGATCTTGGCGGGACCTTCCTCACCGCGCTTGGTGGTAACGAGGATTACACCGTTAGCACCGCGGGCACCGTAGAGGGCAGCTGCAGAGGCGTCTTTCAGGATAGAGAAACTCTCGATATCATCGGGACGCAGACGGTTAAGGTCGGCAGATGTCAGCTCGATGTTATCGATAAGAATAAGTGGGTTGGAACCACCCTCACCAAAGGTTGTCACACCACGAACGAAGAAGTCGGTGTTGTCCTGACCAGGCTCACCCGAACGTGTGTAAGCAATCATACCGGCGATGTTACCGGCAAAAGACTGGGTAAGGTTGCTCGACGGCACACGCAGATCTTTGGCGTTTACCGTGGTGATAGAGCTCACGATACTTTCCTTCTTCTGCTTACCGTAGGCTACTACCGTTACCTCGTCAAGCTCGTTGCCCTTGGGGGCAAGCTCTACATTGATAACTGTCTGGTTTCCCACGGTAACGACTTTGTCCTCCATACCTACGTAGGAGAACACAAGTTTGTCGGTTGGCTTGACTTTGATTTCATAGCCACCATCAACGTCGGTCATAACACCCTTTGTGGATTTCTGGACTACTACGCTTGCGCCCGGCAAGGGTTCGCCAGTACCTTTCTCAGAGACTTTTCCCTTGACCGTTATCTCTTGTGCCAAAAGAGACAAAGGCATGAAAAGCAAGAAAAAGAGTAATGTTAAACTACATTTTTTACTCATATTTTATCAATTATTAAGATGATGCTGATGCAAATTTACAATTAATTATGAGACCAAAAAACTTTTTAAGGTGAAAATTGCGTTACAGCAGGTAATTTTTAGCGCAAAATTTGCGCAATTCCAGAACCACGGGGACTAATCAGGAAATAATTGCGTTTCCCCCTATACCTATTTATATATATAAGGGGACATAGTAATGGGTTGAAAGGCTGGTAACGCCTACGGCTAAGCGCAACTCTTACAGAGTAGCTATATTAGTTGGTCGCTTACCCAGGGTAGCGTGCTTCGCCCGCAACCCTGGGCTGGGGAAACGCAACTC
>OBLI01003689.1_pt1 | contig 11553 bp, 11 predicted proteins | sample 1519701 | NCBI WGS metagenome assembly OBLI01 (sample SAMEA3663005, study PRJEB22513) | pig gut metagenome | biome: pig gut; feature: pig-associated habitat; material: faeces | place: France | collected 2012 | reverse complement strand
CATTTGGACACCGAGGCGGAGACCGAGGACTCTCCTGTTTTGGCGGAGCTGCAAAAGATCGCGGCTGAAAGCTGCTGCGCCATTGTGGCTGGCTCCGTGCCCATGCGCCGCGAAGGCAGGGTTTACAATACCTCTGTGGCCATTGACAAAACCGGTGCAGTGGTCAATTTATATGACAAGGTGCATCTTTTTGGCTTGTTTAATGAGGAGCGCTTTTTCGCTCCCGGCAATAATTTCCAAGCCTTCGACTTGGACGGTGTGCGCTGTGGCTCCACCATTTGCTACGATTTGCGTTTCCCGGAGCTGTTCCGCCACTTGGCGCTGCAGGGCGCGCAAATCATCTTCTGTCCTGCGGAGTGGCCCACAGCAAGGGGGGATATCTGGCATCTCTTGGCTCAGGCTAGAGCTGCCGAGAACCACACCTTTGTGGTAGCTGTGAACTGCGCAGGTGTCTTTAAGGGCGCGCCCTTCTTTGGCCATTCCATGGTGGTGGCCCCCAGCGGCAAGATTGTGGCTGAGGCCGGCAGCGAGGAAGAGGTTATTTCCTGCGAAATCGACTTGGCCGAGATCGCCAAGGTGCGCAGCAGGCTCAATGCCTTGGCCGATGTGCGCAAGGAGTTGATTCAGTAATGGATTATAAAAATTTGCTGGCCGGCTTGGCAGCCGGTCTGCTTTTGTATGCCCAAGCAGGTTGGCATGTGGCCCTGGCTGCGGTACCACCTGATGCTCCTAAGGATGTAAAGCATATTTTGGGCTTTTATTACGGCAATGGAGAGAATATCCTTATTCGAGAAAATGGAGGGCGCTTAGAGCTTTTGTATCGCTTTTCGCTGCAGGATAAGGCTTTTGGTAGCTCCAATATTTATCCCTTAGCCAAGGAGCATTTTGATTCCTATACCTTGAACGAGGCTGGTCCGATGACGAGCTCCGAATCCACGGTACGCTTTGAGCGTGATCCCGATGGGTATGGTATCTCCTGCCGCGTAGGTGGGCATGTTTATAGCCGCGCGTTTGTGGGTACAACTACGGGCGAGCGTGGTAAGGAGCTGCGCTTTCCTACGCATTCTGCAGAAGAGTGGGAGCAGCTGCGGGCACAGGCTGCGGCGGCACCCATGCCGGCCGAGCTAGCCGCAGGCCAACAAGTGGAGCTGGTGGATGCTAGCACTGTTGCGGGCTTAAAGATTGATTCTCGCTATGGTCAAGCCGATAATTGCTTTGGCGCACCGCTTTACACCACTGGGAAGCTGTTTGTGGGCAAGGAGGCTGCCGCAGCGCTGGACAAGGTCCAGCAGCATTTGGCAGCATATGGCTACGGTTTAGTGCTGTGGGATGCCTACAGGCCTTGGAGCGTGAGCAAGCTGGCCAATTTGGCATTGCCTGTGGATAAGAAGGGCATGCTGGAGGACCCGGAGACCAAGGGCAGTGCTCACAACACCGGCAACGCCGTGGATGTGAGCCTGTACGATTTGGCGACGGGGGAGCAGGTGGAGATGATCTCCGGCTTTGATGAGCCGTCGTTTAGGCAGTTCGCCAGCTATGCCGGTGGTACTAGCAGGCAGCGCTACCTGCGTGATTTGCTGCGCGAGGCGATGGAGCTGTATGGCTTCAAGGGTATTGAGATGGAATGGTGGCATTTTGACTATCAGCCCTCGACAAACTGGGCGCATTTGAATGTGAACTTTTAAATTAACAGATTGCCTCCCCCACCGGGGGAGGTGCCGAGCTTGCGAGGCGGAGAGGGGTAACGCCGAATATTATATTTAACTGCTATCCCCTCTCAGTCATCCGCATTAATTATATGCTTCTATAGTAGTTAGTACGCGGACTGACAGCTCCCCCGGTGGGGGAGCCTCTCTACTCTATGAGTTTGGTTGTAAAAATTGTGAAAGTGAGGTATAAAAAATGAACGTATACGATAACGCAAATGAATTAGCAAAGGCCATGCGCGAAAGCCATGAATTCAAAAAACTAAAGGAAGCAACTGCTCTCTTAAATAAGGACGAGAACGCTAAAAAAATGGTTAACGAGTTCCTGTCCTTAAATCAACAAGCAGAAATGGAAAAATACCAAGGTAAGGAGCCTGCCAAGGAAACCACTGAAAAGATTCAAAAGCTCTATGGCATTCTTTCCTTGAACCAAGACGCTATGCAATATTTGAACTCCTTCATGCGTTTTCAAATGATGCTGGCTGATGTGACTAATTCTATTCAAGACGTTGTTAAAGAAGCAATGGGTGAAAAATAATGGATTTGCAGGCTATTTTTGCAGGCTGCACAGCTAAGGAGCTGTTGCTAGAGGAGCCCATGGCCAAGCACACCTCGTTTCGCATTGGTGGCCCGGCCGATGTTTTGGCCCAGCCTGCCGATGAGGCGGAGCTGGCAGCGCTTTTAAAGCGGGCCGGGGAGCATGCTGTGCCTGTAACCTTGGTCGGCAATGGCTCCAATCTGCTGGTGCGGGATAAGGGCATTCGTGGCCTTGTCATCAAGCTGAGTAACATCTTTAGCAGCATCACTGTCGATGGTAATGTGTTGACCTTTGGCAGCGGTATTTCCCTAGCTATGGCTTCCAAAAAGGCGGCTAGTCTTTCCTTGAGCGGCTTGGAGTTCGCTGTGGGCATTCCCGGCACCATTGGCGGTGCCGTGTATATGAACGCCGGTGCCTATGATGGCGAAATGGCTAAGGTGGTTACAAGCGTGCGCGTTATGGATAGAGAGGGCAAAATTAGCGAGCTGCAAGCGAGCGAGCTTGATTTTGCTTACCGCCATACAGCTTTGCAAAATAGTGGCTGGATTGTTATAAGTGTTACTGTGGCCCTGCAGCCTGGTGAGGCGGAGTCTATTGCGGCGAAGATGGCTGATTTTAGTCAGCGCCGCATCAGTAAGCAGCCCTTGGAGCTGCCCAGTGCCGGTAGCATGTTTAAACGCCCCGTCGGTTATTTTGCCGGTACCCTCATCGAGCAGACCGGTCTTAAGGGCTACACTGTTGGGGGAGCTCAGGTTTCCCAAAAGCATGCGGGTTTTGTGGTGAATGTGGGCGGAGCTACAGCGAAAGATGTATTGCAGCTCATTAGCGATGTGCAAAGTAAGGTTTTTGCAGCTCACGGAGTACGCCTAGAGCCAGAGGTACTTGTTTTGGGTGAAGAATAAGGCGCAAGGAGAAAAACTGTGGAAGAATTATTAAATGACCAAGAAATACATATGCTGGGCCTACAGGCGCTGATTCCCTGGCTGGAGGGCCATGGCTTTGTGGTTGACTATGTGCAGCCGGAAAAATGTGCTGTTCCTCATGTCTTCGCATTGAGCGGAGAAATGCTAACTGTAATTGTTGCTGCTGCTGATATGTATCCCAATAAGGGCAAGGTAACTGAGGCTGACAAGGCGGCCGCCCTGCAGGCTGCAAATCAGCTGAACGGCCTGTGCGCTGTGGCTTCCATTGGCCTCATCAACATGGAGGGCGTAGCTGCTAACGACAAGGAGCTGATGGGTAAGCCATTGAAAAATGGTCAATACCAAGCTGATTTTGGTGGTTTGGAATATATTCAGTTTGAAGGTTGAGGTGCACTCATGGATTTATTAACTGTAGATACTAATAAATGCTTGCACTGTGGTATTTGCGTGGAATGCTGCCCCTCCTGCATCCTGACACTGGGGGAGAACGGCCCCGAATGCCATTTTGACAGAGGCTGCATGAGCTGTGGCCAATGCGTGGCTATTTGCCCCGTGGGCGCATTGGATAACAAATATGCACCCTTGGCTGAGCAGCGCCCGGTAACGAAGCCTGTGCTGGACCCCGAAACCGCTTATGAATTCTTGCGTATGCGTCGCAGTGTGCGTACCTTCAAGCCCCAAGCCCCCACCGATGAGGAAATCACTCGTTTGTTGGATGTGGCTCGCTATGCACCCACTGCCGGCAATTCCCAGGGGATGTATTACGTTGTTATTCGTGATGCTGCCAAAATCAAGGCCATTGCCGATGCTGTGGCCAACTGGATGGAGGACGAGGTGGCTGCCGGTACGGAAAATAAACGCTATTTTATGACCGTGCTGCGCGCCTATCGTGAACGTGGCCAGGACATTATTGCCCGCCACGCACCCTGCCTGATTTTTGCGCTAGCCCGTCGTTTAAATATCACCGGTGTGTCCAATGCGGAGCAAAGCTGGGCCTATGCAGAGCTATTCGCACCGACCATTGGACTGGGCACCACCATTGCCGGCTTTATCCAAAGCTGTGGCATCGCTGGCTATAAGCCCTTGTTAGATTTAGTAGGTGTGCCGGCTAAGCAAAAGATTGTGGGTACGCTGATGGTGGGGTATCCTAAATATAAATTCAAACGGATGCCGGAGCGCCAGCATCTAAAGGTGGACTTCCAAGAATAAGAGCAAAAAGCAAAATAAAGAGCCGTTAGTTAAGGAATAAGCTTAACTAACGGCTTTACTGTTATGTAAAAAGTGTGACAGGGCAGCTTATTTGTTAGGGAAGACCATGCGGTAAACAAAGCCCAGCAATATGCCACCAAAGCAGGGTAACAGCCAACCGAAGCCCACGTCAAAGAAGGGCAGATACTGGGTCAAAAAGCTATCCAGAGCTTGCAAATCAAAGCCACCAGCCCGCAGACCATCAAAAATAGCGAAGATGGTGGTGAGCGTTAGGCAAATGCGGAAAATAGCCTTATCCCGCTTGAAAATGCTTTGGCCCACATTCAAAATCACGATGGCGATAACAATGGGATAAAGCATGCAGATAACAGGAATGGAGAACTTGATAATATTATTCAAGCCGAAATTGGAAACCACCAGGCTGAAAAGGCAGATATAAACGCAGAAGCGTTGGTAGAGCACCCGGCCGCCGCTGAGCTCGTGGAAATAGCTGCTGATAGAGGTGGTGAGGCCGATGGAGGTGGTGATGCAGGCAAAGAAAATAATCAAAGCCAAAACCACCTGGCCTGGGAAGCCCATGTAATGCACGCTAATCATGTTCAGCAGCTGACCGCCGTTGGACACGATACCAAAGGCAGCAGTGCTTACAGCGCCTGCATAGGCCAGAGCACCGTAAATCAAGGCTAGGCAAATAGCGGCGATGATGCCGGCATAAATGCACACCTTAGTGAGCAGCTTTTGCTCAGTAACGCCCTGTGACTCAATAGCCTTTAGGGTTGCGGCGCCATAGAGCATGGTGCACAGCAAATCCATGGTGTTATAGCCCTCTTGGAAGCCCTTGAAGAAGGGAGCGTTTTTGTAGACACTGTTAGAGGGCTGCAAATCGCCCAGGGGATTGGTCAGCACGCAGAAAATCAGGATGCCCAAGCAAATTAAAAGCAGGGGGGACATGATCTTGCCAATATTATCCACGATTTTGGAGGGATTGACGGAAAGAAAATAGGTCAGTCCAAAGAAGAAGACGGAATACAACGCTAAGCCCGTTGTTTCGTAGCCTGGGGGCAGCAGCAGTAAAATGCCGGTATCAAAGGATACAGCACAGGTACGGGGAATGGCAAAAAAGGGGCCGATGGTCAAGGCACACAAAATGGTGATGACCTTGCCAAAGGCAGGACACATGGGGCTGGCTAATTCATTGGGGTCGTCGCCGTCAAGAATGGCCATGGCCAGAATGCCCAAAAGGGGCAGGCCTACGCCGCTTATGCAAAAGCCAAGAGTAGCCAGGGATAAGTTTTCACCGGCCATTTGTCCTAAAGCAGGGGGGAAGATTAAATTGCCTGCGCCAAAGAAAAAGGAAAACAGCATTAAGCCTATGGGCAGGATCTTAGCTAAACTTAAATTTTTATTCATCACATACTCCCATTTCAGAAGTGAAGCAGCTCCCCTCAAAGACTACTTCTTAAAATAAATGGGGCGGACCTTGGTAAAGCCGCCCCTCATATAAATTACTAATTTATGTCTATTATTTTACCAGCAGGCGGAAATATTTCTTTTTGCCCTTGCGAATCAAAAGGCTCTTATCGGCGTCGAACATGTCAGCGCTTAAAGAAGCTTCCGGATCCTTCAGGATTTCTTCTTTCACGGTAAGGCCGCCTTGGGTAATCATTTGGCGTGCTTCGCGCTTGCTGCTGAAAACCTTAGCCGCAGTGAGCACGTCGATCACCTTGGCACTCATTTCGTCAGCAGTGATTTCGATGGTGGGCACGTTGCTCAAATCAGCACCGCCGCCGAAGAGAGCTTCGGTAGCAGCTTGCGCCTTGCGTGCTTCTTCCTCGCCATGCACAAGCTTGGTAACCTCGTAGGCCAGCACTTTTTTAGCTTCGTTGATAGCAGCGTCCTTGAGGGATGCCAGACGATGTACCTCGTCCATCGGCAGATAGGTCAACAGTGCCAGGCAGTTTTCAACATCGCTGTCGTTAACATTGCGCCAGTATTGATAAAAATCGTAAGGAGAGGTCTTTTCGGGGTCCAGCCACAGGGCACCCTTTTCGGTTTTGCCCATCTTCTTGCCTTCGCTATTAGTCAGTAGCTTGCAGGTCATGCAATAAGCGGGCTTTTGCTCCTTGCGGCGAATCAGCTCTACACCGCCCAGCATATTGGACCATTGGTCGTCGCCGCCCAGCTCCATAACGCAGCCATAATCCTGATGCAGCTTCCAGAAATCGTAGGATTGCATAATCATATAGTTGAACTCGAAGAAGGTTAAGCCCTTTTCCCAACGCTTTTTGAAGCATTCAGCGGTGAGCATGCGGTTAACGGAAAAATGCACGCCTACCTCGCGTAGCAGGTTAACATAATTCAGATTCAGCAGCCAGTCAGCGTTGTTGGCAATAATAGCCTTGCCCTCGCTGAAGTCGATAAAGCGGCTCATTTGCTTTTTGAAGCAGGCGATATTGTGAGCAATGAACTCGGGGGTGAGCATTTTGCGCATTTCGTCCTTGCCGCTGGGGTCGCCAACCATGCCGGTGCCGCCGCCCAACAGCACGATGGGGCGATGGCCTGCCTTTTGCATATGGCTCATCATCATCAGCGCAATGAAGTGACCTACATGCAGGCTGTCGGCAGTGGGGTCAAAACCAATATAGAAGGTGATTTTTTCTTTCTCTAATAACTCTTTAATTTCGGCTTCGTGGGACATTTGTTTAATAAACCCACGCTCCTGTAATACGTCTAAAACAGACATTCAATGACCTCCCTTTAATATTGCAGCTTGCCTTTAATAATCAGCAAGCAAATAATCTCACATTATTATACCTTATCAAGCATCTTTTAGCAATTAAAAAAGCATCGGAAACGCATATTTACGGCTTCCGATGCTAATTTTTACAAGGGTAAAATTATTTGGCTTCCAGTTGAGAGGTGCAATGGGGGCAACGAGTTGCGTCGTCGGCAATTTCCCTCTTGCAATAGGGGCACAGGCGGGGGTCCGGCTTGGGAGCAGGGGGTGGGGTGAGCTTGTTGATTTGCTTTACCATCATAAAAATAACGAAGGCCAAAATCAAAAAGTCCATCACAGTATTGATAAAGCTGCCATAAGCAAGCACAGGTGCACCAGCCTTTTTTGCAGCCTCCAAAGTGGCATATTCTTTGCCGTTTAGGCTGATAAAAAGGTTTTTGAAATCGATCTTACCCATGGCCATGCCAATGGGAGGCATAATGATGTCATTAACTAGGGAACCCACTATTTTGCCAAAGGCACCGCCGATAATTACGCCAACGGCCATATCTATAACATTGCCGCGCATAGCAAACTTTTTGAAATCTTCTTTGAGAGACATAAACGCTCCTCCTTATAAAACTTTTTCCTTTTATATTCTACCTGATTAGAGAAAATCCTGCTGCTTGACTGAAAAGTATTTGTGCCTTATAATAGTAGGGAACAAATCTTGCCAAGAGCAGGTTTATTGATATTATATAAAGATGGAGGAATATAAAATGCGTGAAGATTTAGTAGTACCTGGCGAGGGCGAGGAAAATTTTGTCCTGGCTCGTGATGCTCGTGTTGTAACTGTTCCCTTTACTCCGTTAGAGGTTAGAATGCAAAAGGAAAAACCGGAGGTGTTTGCTCGTTTGCAAAAGCTGAAGGAGCTCATCGGTGAGGATACCTTTAAGCGTTTGGTGAGCCGTGTGCATAATATCAATTATGCTGATACCCGCATTATGCTGGTAGCTGAAAGCGAGCTGCATCGTACCAATATCGAACGCGAAATCCTGCCGGCTATTGCCGAAGCCTTTGAAGTAACCAGCATTCGCGTGGTAACCCAGGGCTAAGTTGCTTTTTGCACAAATAAAGCAAAAAGGTGTTGACAAAGGCATGTTTTTGCTTTATAATATTATACGTTGCTGATATGCAAATATTGGTAGAATGTCGGGGCGTGGCGCAGCTTGGTAGCGCGCTTGTTTCGGGTACAAGAGGCCGTGAGTTCGAATCTCGCCGCCCCGACCAAATTGAAAATGTTGAAACCCGCATGGTTATGCGGGTTTTTCTGTTTTTAGATTTTGCCAGAATACCAAAAAAATGAGAAAAATAGTGGTCTGACCTAAAATTTGACCTAAAAACCTACCACACGACCTACTAACGGCGGTTAAATTGAGCAACAAAAAAGCCAGCATTGCGCTGGCCTTTTTTATTTAAGCATATCAGAGATTTTTTCTTCAAAAATTTTCATTGCGTTTTTGTGGGTATCTTCCAAGGGCAGTGCGTAGGTCTTGGCAGTGAAGGAAACATCACAGTGACCAAGGATATCACTGATGCGTATATTACAGGCGGTTAGCCAGGCTCTTGCCTAGCAAGTCATTATCCACGGCCTACACCAAGAAGTAGCGAATAAAGGACAGCTCTTCTCTGATGGGCTGTCCTTGGTTGTTGGTGGGATTATGACTCAGATCTCCGGTGCTGGTAACGCCGGGGGCTTTGCTTTATTTGTTATCTATCGAATTCATTATGATAGACTTGTGTTCTTTTTCAATTTGTTTTATGCTCTTTTCAGGAGTGGGCAAATCTTCTGGCATAGTACCACCTAATTCGGCTATGGTTTGGCGCACTTTTTTACCAACAACATAATGTGTATTGTTGGCTTCGTTCTTACCTTGAATATTCTCTCTTCTAAGTTTCTCATCTGTTTGAGTTGCACGGAATAAGTTTGCTGCTAGTTCTGTACTTCCCATATGATCGAGAATATTTTGGCTTTTCTTCAACCCCTTACGTTGTTTTATGCCTTGGGCGGTTAACCCACCATATAAACCCATGTATCCATAGTTTTGGAATGTAGCGAATTCTTGACTGGTAGCAATACCTGCATTTTGTGCAGCTTCTGCTAAAGATTTATTATGTGACTTTAATTCTCTACGGATGGCTAGGCGCTTTTGGTCCTCTGTTAACTCTTCAAATTGTTCTAGAAGTTCTTGTTTTCTGGTTTGTACTGCAAAATACGTTTGCGCAGCAGCTATCTCAGCTTTTTTTGCATCACCGTTTTGAGCTATTACGTAGCACGCGTAACGGGAAAGGTTATAATCCTTGATATAGTCTGTTTTACCCTTGCCAGTAATTATTGGCTTCGTGACTTCAAGAAGCCAATAATTTAAGTCTGCTTGTGTATTGGAAATAGACACTATTGCTTTTCGAATTACCTTTTCAAAGTTTTCCCAACGCTGATAACCCAATAGCGGCATTAGCTCCCTAGCACTCCAATATTCTGCACCATATTCATTGATATGTTTAATTGATTCAAAATCTGGCTTTTCATGATTGATAATGTTTTCCATAAAAATTCCTTTCTGCCTTATATTGGCCGCTTAATTTTATTATTTCCAATCGAACTATATATACCTTTATGCGATAAAAGTATCAGGCAAATACCTTTAAAAAAATCAAAAATTTAAAGGTGTCAAGTGAATACCTTTAAAAAACGAGAAAATTTAAAGGTATTATTGTATTGTCTTCAACCGTATCGATTTCGAGGCGGTCTTTTTTATTTTCTGATTACCCTAAAGCCTCTTCTTTTTCCTCTGCTGTCGTGGCCTCTTTAGCTTTGCGCTGGGCTTTGGCCAGCTTCATGGCAATATAATCCTCAACATCCTCTTGGCTGTCAGCATCCAGCTGGCGGTATTTGTTTATGAGCAGTATTTCCTGCTCGGTTAGCTCCGTGATCTTGCCAGTGGATGCGGCAACGTGGTTAACAATAACACTTTCATCTCCATCAAGCATCTTAATTAAATTCTCTATATCTGCGCCGGTGCAATCGGCTATTCTTTTAAGGGTTGCCAGTCCTGGAACAAAAGGCTTGCCAGTTGCTGGATTAAAGCCTTTTTCCAATATGGATATGTATGCTCGGCTTAAACCGCATTTTTTTCCAAAAGCTTGCATGGAAAGACCATGCTCTTTTCTGTAATTATATACATAATCCTTAATTTCCATGGGAGCGCCTCCTTTGTTGTCAAATATATTATACGTTTATTACGCCAAAACGTCAAATATAGTTGACAAAGATTCTTTTTAGAAACTAAAAAACAGCTGCTACCATGCTTCGGTAGCAGCTGTAATGTTTCAGAACCACTTATTGATTATTCTATTGTTTATTTTCTGCCGGGATAAGCCTTCAGTGCTTCACCCAGAATATAGATGGCGCGCTCCAGGTCCTCGCTCTTCAGAACGTAAGCCAAACGAGCTTCGTTCACACCAGCGCCGGGAGTGCTGTAGAAGCCATTGCCGGGAGCGAACATAACGGTTTCACCATCAATGTCAAAGTTTTCTAGAATCCAAATAGCAAATTTTTCGGCATCGTCCACGGGCAGGCTAACCATGATGTAGAAGGCGCCCTTGGGGTCGGAGGCCTTTACACCTTCGAGCTTGGATAAAGCAGCCACGATGGTGTCGCGACGTTTTTTATATTCCTTATTTACTGCTTCCAGATAGGAAACCGGAGTGGTGTACAGGGCAGCTGCGCCAACCTGCTCTAAAATGGGGGAGCACAGACGAGCTTGGCAGCATTTAATAATTTGCTTGCTCAGCTCCTTGTTTTTGCTGATGATGCAGCCGATACGCGCACCGCAAGCGCTGTAGCGTTTGGAAACGGAGTCGATAATAATCAGGTTATCGTCCAGCTCGGGCATGGTGCCAAAGGAACGATATGCACCATCATAAACGAATTCGCGATAAACCTCGTCAGCAATCAAGGCCAAGTCATATTTTTTCACAATGCGAGCAATCATGTCCTGCTCTTCAGCAGTGTAAACTACACCGGTGGGGTTGCCGGGGTTGGTCAACAGAATTGCTTTAGTTTTGGGAGTGATGTGCTTTTCGATTTCTTCTTGGCTGGGCAGATGGTAGCCATTGTCTACACTGGTAGGAACAGCGTTAATCTTGGCGCCAAATTCCTTGCAGAAGGTGGTGTAGTTAGCATAGAAGGGCTCAAAAACCATGATTTCATCATCAGCGTCGCACAAAGCCATAACAGCCATAATCAGTGCTTCACTGCCGCCATTGGTAACAAAAATATCTTCAATAGCATAGTCCATGCCCTTTTCAGCATAGTATTTTTGAATAGCTTTGATTAGGAACATTTCGCCCTTGGAATTGCTGTAAGCGATAACGGGAGCTTGGTACTCACGAATGCTG
>OBLI01003687.1_pt1 | contig 11555 bp, 8 predicted proteins | sample 1519701 | NCBI WGS metagenome assembly OBLI01 (sample SAMEA3663005, study PRJEB22513) | pig gut metagenome | biome: pig gut; feature: pig-associated habitat; material: faeces | place: France | collected 2012 | reverse complement strand
ACGGTCGCATCTGTGGCATCACTTTTACGGACAACAGTCATGGGGTCACTCTTTCCGGGAGCAAGATAGACCGCAGCCTGTCTCTCGTCCAGTTGAGCAGGACGCTGGGCGCACCAGAGAACCAAGTCCACCTATCTTCCCTCATTTCCAATCCTGACGAGACCCGAACGGAAGTCGGTCAGACGGTCGGCTTGTTTCATGGCAGCACCTCTTATAACAAGTGGCAGCACGAGGCTTCTGCTTCCTCACAAGTTTGCTCTGATGAAGTGGCAGACGGTGCTGATAACGAAGGTTCGTCTGTCGGCAGCAATATTGCGGAAGCAGTGGCAGAAGTTATACTCCAGCCAACCATTGCCCACACATCAGGAGGTGGCGGTGGAGGCAATGACCGTGGTTGGAATGACGAGGACAAGGAGAAGAACAAGAAGAAACGTAACGGAGGAATGAGGAGATAAGCGTATGGCAAACAGAAAAGTGACACCCTTGAAGGATGAACCTGGCACGTCTTTGGAAGACATACAGGTTGAACTGTCCAATTGCATTCAGGCAATCAACACCCTATCAGGCAAGATTGACACCCTTTCCAAGCCTACGGTCAATGACACGTCTTCATTGAAGGATGCCGTTGGCAAGGCTGCGGCAAACGAGGTGAGGCTGCTGTTGGAGGCTCGGCAGAGGAAATTTGAGGAAGAGGAAGAAGCGGCAAAGGCAAGAGGTGAGATAACCCAACAGGAATATTTCCAGACCTTGACTGAAAGATATGATGAAGTACTCACCAAGTGCATTGCCCTTGTAGATGCCCACAAGAAGCATTGGCCTGAGTTAGTACACCAGTGCGAGGACACCGTGAAGAAGGTTGGAGAACAGAGCAAGAAGAACTCGGATGCCTTGACCAAGATAGCGGATTTTGTCAACAGGGTAACAGGAGCGCAACAGCCCAAATGCGTTCCTCCTCAATTGCCCAAGGACAAGGCAGAGGTCATTCCATTCTTGAAGCAATACCTCTTGTATGTGATCAAGCGGCTCTGCCATTCCCGGCACTTCCGCAAGTTTCTCCACATCTGTATGTGTACATTGTCGGCAGTATTCCTATGTGCCTTGTGCATCATCGCCAACGACAACGCAAGGCTGAGAACCATCGAGGAGAAGTATGTCCTTCTCCGTGACTTCTCCCGACTGGATGAACGCACCTCACAGCGAGCCGACTACATCGAATGGCTCTACTCGGACGAGGACGAACATCGTCAGGAGATAGATGAACTTTGGCAAAAGAGAATGGAACGATTAAACAACAAAAAACAAAAGTGATTATGAATGAACAACAAAACAACAGCCCAAGACAAGCAGCCGTCAATGCCCTCATCAGTTGGGCAAAGACTGGCTGGGGTACAACGTTATACGTGATTGAGATATCAGAAGGCAGCGGCACTAAGTACAAATCGAGGAAGGTCAAGGAAAAGAAAGAGGGGAGTCCATAGAACCTGAAACAGGTTGAGCTGGATAAATACATTACATCAAAGAGCGAAACTCAAACCTTTATACGGTAGAGAAAAGTGTTGTATAGTATTGTTGCAGGAACTTATTCAACAACAAAAAATCACTGCCTTACAAGAGAAAGCAGTAAGTTTAACTATTGACTATCGAGAGAAATAAAGAATGCAAGGATGGGATTATATGCCTCCAAGCATTTTTTGCAGCAGATTTCCAGATGAATACACTATCTGAAAATCCACCGTTCGGTTTTCTATCTTTTTTATATCTGCCGACTTGAAACGGCAAATGGCTTTCTGACGTTCCAATGTGTCACGGATAGCAGAAAGGCTTTGTATTTTTCCCGTAAACGTAACATCGAGAGTTTGCAGATAAAGTTCTTGTCCATTCACATTATATGGATGTTTGTACTCAAACTTAAGCAAGATGGTTATATTAGTGCTGTCTGCTGATGCTGCGGCTGTTACTCCGTGTACGGTAGCCTTTCCCGCACACACTTGTTTATAAGGCAGGAAATAGGCTACGGCTAATAGACAAAGCAAAACTGCTCCTATGGTGGTGATACCATATCGGACGAGTGAAGAGGGTATCTCCCCCACGATGCTGCGGACTTTCTCGCTGCGAAGCTCAAAACTTCGTTCCTGTTTTTTTTCTTGTTCATCCATATCAGTTACCCAATTCTAATTGATTCTTTACTAAAGCGAAGTATTTGCCATGCTTGGCTGTCAATTCTTCGTGTGTACCGACTTCTACAATCTTTCCATCATCCAACACAACTATTTGGTCTGCATTACGGACGGTGGAAAGACGGTGTGCCACCACGACAACGGTTTTTCCTTTGTAGAAATCCGAAAGGTTTTCAATGATGACTCTCTCGTTGTTGGCATCAAGGGCATTAGTAGCTTCATCCAGAAAGACGAACACAGGATTCTTATAGACTACTCTCGCAATAAGTATGCGTTGCCGTTGCCCCAGACTGATTCCCTGTCCATCCTGTCCTATAATCGTGTTGTAAGCCAAAGGCAGGGCTTCGATGTAATCATCGATATTTGCTACACGGGCAGCATGGCGGATACGTTCTATATCTGGTTCATCGTCCGAAATGGCGATATTCCTTGCAATGGTATCAGAGAAGAGATACCCCTCTTGCATGACTGCACCACATTGATTGCGCCACCAGGTGAGATTACATTCATTCAGATGGGCACTACCTATCCAGATGCTTCCTCTTAATGGTTCGTAAAATCCCAAAAGGAGTTTTACGAGCGTGGTCTTACCACTTCCACTTGCCCCCACGATTGCTGTCACCTTACCATTGGGGATGGAAAGGTTGATGTCGGAGAGAATGTCTTTCGGACTGTATAGGTCGTATTTAAAGGAAAGATCTTTTATCGTGAGGGAATGTCCTTCAGAGGTCTCGTCCGTATAGGTGGTACGTGTCCGTTCGGCATTCTCCTCGTTGGTCTCGGTGTGGATCTCGTTCATTCGGTCCAGGCTGATGCTCACGTCCTGCCAAGAGTAGATAAACTGAATGAGCTGCTCTACGGGACTATTGATCTGTCCGATTATATACTGCACTGCCAGCATCATACCGAGCGTCATGCTGCCATGTATCACGGCTGTGGCGGCAAGAACGGTAATGAGAATGTTCTTTATCTCGTTGATGGTGATGCTTCCTGCCTGCTGTACTTGCTGAAGATTAAGGGATTGCAGATTAACCTTGAACATGTCTGCTTGCACATCCTCCCATTCCCAGCGTTTTCGCTGCTCACATCCCTGCAGTTTGATTTCCTGCATGCCACCAATGAGTTGGTAGGTGACGTTGCGATTGCGGCCTGCCTGCTCGAAGTATTTGTAATCAAGCTGTCTGCGTTTTTTAAGAAAGAGGATAATCCAACCTGCGTAAAGCAATGTTCCCAGAAGGAAGACAAGAAATATGCCAAAATTATAGACGGCAAGGACAACACCGAAGACAAGGAATGTGAAGAACGAGAATAGCAGGTTCAGACTGCTTGAAGTGAGGAACTCTTCCACCCGGCGATGGTCTTCAATACGTTGCAAGAGGTCACCCGTCTGTTTTGTGTCGAAGAACTTCATCGGGAGCTTCATCAGCTTGATGAAGAAATCTGAGATGAGCGAGATATTGATGCGTGTAGAGATGTGCAGGATTATTTTGGAGCGGATAAATTCGATGGCCGTACGGCTGAAAAGAAGCATCATCTCTGCCAACAGCACCAACCACACAAAACCGATGTCCTTTCCCCCGATACCCGTATCTACAATAGCTTGTGTCAAGAAAGGAAAGACAAGCTGCAAGAGTGAGCCGAGCAACAAGCCGAGTATCAACTGCATAAAGAAACGCTTGTACTTCTTAAGATAGTTCCAAAGGAACTTTATTCGGTTTTGCTTAGGGATTATTTTCTCACTCTTTTGAGCGTATAATTGGTCAGTTGGTTCAAGAAGAAGAGCAATACCTTTCTCCTCACCGTTGGTCTTGGTGCTTACCCAATGCTCGCAGAACTCCTCTTGGGAATAGGTGATAAGCCCCTTGCTCGGATCTGCTACATAGATAGTGTATTTCCCTTTCTTTTGCTTTTTAATTTTATAAATGACGACAAAGTGATTCTGATTCCAATGGACAATGCAAGGCAGTGGGACTTCATGAGCAAGGGTATTGAAACTCAAACGTCCTCCAACTGTCTTGAAACCGAGGTTTTCTGCAGCTTTGCTGATACCAAGAAGAGATACGCCACTTCTATCAAGTGAACATAACATCTCAATTTGATTAACATCTGGTTGCTTTTCAAACCATGACATAATCATAGTCAGACAAGCAACCCCACAATCCATAGAATCTGATTGTTTTCTGAATTTTATCATTTTATAGGGTATTCAAACGGTTTCGTTCAGAATTCCGGGTTCCTTTTCCTGCATACTTTTTCGCATTATGGAAGTTGTATATAAACGACATGTAGATGAATCTACTGTCATTGTTGGCATTTTTTTTGTAAGTTACAGTATTGAAAGCCATATCCCATTTGTCTTTGTTAGTGTTAAAAATATTTTCCGCTCCTATTTTTACAGCCATAGTCTTATCAAAGAAATATTTTTGTATATATGCATCTACAAACATTCCACTGTGTTCGCAGGAAACCCCAGAATTATATGACGTCCAACATTTAGCTTGGGTTACAAAAGAAAGTGTGTGTGGAAACTTGATAATATTATACAAACTTACATAGAGGTAAGGTCTATTATAGGAATTTACGGCATACCCATTGTTTAATTTGAAAAATTGTTTTTCAAATCCGACCTCTATCTCAGGATTCCATATTTTAAAGAACGTTGGATCCCAAACCGATGCGATACTGAGTTTTTTAAAACCATCCACATTTGTAAAACGAGAAATGGTGATGGCTTTATCCTCAAACTGATCTATTGTAAACAATATTTTGTCATGATATGATTTATAGGACGCTATGAAATTCAAGTTTAAATATGACACTGTATAATTGATATCATCAATATACGTGTTCTGTAACAAAGGATTTCCAGCCTCATAAGAATATGGTGAGTTGTACTGAACATCACCTCTTAGCTGGTAATATGACGGTCTGTTTACAACCCTCCTGTAACTTAAAGCCATATTCATTTTATCATTAAAGAAAGGGCGTGAAATGATAATTGTGGGGAAAACATTGCTGTATGTTTTGCTTTGATTGTCAATTTTCATTCCGTTAATGTAATAATGCTGATTGACAAATTCGTATCTCAATCCCATTTCTATGTCAAAATCATATTGGTTACACTTATAATTAAGGAAGAGCGAGAATAGCTCTTGTTTATTTGATGTATATGTTTCCGGGAGGTCATTTTGTAAATCCATATCATCGTTATTGTAATATGAATTGTTTCGCGTTTTTGCATAGTCAGCCCCAAACAAGACAGTGGAATTGCCGATTACTCTTGACAACTCTAATCTTGTTGCCCATAATCGATAGTCGTTCTTGCTATTACTGTTTACAATATTACGTACGCTCTTTATATGCTCGGTATTATCGTAATATGCTAATGTTTTTGTTTGCCCATATGTGTAGTCTGCATTAATGTCAACGCTCCACTTTGAAAATTTACCCTTATAGAACATATTCATATTCCCTCCGTCACCACTCGGTTTGTAATGTGACACTTGACTGTATTCAGCATCTTTTTTCGAGTCTATATAAGCTGTTGTCGCTCCAGATATACCGTAGTGTCCATCGGACAGGAAGGAATGATTGTATTTGATGCCTAATAAATGGTTCTCTGATGCCTTGTATTCTGCTGCTATACCAAGATTGTGAGTCCTCCTGCTTAAGTTTAATATGTTGTTTGATTGTATCAGATTATGGGTCAAATCGTTTATTTCCACATCTGTCTGTTGATTTTGTTTTTTTCTTAAATCCTGCATTGAATAGTCTGCAAATAAAGAAAATCCTCTTTCTGCATACGAAATATTGGTCAAAAGTATTTCACTCCAGTCTTCCCCTCTTTGGACTTTAGTGTTGATTAACCCTGAAAAACCTTCATCAGGAGTTGTCGTGGTTATTTTTATCACAGCACCTACCGAAGCTGAATACTGCACGCCAGGCGTGGTTATAATGTCAATTTTTTTTATTTTATTTGAAGAGAGTTTAAGCAAATCCTCAATGCTGTGAAGTTCCTTATTGTCAATGTATATTAGTGCTTCTCCTTTCCCGAATATGTTGACAATATCATTTTTGATATTAACAAGCGGTAATTGTTTTAAAACACCCATTGCGTTTCCTGCATCTTTTAAAATACTTTTTTGTATATTGGCAGTAAATGTACCTCCTTTCATTGTAAACGGAGATTTCCTTCCTGCCACAACGACTTCTTGCAGCTCTTTGACAGAAGGGGTCATTGATATTGTACCAATATTTTCCTTGTCCACAGACATCCTGATACTTTCGTAACCAAGATAAGAAACTATTAGACTTTTTTCTAATGGTTGAATATGGCTATCCACAATAAGATTGAATCTTCCTAAACTATCCGTGATAGTCCCTTGTAATATTTTTCCATCCATGTCAGCAAGGGTTACATTTACAAATTCCAATGGAGTTTGTGTGTCTGAAGATATTACAGTTCCCTTTATGCTGAATGTTTGAGAAAAGACAACCGCACAAAGATGAAAAAATATGAGAGAGAATAATAAACGTGCATTCATACTATCTTTATGAATTTTTATTCGTGGGTTATACTTTTTTTGTAATAGAGCTTTAAGAATTTTTCTATTCCGCCTTCCTTGTAAATACAACAGAAATTGTACAAGCCTCCATGAAATTTATTTCTTACACGTTGCCATGCACACCCACCACTGCATATTGGTAAAAAAAAGCATTTCTTGCAATCGTCATCAGAGAGCCATTGCCCTTCTACCATATATTGGTTGTAGAGATCTGGTCGTATTAACTCTTCGTTGGCAATATTGCCAACAATCATCTCTTCATTCCCCATATCATTCCAACATTTATATAGTTCTCCCAATGGACCGACGACATAAGCAGTTGAGCAAGTTGCCACACATCCACGCTTTTGGCAAAGATTGGGGTAATAGTCAATGTTAATACTTCCTTCGTCTTCTAATTTTTCATAGAATGAAATAGCATCTTTTTGCTCCATTGAATCACAGACTAAATGTGTTTGATTTTCATCATGTATTCTAATAAAACCTGGATATACTGATATTTTATTAGAAAATCTCTCTTGTAATTCTTTACAAAGAATTGGATATCCGTCTTGATTGTCTTTACTAATGTTGACCCTTATTGCTATTTGAGTATCAGGAAGCCCCTGAATGATAGAAGATATATTACTTATTATCCTGTTATATGTACCTTTCCCATTAGCAAGTTTTCTTAATTTATTATGTTCTTCCTCTGGACCGTCTATAGTAATTTGAATCCTTTTAAGGGGATGACCCTTAAAGAACTCTATAACATTATCATTAAAGTTGTATCCATTGGTTACAATATCCTGAGAAATTAATTTTGCGCGGCAGTCAGAATCGATTCTCTGTACTATTTTTTTTATCGTTTCAAATGCAACTAACGGTTCTCCTCCATACCAAGTTATTCCTACTGTTTTTACCTGCTCATGCCCATTAATAAACTTAACCAAGCTGTCTATAGTACTGTCCGACATAGTATTATTTGGCTTGGATTTTTCATAACAATATGGACATACAAAATTGCATGAAGATGTTGGAGCTAAAGATAATGACATATGTGAAGAAGCATAATTACTTATATATGTATCTATCTCACATTGTCTCACAAATGCATCATCTTCTGTAGGAGCTACTATGATTTTTGCCTCCTTAAGATACTGAAAAGTCTTCTTAGAAAACAAAGTTATATTTATGTCCCCGTTCTTTCTGGCGAGATTTATCTTTTGATATACATCTTCGCTAACATTTACAAAACAGTTTGTTATAGAACTATAAATGAGATACTTATCTATATTATACCTTTTCATTGTAAACAAAAAGGTATATCTTGAAATAACATACATAACCATTATTCTTAAAGAAACCATCAGTCCATTACTTATAATGGACTGATGGTTAAATTCAACTAAAGCACTGAGAGAGTCTGAGCACCAAGATTGTCCTTGGATTTATCCTTTCCTCCTTTGTTGTTACAAGAGAATTGAATTTCACAACATTTCTCTTCTGCATCAGACATTCCGCCTTTAACATGGCTCAAGGTATTACTGTTCACCTTCTCAACTCCATGAACTACCTCTAACTCAATTTTTTTCTTTTCCATAATTTTTTAATTAAATGGTTTATACATTATGACTCCACCATACTCATCACGGTGTAGCCTGCCTTGTATGCCATCATGAAAGAACACATCTAACCTCGATGACTATAAACAGGGCGATAATATTCAATTGCAAAGGTACAAAGAAACTCTCAATCTAACACCCTTTTGCTATAGAAAGATTGTAAAATTACTTAAAATTAGCATATATTAACTATAAAAATGCTTGAATCTCAGAAATTTTTACATTAAAAATCCTTTTTATTGGTGTAAATAGGGTCTGCTGAATTAATATTTCACCATAACCAAGGGATTGCAGACCAATGCGCCCTTGGAGAGTAGATATTCAAAAAAATGCCATATTTCAGAAAGGACAAGACAAAGTTCCCTTAAGAACTTCATCACGTTCTTGACGAAGTAGCAAGACCCTATCCAGCTTGCTTCCGTGTCGGGCAATTTGGCTCGAATGTTGTCTGCTCGATACACTCGCTTGCCAGTTCCAAAGGTGGCTTCAATCTCATTTCTGTCACCGACAGCCTGTGTCATCTTCGAGACCTCTTCTGGGGCTTTCGACTCTTTCTTAGGCCTGCCTAACGGCTTGCAGTAAGAATTGATCTCATACTCCTTGAAGAGTTGTCTGTTCGCTCTGTTCATGTAGATCTTGTCACACAGTACAGTGGCGGGAAGGTAGCCGAAACGTTCTTTGTAAAGTCTGATCTGAAGCTCCACGTCCGATTCCTCGTTGTAGGCATCCCAGCTCAAGTGATCAACAAATGTATATCCATTGACTATGCCGGCTCCAATCTTGGCTCCAAATTCAACCTTGGCCTTTGCCTTGCCCCTGACTATGGGGCGGATATGAGGCTGGAAGATGCTGATAATCCTGTTTGCGCACTGATTTGTCCCTTTCTGCAGCATCTCCATTTGCTGGTGATACATCTTGATGATGAAACCTACGATGTTGCGCTCTTGTCTCATAAAAAGGTCAAATCGCTGCGTGCTGACAGAGATAAGCTTCACAAATGTCTGTATATCACGGTTTAGATAACACAAAAGCATGCGTTTGGCTATCTTGACTTCTGAAGCTTTCTTCTTCTTTTTCTTGATGAGATGGAGATACTCTTTTCGTGCGGACTTGTAATTGCATTCAGACTGTTTGATGTTCAGTTGACTGCATAGAATGGCAATGTATTTGCTGATTATCCTGCATTCATCATGTATGATATCCACATCAACAGGATACCGCACCTCTGCATTGCTGCATGTAGCGTCTATCTTCAAAACACCCTTGTGGAGTCTTGAATTGCTGTCGGTGAATTCGCTGCCGAAATCATGGCGCGTGTCGGGATGCTCCTGTGGCTCCTGAGGATGATTATCGTCATCACTTTCTTCTTCGGACTTGGATTCATCCTTCTTCTTCTCGGATTCCTCCTGAAGCTGTATCTGTCTTTCAAGGAGTGATACGCTCATGTCATTGAAAACGTCTTCTCCGATACGCTTGCGAATCGTAACGAATAGCGACGGATCGAATATTGGCTTGTCTGTGAATTCTGGAAGTCCAAGCATATATTGCATGTACGGATTCTCTTGAATCATCTGGATTGTCTCAATGTCTGACAGAGCCAGTTTCCTCTGGATGATAATCGATCCAATAATCATCCTTGCAGGATTATTGCCTGCTCCCTTCTTGCTGTTATTAAGCCTTGAGTTGTAGAGTTTCTCTATCTTCGCCCATGGGAGGCTATCTCCCAGCTGAACCCACCTGTTGCTCTTGTTCAGACCCTCCAAGGAGGACTTGAAATCATCAATGGTGAGTTGTTTTGCCTGCGATGTGTACTTCATATCGTTAGTTTTAACATGCAAAGATAACAATTATTTGTTAATTATCCAACTGTTTTACATTATAATTTACTAAATATCAAAAAGTTGAATTTATTCAGTAAACCCTAAATAGCAAAATACAGATGCGAATATCACACCTATCATTGTAATAATTCTTCCTATCTTCTTGTATAGAAAACTAATACCTGACTGAAGTTTCCCACACCCTCAGAAGCAGCTGAGAAAGGAATATAACTTCTCAATTTTTATAGTTAAAAACCATTGCCTATAGGCTTTTAAGCTCTCTCTTTCTGCTTAAAAAGTGTAAAACCTAGGCTCGTTCTTTCAAATCTTGATTAAATCTGAGGATGCTTTCAAGCACCATCCTGCACTCCTGATCAGCGATGGCCTTCTCTAAAAGTTCGTCTAATGAGGAATCAAAGAGTCTGGCTTTTCTTTCAAGCAACTTTACAATCACTACTTTTAACACCTCGAAAATTAACATTTTGTCAGAAATAACAGACGTTTACAGCCAATTTTCAGCTCAAATGGAAAAAATCCTTTGTACACTTATATATATAGTGCTTGTTCTCTCAACTACAACAAATCTCGCTACACTTTTACTCCAAGGTTCCATTTGGGGAACCAATCCGAGATGTAAACACACGACTTCACTCTATCTCAACCATATAGCATCACCCTTTTACATTCTCAATAGAAACGCACAGTGCCACTTCACACCCTATTCTCTTTTTTCGACAGTCCTTTTTCAACAAAAGGGAAAAGAAGAAAACGAGGATGATGGTTTGGACGTTGATGCCCGACACCTCATACCCATCTTTTCTTCTTTCACCGCAAATGGTCTTAACCTCATTATGAGGATGTGAGTTCGTTTCAAACGACCCCATCGGTGGAACAAGAACTTCTTTCACCTTTCCGACACGAACGGACGGAGTAGCGAGCGGAGAGCATCAAGTTTACTTGAATGTTATCCCGAGTCATGACGGACGAACCCGAAGGGAAATGCACAGTTGTAAAGTCAGGGCAATATCCGACCTACAATCACATTTAGTTGTCTTTACTTGCCATGTTTAGTTTGCAATCGGTCAAAATGCCGTGTTAATGAATGTAAACGGATAAATCGCCATTTGAAACCTAATTTGCCTTACTGAACCATCGTCTTTGGATATAACACACAAGTTTACTTCCTTGTCTCATTTTGGGAACAATTTTATTATCAAACTCGGAAACCTATACTGTATATCAATGACTTATGAAGATATTGTGCGTTTCGGAGGAGATTGCCAAGTATGTACCTATCGTGGTGAAGCTCTGCTATGCCATTGCAGGTGTCGTTGCAATTGTCGGAGCCATAAGCGTTTACATCGCCATGAACAACGAGGAACAGGACGT
>OBLI01003683.1_pt1 | contig 11563 bp, 10 predicted proteins | sample 1519701 | NCBI WGS metagenome assembly OBLI01 (sample SAMEA3663005, study PRJEB22513) | pig gut metagenome | biome: pig gut; feature: pig-associated habitat; material: faeces | place: France | collected 2012 | reverse complement strand
TTTTTTTGCTCGCACAAAAAAAGCTTGGCAAAAAAATGCTTTGCCATATGGTCGCTTCGCGGTGTGAGAGCCACTTTTCCGTACTAGCCAATGTTTACAGATGATTGAATAAGGAAATTGAGCAATTAGCTAATCTGAAGCGAACATTGAGAATTTTAGCGAATGAGTGGCTGGTACAATGGTTCCAAGGGTTCAAGAACGTACAGCTTTTTGCGAGACAAATAGTACCCCGCAGGAACCTTATTGTACCCCACGAAATGAGCGTAAAAATTCGACGTGAGCAAAGATTACTAATTGCGAATTTCAGATATTTTATTAAAACCTCGGAAGCTTAAATCGTATACCTTTGAGCGATAACACATAAACTAATCGATAAACCACAATTTAATGATAAGTAAGCAGTAATCTTCTCTCGTAGCTTTGCTAATTACGAATTCTCTATTGTTTTTAAATAGATTAAACAAAATATATGTTAATTCTGTGAAATCGTGCGAAAATTAGCACTCGCCTGTTGACAGTGCTAACAAATAGTGGTATAACATAATCAACAAAAGAAAAGAGCTACTGAAACGAGTAAGCAACTCAATTCCGAGTTAAAAATCAAATTTATACTTGCAGCATCAACATGAAAATGCAGACTACAAGCGTTAAAAAATTGGAGGAATGACTTATGATGATGCCTAGTGTATTTGGTGAAAGCTTATTTGATGATTTGATGGATTTTCCGTTTGAAAAAGAATTCTTTGGTCACCGTAATCCCCTCTATGGCAAACATGCCCAGAACATTATGAAGACCGATATTAAAGAGCTTGATGCTGCTTACGAAATGGATATTGACCTGCCAGGCTTCAAAAAAGAGGACGTTAGCGCCAAATTGGAAAACGGCTATTTGACCATCAGCGCTGCTAAAGGCGTTGATAAGGACGAAAAGAACGACAAGGGCGTTTACATCCGTCGCGAACGCTATGCCGGCCAATGTGCAAGAACCTTCTATGTAGGCGAAGATGTTAAACAAGAGGACATCAAAGCTAAATTTGAGGATGGTATTTTGAAAGTAACTGTTCCTAAGGTTGAACACCAAGCTGTTGAAGCTAAAAAGTACATAGCCATCGAAGGCTAAGTACTTTCCATATCCCCTATCAATCTTTTTACATTCACCCTTTCCTTTACCAAAAGGCTGTCAGTTTGTGCTGGCAGCCTTTTTCGTGTTATAATATAAAATGGAGATGTTTTAACTCGTTGAATATTGACAAGAAAGGATTTATGAAATATTCTATGACTATGAAAGCTTTATTTTTATTACTACTTATAACAATGAATATTATTGCAGGCTGCGGCGGTTCGCAAGGTACTGATAAAAGCAAGCTGCAGGTGGCTGCCAGTTTTTATCCCATGGCAGAATTTGTGCAGGCCGTGGGCGGAGATAAGGTGCAGGTAACAACGCTAGTACCCGATGGCGCCGAACCCCACGATTGGGAACCGTCCCCCAAGGATTTGACTCGTTTGGGCAAGGCTCAGGTTTTTGTTTACAATGGCATGGTTGAGCCTTGGGCAGAGCAAGCCCTAGAAGCACTTAGCGAGCGCAAAATTATCCCGGTGGAGGCGGGACGAGCACTTTTTGCTAGGGGGGCTAAGCAGGATCCCCATGTGTGGGTAAGCCCCAAAAAGGCCATTATCGAGGTGCAGCGGATTACGGAAGCGCTATGCGCAGCGGATAAGCAGAATGCCGATGCTTACAAGGCCAATAGTAAAGCCTATATTGCCAAGCTGGAGCAGCTGGATAAAAGCTTAGCAGAGGTAGCGCAAAAGGCACCTAAAAAGGTATTTGTCACTGCCCATGCGGCCTTTGGTCATTTAGCAGCAGATTATGGCCTGCGCCAGCTAAGCGTAGCCGGAATTTCTGCTGAGGCCGAGCCCACTCCTGGCGATTTGCAGCGCTTGATTGCTACTGTGAAGCGCGAAAAGGTTCGTTATGTGTTCTTTGAAACCTTGACGGACCCCAAAATTGCCAAGCTGGTAGCACAAGAAGCTGGTGCTCAAACAGCGGTGCTGGACCCCTTGGAGGGCTTGAACGAGGAAGGGCGCAAGCAGGGCCTCGATTATCTTAAGCTTATGGAGCAAAATATTGCTAACCTGCAAAAGGCGTTAAACGAATAAGGATTTATAATGGAAAATAATATCATTATGGTGCGTGGCCTAGGCTTCGACTATGGCGATGGCTGGGTCTTTCACAAATTAAATTTGGATATTGCTGAGGGCGATTTTGTGGCAGTTATTGGTGCCAATGGCGCAGGCAAAAGCACTCTTTTAAAGATGCTGGCCCATGCCATGCCGCCAACGGTGGGCGAAATTTATTATTATGGCAAGCCCATTGAAGAGTTCAAGGACTGGCAGAGGCTTGGTTATGTTGCGCAAAATCCTATGAAAATGCAGCGAGAGTTTCCCATTAGTGTGGAAGAGGTTGTAACATTGGGACTTTTGCAGCCCGGCAAGCTGTGGCAGCGGATGGGACAGCAGGAAAAGCAGGCTGTGGCCAAGGCTTTGGAGGATTTTCAGCTGGTTGGTCTGCGGCATCGCAAGATAGGCGAGCTTAGCGGTGGCCAGCAGCAGCGGGTGTTTTTAGCGCGGGCGATGGTGCATCAGCCTAAGATTTTGCTTTTGGATGAGCCGGCTACGGGCATTGACACGGCCTCCAAGGTGGCTTTGTATGAGATGCTCAAGCGCATCAATCGAGAGCAAAATGTGACCATTGTGATGATCTCCCACGATTTGGAGCTGGCCGCGGCGGCTGCTAAGAGCGCGCTGTGCATCGACCATGGCATTTGCTTTAGGGGCGATGTGCATGAGGCGCTGCAGCATCATCACAAGCATGGTTATTTTTATAGATAGAGGACGAAAAAATGCTGGAAATGTTAGAAATGGAATTTATGCAGCGAGCTTGGCTGGCAGGCCTAATCATGGCTGTGATTTGCCCCTTGATTGGCAGCTTTTTGGTGCTGCGACGGCAATCCTTGATCGGTGATGGACTGGGTCACATCGCCTTTGCCGGTGTGGCAGCAGGGGCGCTGTGGGGTGCTAGCCCCGTGCTGAGTGCTGCTGCGGCGACCATTTTGGGCGCTCTAGCAATAGAAAAGGTGCGCACTAAATTGAGCGATGCTGCAGATATGGTGCTGGCGATATTCTTTTACAGCGGCATGGGCTTGGCGGTGATTTTTACCGGATTAAATAAGGATGGCGGCTTCAATTTGGGCAGCATTCTCTTTGGTAGCCTGATGATGGTTAGCAGCAATGATTTACTGATTGTGGCTGCGCTAGGCTTTTTTACCGTGCTTTTTGTGGTACTCTTTTATCGTCCCCTGCAATATTTAACTTTTGACGAAAAATCGGCCAAGGTGGCAGGCCTGCCTGTGGAGCGCTTGAATTTGCTTTTGGCGTTGCTCACCGCGCTGACGGTGGCACTATCCATGCGTATTGTGGGCTTGCTTTTGGTTTCGGCCATGATGGTCATTCCTGTAGCGTGCGCTTTGCAAACAGCGCGCAGCTTTCGAGGAACGATAACGCAGAGCATGGTTTACGGCTTGGTAACTGTTTTTTTAGGACTTACGATTTCGTATTATGTAAACCTTGCTCCCGGTGGCACGATTGTGCTTACGGGTACCCTGTTGTTTTTGCTTAGCTGTCTTGTGGGCAGCAAGCGCAAGGCGCAGCAGCCTGCGCCGGGGCATTGCCATTGTCAGATTTGCGAGGAAGAGGGTAAAGAGGATGCGTGCTGATTTGCATATTCATACCACTGCTTCCGATGGCATATGGACGCCCCAGGAGTTGGTGCAGCAGGCCTTGCAGGTGGGACTGGGAGCATTGGCTGTGACGGACCATGATAGCGTGGGTAATGTGGCTGAGACAGCGAGGCTGGCTCAGGCTGCGGGGCTAAAATTTTTGCCAGCGGCAGAGATTTGCTCTACGAAGGCAGATTTATCGTTTCATATTTTAGGCTATGGTATTGATATCACTAATAAACCACTGTTAGAGCTGATGCAGCACAATGAGAAGCTTTTAGAGCAAAAGGATGTGGACAGCATTCGTCTTTTGGAGCGTGATGGTTGGCCCGTGTCCAGTGTTGAGTTTGCGCGTTATGCTTATGACCGCAGGCGTGGCGGCTGGCGCGCCTTGGCCTATCTTATTGATAAGGGCTTGTGCAGCGGTGTTAACGATTTTTTTCAGCGCATTTTTACGCCGGAGCACGATTTGGGTTTTCCAGAGTTTCCGTCTATTGGCGAGGTTGTTGCGGCTATTCATGGTGCCGGAGGGGTGGCTCTTTGTGCGCATGCGGCTAGCGGCTTTCATGGGCCGGGGCTGGAGCGGGTGATGGACCTTTTGCGGGTGGAGCCCTTGGACGGCTTTGAGTGCTATCACAGTGGGCATAGCAAGGAGGGGACGGAGCGGCTTTTGCGCCACTGTCATAAGCATAATTTGCTTATATCTGGCGGTAGCGATTGCCATGGTACTTTTGTGCCGGGGCGTAGCTTGGGCGAGCCCTATGTGGATACGTCTATGCTGAAATTAGGAGATTTGTTGTAAAACAAATAGAAATTATTTGTCATGGCGCTCAAAAGGAATTTTTAACGCGAATTTCGTGGGGTATAACCAAGACCCTGCGGGGTACTATTTGGCTTGCAGAATAATTCACTGTTTCGAACCCTTGGGTCGGTTATACCAACCACTCATTCGCTAAAATTCCTATTCGCTTTATGACATAATAATTTCTAATTTCTGTTATAAAAATATACTTTTTAAGTTTTCAAGATGAGAAAGCTTGGTGATTTGCATATACAGCGAGTGTTAAGCATTACTCGTTACAAAGAGTGTGACAATCACTTTAGATAATACCTTTTGAGATTTTTATTTTGGAGGAGAATGACAATGGAAAAAGCTAAGGTTTACTTCACTGATTTTCGTACCCCTTATGGTGGTGCTAGCATGCCTCAAAAGCTGCAAAAGCTGATGAAGAAGGCTGGCATCGAAAATATCGATTTTAAGAAGCAATTTGTTGCCATCAAAATGCACTTTGGCGAGCTGGGCAATATTTCCTATTTACGCCCCAATTATGCCAAGGCTGTGGTAGATTTAGTAAAAGAATTAGGTGGACGCCCCTTCCTTACCGACTGCAATACTTTATATGTGGGCAGTCGTAAGCATGCGTTGGAGCATATGGATACTGCTTTCGAAAACGGCTTTAGTCCCTTTTCTGCTGGTTGCCATGTGATTATTGCCGATGGCCTTAAGGGTACTGATGAGGCGTATGTGCCTGTTAAAAATGCTGAGCTGGTGAAGGAAGCGAAGATTGGCCGCGCTATTATGGATGCCGATATTGTCATTTCCCTGACCCACTTTAAGGGACACGAAATGACCGGCTTTGGCGGTGCTATTAAGAATTTGGGCATGGGCAGTGGCTCTCGCGCTGGCAAAATGGAAATGCACAACGATGGCAAGCCCAAGGTTAATCAAAAGAAATGCATCGGCTGCGGTCGCTGCGTCAAGATTTGTGCTCATGGCGCTCCCTGCATTACCGATGGTAAGGCTACTATCGATATCAACAAATGCGTGGGCTGTGGTCGTTGCTTGGGCCTGTGCCCGATGGACGCTATCCACGCTCTCAATGATGCCAGCATGGAAAACCTGAACAAAAAGATGGCAGAATATGCGCAAGCAGTGTGCCAGGACCGTCCCAGCTTCCATGTGAGCCTGATTGTGGATGTATCACCCTTCTGCGATTGCCATGCCGAAAATGATGCTCCTATCGTACCCAATATCGGTATGCTGGCTTCTTTTGACCCTGTGGCTTTGGACCAAGCCTGCGCTGATTTGGTAAATGCTGCGCCGGCAGTAGCAAATTCTGTGCTGGGAGAGCATTTAGCTGCTGATGCTGCTGGCTGCGCCGGTCATGACCATTTCCATAACACTACTCCCGAATCCGAATGGAAGAGCTGCTTAGAGCATGCGGAAAGGATAGGACTGGGTAGTCGTCAATATGAATTAGTGAAAATGAAGTAAAGCTTGGTTGCCGATTTATCCTTGATTTAATTAGACTTTAATAGTTTCTCGAATGATTTCGAAAAATTTTTGAAAAACGTTCGACTTTTGCGATTGCTTGTGGTATGATATTACAGTAAAAATTTTGCATTAGGAGGCTTTATCAATGCAAGAATACAAACCGTTTAAATCAGGCAAAGTACGTGAAATGTATGATATTGGTGATAGCATCGTTATGGTAGCTACCGACAGAATTTCTGCTTTTGACGTTATCCTGAAAAATGATATCAAGAAAAAGGGCACCGTGCTGACTCAGATTTCTAAATTCTGGTTCGATTTTACTAAGGATATTGTGCCCAACCATATGCTGTCCGTTGATGTGAAGGATATGCCCGAATTCTTCCAAAAAGAGGAATTCACTGGCAACAGCATGAAGTGCAAAAAGCTGGAGATGCTGCCCGTAGAATGCATAGTGCGCGGCTATATTACTGGCAGTGGCTGGGTTAGCTATAAGGCTACCGGCGAAATTTGTGGCAACAAGCTGCCCGAAGGCCTGCAGGAATGCCAAAAGCTGCCCGAAGTGCTCTTTACTCCTAGCACCAAGGCTGAAATTGGTGACCATGATGAAAACATTAGCGTAGAACAAAGCATCGAAATTTTGGAAAAGCTTTATCCTGGTCGTGGCAAGGAATATGCGCTGAAGATTAGAGATTATACTATTGCTATTTACAAAAAATGCGCTGATTATGCACTTTCTCGCGGCATTATCATTGCTGATACCAAATTTGAATTTGGCTTGGATGAGAACGGTGAGGTTGTGTTGGGTGACGAAATGATCACTCCGGACTGCTCTCGCTTCTGGCCGTTGGCTGGCTATGAGGTAGGTCATGACCAACCCTCCTATGATAAGCAATTTGTACGTAATTGGCTTAAAGAGAACCCCGATGCAGGCTACGAGCTGCCTCAAGAGGTTATTGATAAGACCATTGCTAAGTATATCGAAGCTTATGAGCTGCTGACTGGTAAGAAATTTGACTTCTAATTGTGACTAAAGTGTAAACTTTGGTGCAAAACCCGAACGTTTAAAAGTTCTTCACAAAAATTCTACAAAAACTATTTACAAGCAATTATGGATGATGTATAATTGCAGCATGAACAACAACGGCGTTGCAGGCTTAGGCTTTACTGTCGTTGTTGTTCTTTTATTTTTAGAAAAAGAAATAGTGCTTTTATCGCGTGACGCAAAAACCACCATATATATTAAATAAGAGAAGGTGGTTCGTGGAAGCGGCCGAATGAGGGGACTTTTGGCTTGGCCGAAAGCATGAGCACTGCCGGCTGGGGGGCCGGGAATGGTCGCGCGAAGTAAAAATGCCCGCTGTGAGGCGGGTTTTTTATTTTGATGAAATAAAACTTGCAAGAAAGCTCTCTTTATACTATAATTGATACACGATGATTTTGAAGATTGCTCTTTTCATCAAAATTGCGGGTATAGTTCAGTGGTAGAACAATAGCTTCCCAAGCTATGTGTCGCGAGTTCGAGTCTCGTTACCCGCTCCATTTTCCAAAAAGCTTTACAGCTCCATATCGTTTTTACGCTCCAAGCTAGGCATCTGCTTACCTTGGAGCTTTTTTGCTTTTTGGTGCATACAACGTGAATAATTGGAGCAGATACAATGATAAGTTTGATTAATATTAAGCATTATGTTTTCTAATTTGCTTTTATAATAAGCATAGTATAAAATACATAATACTAGAAGAAGTCATTAGCTAAACTTATATAAAACCTAGGGGGTTACGGGATTATGTTATTACGCCAAATGAAGTACTTTTTAGCTGTTGCCGACTGCAAAAGCTTTAGTGAAGCGGCTGAGCAATGCTTTATCTCTCAATCCGCTATTAGCCAACAAATGAAGGTGCTGGAGGACGAGCTGGGCACGGAGCTTATTAGACGCAGCAATCGTCGCTTTCAACTAACGGATATTGGTGAATATTTTTATAGTCGCAGCAAGGATATCGTTAAAGAAACCGAGGATTTGAAGGAAGAAATCCGCAAAATGAACAGCAAGCAGAGCAAGCAATTTAGAATTGGTTGCCGCAGTGGCTATATCGTGCGCCGTTTGTGCACTGCCATGAATACCTTTTTGGACGATAATAAGGATATTAGCATGGATGTTGTTTACGGAGACCACGACGAGCTGATGGCCATGCTGCATAAGGGCGAGCTGGATATGGTGTTTAACGATTTGCGCCACGAAAACGAGGCTACCAGCTTTGGCAATATTTTTGTAGAAGAAGTAGAAGGTATGGTAGCAGTTTCGGTGCGTTCTACCTTAGCTAAACAGGACGAGGTTGAGGTGGAGGATTTGTCCCATTATACCTGTGTGCTGCTCTCCAGCGAAAAGCATCAGGAAAAGGAAAAGAACTTTTTCCGCATGATTTTCCATACAGAAAATAATTTTGCCTTAGCAAGAAATTTGCCCTCTGCGTTGACAATGGTTATCAATAATGTGGGCTTTATGCCGGTTGTGAGCAATTTTGATGCCCACGAGTTTTTAGGAAAATTTGCGAAGCTGCTGCCCGTAAAGCGAGCTGGCGAAGCATTGCATATCAAATACTATGCCTTCTATAATAAGGAATATAGTAGTGAAGAGAATATGAGGATTATTGATAAGGTAGTAGAGCTTTTAAAATAATCACCTATGCCTATCAACCCCTTTCCACTTAGCAAAAGTGGCGAGGGGTTTATTTTATGTTAAGAATAGTATATTAATAAATCTAATGCTAGCATAAGTAATCAGAATTGTTAAAAACTTTGCATTATTTTATAATAGAAACGTAAAAAAGAGGCGATGAAGCAAGGATTTACCTCAGGGGTGGGGTTTTAGAGCTTCATCAGCGAGTAGCCCCTTTTTTAATGCAGGGTTTGGTCCTGCCTTATTCCAGGCCCTGCACCATCCGTTATAAATCACTGGTAGGTGCAGCATCTAATACTAAAATAGCAGAGGAAACAAGGCAACTCTTGCAGGACTTTTGGTAGCAGGTGAGGCTCCCTAAGGGTGTTTTATAAAATATAACACTTTTTCCAAGGGAGGAAAAAACAATGAAAAAATCTTTAGTATTGGCAATGGCTATGGCTCTTGGCGTAACTGCAAGTGCATACGCTGCTAACCCGTTCTCCGACGTTCCGGCTGGCCACTGGGCATATGACAGCATCTCCAAATTGGCAGCTGCTGGCGTAATCGAAGGTTATGGCGACGCTACCTTCGGCGGCGACAAACTGATGACTCGTTATGAAATGGCTCAAATCGTAGCAAAAGCTATGGCTAAAGGCGCTAACTGCGACAAACTGGCTGCTGAATTTGCTGACGAGCTGGACAACCTGGGCGTTCGCGTTGCTAACCTGGAAAAGAAAGCTGACAATGTAAAGATTACTGGCCAAATCCGTACCCGTGTACAAGACTACCATGATGGTTCTCTGAAAGACGCGCAAACCTATGACCTGCGTACTCGTCTGTTCATCTCTGGCCAAGTTAACGATGATTGGTCCTACACTGGCATGATCGAGAACACTCAAGACTTTGGCAATGCTGAGGGTGAAGAAACCACTAAACTGCAACGTGCATATGTAGCTGGTAAGCTGGGTGGCTTGAAGGTTGAAGCTGGCCGTAACCACAGAGTATTGGCTGATAACAACGTATATGCCAACCGTGTTGATGGTGTAAAAGTTGCTTATGGCAAAGACGTTAAACTGACTGCTGAATATGGCAAGCTGGCTTCTGCAGATGGTATTACTAAAGATACCACTGGTGATAATGCGGGCAATTTGAAGAAATCTAAAGGTGGCAAGTATGCGGCTGTAGGCCTGGCTGGCACTGTTGCTGGTATCGCTCTGGATGCTAACTACATCGATGTTAAGGGTGAAGCTGGCACCTCCAACGAAAAAGATAGAGACATCTGGACCATTGGTGCTAAATACAAAGTAACCAAAGATTTGGGCTTGAATGCTATGTATCTGAAGGGTGATATCGATAACACCACTCTGAAAGATGACGATGGCTATGTAGTAGGCTTGACCTTCAAAGGCGCTTCTGCTGCTAAAGCTGGTTCTTGGGGTCTGTATGCTAACTACTATGATCAATCCAAGGCTACCTATATTCATCATGGCATGACCACTGATGCTGCTAATGATATGTACAAATATGGCGGTTTCAAGGGCTGGAACTTCGGTGCTAAGTATGCTGTTGCTAAGAATATCGTTACCACTCTTGAATATGTTGACTTCGAAGCAAAAGAAGACGATAAAGACACCCAAGTAATTTGGGCTGACGTAACCTTCACTTTCTAATTTAATTAGAACGAAGCTTTGCAAGTTTAAAACTAACATTAAACGGGACTGCGCAAGCAGTCCCGTTTTTTAATGACATAAAATTGACTAATCGGTCGAAAAATTTTTACTAATACTAGGAATTCCACGCAAGATGTGCTACAATATACTAAGATGTTAGCATTTTAAATGCGTTTGGAGGTAAAAAAATGAAAAAGCTTTATCGTTATTTATTGATGACTGTTTTAGCACTATGCCTAAGCATTCCTTCTATTGCTGCAGAGGCCGCTAGTGTTGCTCTGTTGCCCTTGATTAACAATGTGCAAGGCGACGAACTTGCCAATCAAATTTTCTACAAAAGTGCCATTGGTGCAGTTAACGCACAAAAGGGCTTTATGATTGTGGAAAATGATGCACTGACTGCAGTTATCGATGCCAATAAGAATGGGAACAAAGTTCCTAGCGAAGCACAATTAATGAAGATTGCTAAGGAATGTAAGGTTGATATTGTTATCGCTATGCAACTTGACGAATTGGAAGACAAGCCTTTGTTCCCTGCCAATGAGCGTATTTTAAAGTTGAACCTGCAGGGTAAGGCTGTAGCTTACAATGCTTTAACTGGTAAATACTATCAACACAGAATTTACGAGGACAAGGAAATCGATGAAACCTTGGCTTCTCGTTGGGATTGGGTGCATGAAGAATGGGGCTATGCCGTTCGCCGCGAAATGAACCGCATTCTGCAGGTGAAAAAGGTTATGCTGGACGCTCCTAGAATGTCCAAGCTGTAATTAATTGTAAACGACAGGACTGCTTCGGTGGTCCTGTTTTTTTGTGCGTTAACAGTGTATAAAAATTTTTACTCAATATATAATGTATACACGCCTCTAACACTTGCATATTAGGAATACTTATGCTACAATAAGCACATGAGATTTTACATAGGTTTTACAAGCAGTTTACAAAAATGTGTGCTTGTGGCAAGTAAAGTAGAGGAAACAAGGCAACTCTTACAGGAAAGCAATAAGCATATGTTGGAGAAGACTGCGAGTTAAGGCAAATGTAAAGTTTCAAATTTATATCCTATTGGAGGAATTTACAATGAAAAAATCCTTAGTACTCGCAATGGCTATGGCTCTGGGCGTAACTGCTTCTGCTTACGCTGCTAACCCGTTCTCCGATGTTCCGGCTGGCCACTGGGCATAT
>OBLI01003682.1_pt1 | contig 11566 bp, 9 predicted proteins | sample 1519701 | NCBI WGS metagenome assembly OBLI01 (sample SAMEA3663005, study PRJEB22513) | pig gut metagenome | biome: pig gut; feature: pig-associated habitat; material: faeces | place: France | collected 2012 | reverse complement strand
GGGTTGAGTAATGCAGGCGTTTAACTGTCGAGCAAAAAAGTGGGAGTACGTGGAGCCTGCGCCGTTGACCGACAAAGAAATTGCAGAACTGCAAGAGCAAGCCGACCGCGACGCGGCGCGTGCCAAAGTATTAGAGCGAACCCGCCCTTTGTCTTTTTCCGAAGTGCAGGAGATGTTGGTACGTCAGCAAATCAACACGCTGACGGTAGACGACAATACAGCGCTGCGGATGCGCAGATACTATCCGACATTTTCCGAGCTTGTAGGGCAGACAGTCAAAAAGGGTACAAAGTTTCGGGCAACCGACAGCGAAGATGCAGACCTTTATACTGTTATTCAGCCCGAACTGACTATACAGGAGCACTATCCACCCGGAACAGGCACGGAAAGCCTATACACGCGCATTGACGAGCAGCACGACGGCACGAAGTATGACCCTATCCCGTATGACGGAAACATGGCGCTTCAGAGCGGCAAGTATTACACACAAAACAATATACTGTATCTGTGCAATCGGGACACCGTCAACCCCGTGTATAACGCCCTTGCCGAGCTTGTGGGGCTGTATGTGGAGGTAGGATAAATGAGCCTTGACGATAATACAAGCAAATTGGCTTTACACGCAGATTGGAGTTAAACACAATGAAAAGAAGCGAAGCAACAGAGCTTATTACTGCGGTTATAAACATTAGGAACAACGCCGACGATGAAACGGCGGCAAAAAATGTTGTGGCTTTTCCGGCATACAGGAAGGACACGGCGTATAAGGCAGGAGACCGGTTTAAATACGGCGGCGAACTTTTTAAGGTTTTGCAGGACCACACTTCACAGGAAGATTGGAAGCCGGAAAACTCACCGTCGCTTTACGCGAAGATTTTGCCCGGACAGAGCGGAACACAAATTGGCGAATGGGTGCAGCCGGATTCCACTAACCCATATATGAAAGGCGACAAAGTAACGCACGGCGGCAAAGTATGGGTATCTTCTGTTGACAACAACGTTTGGGAGCCGGGAGCAACCGGAACGGAAAGCCTGTGGACGGAAGTTAAATAAAATTATTTGCAATGGTCGTTATATTTCCAAGGATTGAGAAAAAAGCAGTTTTATACTGCAAAAGTAAAAAAGCCTTATCGAAAGATAGGGCTTTTTGCTTTATATAAATAAAAATCCAAAAATCCGCAGGAGGCGGCGGCGATATTATGATAAAAGAGAAGCAGAGCGGGAGTGAACAAGTCCGGATTGTGCTGTCTGCATAAACCGGAGCCGTTCATAAGCTTTACTTCTCTTTTTTTATTACAGATTCAGGAGGAAAAGATATGGAATTTATATGCGGAGCGCTTGCGGCAATGTGTGCAATGCTTTTTATCATGCTTATATATGAAAAAAAGAAGCAGCCTAAAACGGAAAAAGAAAAGAATGAAGCCGATGAAAAAGAAAGCGACGGAGTTGCATGGGAAATTACTAAAACAAAAAGCCCGACGAGAGACCAACAATATATAAATATGCTGCTTTATGACGGAAGACCGCAGACCGACGGCATGGAGGAATTTAAATGAAAGAAAACAAAGAAATTACCGCGCGCGAAATTTGGAAAGAGTATCGTGAAGGTGAGGACTATTTTACACAGATTAAGCACCACGAAACCATAAAGGAAAACGAGAGATTTTTCAGCGGAGACCAGTGGCACGGGGTTAACGCGCCGGACCTTACAAAACCCGTTATCAATGTGTTTCATCCGGCGGTTACATATTATACTGCGCAGATTGTTTCTGATGACGTTGGAATTGACATAGAGCCTTTTTGCGAAACCGACGAAAAGATGAGGGAGTGCCAAATTTTAAGCGATGAGGTTGACAGAATTATTGAAAGGACAAAGGCAAAGAGCAAAAGCCGCGAAATTGTAAGGGACGCGGCCATTGACAAGGCGGGTATTTTTTATTTCTATTTTGACCCTAACGAGGGCAAAGACGGAGAAATTGAAATTGAGGTTTTTGACAACGACAAATTTATTGTGGCTAATCCTTTTGAGCACGACCTTCAGAAGCAGAAATATATTTTGCTTGTTAAAAGAATGAGAGTTTGCGAAGCGCGGGAGCGCGCAAAAGCCTTTGGACTTAACGAGAGCGAATGCGCGGCGATTTTGCCGGATTCCGATTACAGATATGCGGGAGAAAACCAAAACATTGACCGGGGGCTTTGCACGGTTTTAATGCGCTTTTGGAAAGAAAACGGCCGCGTTTGCTTTTGCGAAAGCGCGCAGGAGGTTATGCTTCGCAAGAAGGTTGTTACAAAGCAGAGGCTTTACCCGGTGGCATATTATCTTTGGGAAAAGACAAAGGACAGTTTTTACGGTGCTTCGGCCATTGCGCCGTATATTCCGAACCAGCGCTTTATTAACAAAATGTGGGCGATGGCAGGGGCATTTTGCGAAAGAATGGCTTTTCCTACGAGGTTTTATGATTCAACGAAACTTCGCGATAAGCTTAGCAACAGGGCGGGGCAGGCAATAGGCATTGCCGGAGCGCCCAGGGACGCCGTTTGGGTGGACAGCCCCGCAGGTAATTTTTCTGAACAGGTTTTTCTTTTGGTGGACAAAACCCAGGAATACATTAAGAACAGCATGGGCATTACAGACGCGGGCCTTGGTAATATGAAGATTGACAATGCTTCGGCCATAATTGCCCTTGCAGAACAGTCAAGGGCGCCGCTTGAGATGCAGAAGCTTGGATTTCATCAGTTCTGGGAGGACACCGTAAACATAATTATAGGGCTTATTGCCGAATTTGAAGGCATTCGCACGGTAACCGAAAAAACAAACGACGAAGTCGGAAACGAAATTAAAACAACTGCGGAGTTTGATTTTTCTTTGATAGACACTGACGAGCTTTCTCTTAATATAAACGTGGGCGACGCCACATATTGGAGTGAAATTACCGCTATTCAGACGGCGGACGCGCTTTTCAGCAAGGGCATTATTACGGACGCCGTTACATATCTTGAGAGCTTGCCGAAAGGATATGTTCATAACCTAAGCGGAATTATAAAACAGCTTAAAGAAGATAAGCAGAAACAGGAAGAAGCGCTGCTTTTACAGCAGGAAGGCAATATTGCAAATATTGCGAATGAGGCGCCGGAAGGAGTGAACTTTGCATGACGGTAATGGAATGTTATGAAAGGGCGGTAAGCTTTTTACCGGAAACAAAAGAAGAAAACACCGACATGACAAAACACATGGTTACATGGGCAAACGTACTTATGGCCGACACGCTAAATTATGAAAACGCATTTAGAAGAGCAAACGGCATTGATGAGCTTTCTTCGCCGCCGAAAGTTACCGGGCAGAATGACGAAATTCCATATAACGAGAAGCTTGTGGCCGGAGCGTTCCCTTACGGAATGGCAAGGTGGATATTTCGTGAAAACGAAGATATAAGCGGAAGCAGGGAATATTATTCCCTTTATGCCGCGGCTATTGAAGAAGCAACGCCGGCAATTTACGGCGCGGTGGAGGATATTTATTGATGAGCACGGCAAAAAAGAAAAACGAAGAAGAAGCATTAGCTTCACAGAAAAAGCTTGAAGCGCAGGCGGCGGCCGACGCCGAAAGAAGAAAAGCCGACGGCGGAGTTTGGAAAATAACGCTTGAAGACCAGGCACAATATAAAAAGGAGCATGAGCCAAAAAAGAAAAACGAAGAAGAAGCATTAGCTTCACAGAAAAAGCTTGAGGCGCAGGCGGCGGCCGACGCCGAAAGAAGAAAAGCCGACGGCGGAGTTTGGAAAGTAACGCTTGAAGACCAGGCGCAATATAAAAAGGAGCATGAGCCAAAAAAGAGCGCCGGCGCGGTTTCCTCCAAAGCGGGTGCTGCCGGCGGCGGCTATACCCCCGGCGCATATTACGGCGGTACGGACGCTTCGGCGGTAAAAGGCAAAGCGGGAAAGACCGGAGCGGGAAGCTTTGGCATGAGCACCGGAGCACTCAAGGCGGCGCTTCGAAGAGAAAACGATTTGCAAACGGCATACAGGGATTATGTGCAGGAGGCCGAGGCGCAGGCGGCAAGGCAGGCAAAAACGCCTGCCATGCAAAGGCTGAAAGAAAGAAAAAAGGCGGAAATCGAAACCGCTTTTGACGATTACGCGGAGAACGGCCTGAAGGACATGTACAAGGCGGCGCTTGAAAGAGAAGTAAAGCAGGCGCGGGAGGACGAGGCGAGAAATGCGCTTTTTGCCGAAAAAGCACTTGCAGAAAAGAGCCGCGAGAATGTAAGAAAAGCGAACAGCAGCGCCCTTGATAAAGCGAGAAATTCTTCGGTGGCGAAAAGCGGCAGCGCGGCGGATTTTTATAAAAACCGCAGCGAGACCATGGGCAGAGCTGTAATCGGCGACCTTGAGAACCTTGAGAAGATAAAAAACCGCGACCTTGGAGCGGAGCTGAAGCTTGAAGGGCAAAAGCTGAAATATCAGTGGGAAGAAGCCGGCAGAAGATATGACAAGCTTTCGGACGAAGAGAAGAACGCCCTTTATAAAAAGCGCAACAGCAGCGCGCTTGAAAGAGCGCGTATGCAGGAAGTGCCGGGCGGAAGCACGGCGCAGGAAACGAGAAACCGGATAAGCAACGACATTTACGAAAGATACAAGAAGCTTGACGAGGAAAGCCGGGATCCGGCGAAGGCGGAAAAGTACGCCTTTATAAACCGTTTGCGCAGCGCGGCGGGTGAAGGAGTTGAAAACCTTGGGCTTTGGCTTTACGAGACATTCGGATATGAACCGGGAAAGGAGACCTACGACAGAGGAGAGGCACGCGCCATAGGCGAGGTGGCAAACGAGCAGGTGCAAAGGCTTGTGGACGCGGCGCCGTCGCAGCTTGGCAAAGACCTTGTAAAGGTGAGCGACAGCGTGGCACAGCAGCTTTCGTACAAAATCCTCACTGCTCCGATTTCACTTTTCGGCGGGAGTATTATTGCCGACAAGGTGCTTTCAAAGACCGGAAGCTTTGCGGCGGCGGAAAAGGCGGCAAGGGATTTTACCGGGGGAACGTACACCGCGGGCATGGCATCCAGCAGCGCCGCGGACAAATACGTTCAGTGCAGAGCCGAGGGACAGGGAAAGCTTGAAGCTTCAATTCGGGCAATGGGAACAGGACTTATTTCCTATTTCTCCGAAAGCCTGGGCGGTATCGGCGGAAGCAAAAGCCCGCTCGGCGGACTTGAAGAAAAATATGCGGAAAGCCTTATCGGCTCTATCCTTTACAACGCCTTCGAGGAGGGCGGCGAGGAGTTTGTTGAATATCTGGGCGATTACCTTTTAGACGGGGCGGTTGACCTTGCGGCGCGGGGAGAGTGGCAGCAGGAGTGGAGCTGGGAAGAAGTTATAGAGAACGCGAAAATCGGCGCAATGTCCGGCGGACTTTTCGGCGGATACAACAAGCTGCAAAATGCCGTTTACAGCAGGATTGACGAGGCGAACGCAATAAGGCTTGAAAAAGCGGCACGGGAATATTCCGACTACATGAAAAACGCATACCGCCTGATGAACGACCCGAACCTTCGGGAGATTGCGGAGCGGCGGATAGGCGACACCGCGATACCCTCCGCCATGAGAACGGCAAGCAGGGAAACCGGAGAAATGAACTTCGGCAATGTGCTGGGGGAAAAGCCCGGCACGGTAAGCGCAGAGCAGATGTACGGGGTAAAACAGCCGGCAGTGGAAAGCGGCGACGGAGTTATTACCGACGAGGACGTTGCAAAGCCGGTTGACTTTAAGTCGATGTACGGGGTGAAGCTTTCGCAGGAAAACAAAAACGAAGACTTTGCCGAGTGGAACGAAAGCAACAAAAAGCAGGCGCAGATTGACGGAGAAAGAGTGAATGCGCTTTCGCTTAAAGAGCGCCTGACGATGATTGTAAATAAGGCTTTTCCGAAAACACTTACGCATGTTAAGCTTGGCGAAATGCCGACGGCTGTAAAGGCAACCATAGGCATTGAGAGCGATGCGCCGCTTGTTATGAATCAGAAAAAAGCATACGAAGTGATAAGTAGCAAGAAAGATGCAAAAGCTTCGGGAGAAAACAAAAATATAAATTGGCACGGTTTGGGTGTAGACGGATTGGAAAAAGCGGTGGCTGCACTTGATAATCCATTAAGAGCTTTTAAGCAGGAAAACGGGAAGTATGGCTTTGTGGTTCAAATAGATGGAGAAAGCAAACCAATGTATGCCGTTATAGAAATAGACACCAAAGGAAATTACAGAGGAACGATTGAAAAAGCAAATGTGCTTGTTACGGCGTTCGGAACGGATCTGAATTACATAGAAAATCAGGCGGCAAAGGGAACGGAATTAAAAATAAAAAAAGAGCCTGATTCACGAGGGATCGATCCGAGCAACCGTCGGTACGATATCGATGAATCAAACTCTGAAACGGGCGATGTTCCTTCGCCCGAAACAAATATACCACAAAACGGAAACAGTGTCAATACTCTTGATGCGGAAAATTCCGCTGCGAAAGTGCAGCAGAACACCGAAAACGCTGCGAAAGCGCAGCAGGCGGAAACCGAGGAAGATGCAAGGCTGCGGACGCTGTATGAATCGGAGCCGGAAAACGGGCAGAAGGAAGCCGGAGCAGGCGAAGGCGGAACAGATGAGACGGACAAGTTTATCGAGGATACCCAAAAGCGCATTGAGGACGCCAAGATCACCGACGACAAGCTGAAAGAAATGCCGGAGGACAAGCAGAAGGAAGTTCTGAAAGACAGAGCGGAGAGAGCCGGGCTTGATATGGACGCGGAGGAGCTTGTGGATTTTGCACAGAGCCTCGGCAGAATAAAGGGCTTTTTCGGAAGAGAGTTCAAGGACTTTGCGAGGGTACTCGACGATGTTTCGGGCGAAAGCATAGGAATAAGAAACGACTTGCACAAATTCTTTGAAGTTCCGCACAGGCAGGCGCAGGCGCAATATACCGAAGGGTATAAAAACGCGATTAAGAGCATTAGCGAAAAGTTCGGCGAGCTGGGCATAAAGGCGGGCAGCAAGGAAAGCGCCGCGGTGCAGAGGATAGGCGAGCACGCATACCAGATTGACAGCAAGGGTAACACGGCAGAATACACCGAGGAAATGCTGAAGCGCGAATTTCCGAAGGACTGGAAGAAAATCGAGGCGGCGGCGGATTACTGCGAGGACGTATATTACGATTACCTTAAAAAGCTGAACGCTATGTATGAAAGCATTTACCCGAACACGGTTGAAAAGGCGCAGGGGTATAAGAACAAGGTGCTTGAAAGGGCGGCGGCTTCGCAGCAGAAAGCGGACAACATGCGAGAAGTGAAAAATAAATACGAGCGCGACCTTGCCGCAAAGAAAGAGCTGCTGAAAAAGAAGAAAGAGGGGACGAGGGTTTATGCGGAAACGCAGAACCAGATTTTGAACCTTGAATCGAAAATAAGAAACGCCGAGGCGGCAGTGGGAACGTATGAAAGCAGGGCATTTGCAGATAAGACGAAAGCGGAGCTTTTGCAGAGACAGATAGACAGCGGCGAAATTCTGAAAAACAAGCAGATTAAACCGAGGAAAGATTACTTCCGGCACTTCCAGGAGATGAACAACAGCTTCCAGGAAATCGTGGATGTATTTTCGAATGACCAGAACATAAGCCCCGACCTTATTGGCAAGAGCGCTGAAACAAAACCGCGTGCAATGTGGCTGAGCGAAGCACAGGAACGCTCAACGGTGCACGCATACACCGAGGACGCGGTGGGCGGAATGCTGAGATATGCAAAGACGGCGGAAACGGCGCTGGCATATGACCCGCTTATCTCTAAATTCCGCGACCTTTCGACCGTGATCCGCACGGCGGCAACGCTGGCAGACCAAAAGACCCACGGAACGGGAACCAGTGCCGCGAAGCTTGCGGAGTACATCGACCTTTGGACGAACAATATTGCGGGGAAAAGCTATGGGCTTGACCGATGGACATTCGACGCGATGGGCGACAAAGGCCGCGCGGTGATGAAAGCAGTTGACAAGATAAACGGCAACGTAAAAGGCAGCCTTGTAATGCTGAACTTTAACACGGCGTTAAAACAGATAAGCAATATTCCGAACGCGACGGCGTATATTCCCAACCCGGCAGATTGGGCGAGGGGTGCTTCCGTGACGGCGGAAGCGGTGTTCGGAAAGACGGACGCTGCGAAGGCGCTGAGAGATGCAAGAAGCCAAAGCAGCTTTATGAACGAACGGTACATCGAGGACACGATAAGCGACCTTACAAAGAACATCGAAAAGCAAAATATACTTTCGAAGCCAAAAAAGTTTGAAGCCTGGCTTATCGGAGCGGGCGACCGAGCGGCGGCAGAACTGATATGGTACACGGCGTACACGCACTATAACAATAATATTGCGAAAGCCATGAAGTATATGGGAAGAAATTACGACAGCGCCATAGATTACGCCGACGATGTTACGCGCCGAAGCGTTGCCGGACGAGGCAGGGGCGAAACCGCGCTTGCGGAAACGTCGAAGCTGATGGGGCTTGTAGCACCGTTCCAAGTGGAGACGAACAATAGCTATCAGCTTTTGAAAGAGCAGATAGGCAAGAAAAATGCGGCGGGTGTAATTGCGCTTCAGGTAAACACATTCCTGCTGAACGCGGCGTACACGGCGGCGATCGGCAGCGGCGTTTTGGGATTCGATTTTATCGCAGCGACGCTTGACGTTATTAAAAACGCCATGGGCGCGGACAAAGATGATGATGTGCTCGACAAGATTGAGTATGCGGTGGGAAGATACGGCGGAGAGCTGCTTTCCGGTATGCCGATGGGCGCACAGATCGCGGAGATTATTACGGCGGGAGACAGTAATTTTGCGGACAAGCTTTTCGGAGACAACAACCCGGCAAAGTTCGGAAACGGAATTGCGCTTGCTTCCACCTTGGTGAACACCGAAAAGGCGGTCACCAAAGCGAGAAAAGGACAGGCTGATTTGATTGATGTGTTCGATGCGGTATCTCCGCTTATCGGGCGGCGGCAGCTTGGGCGCACGGCAAAGGGACTTCGTTCGATGATTGAGGGCGGCGTTTACGGATATGATTCCGAGGGCAAGCGCTACCTTAAATATGCGCAGGGAAACGGCGCTTCCGACTGGGTAAAGGCTCTTATGATGGGGCAGTATGCCACAAATGCAGGTCGCGAATATGTTGACGGCGGCTTCAAGAGCCTTTCGGCAAAGGACACGACTCTTATGAATATCGCCGAAGGGCTGGGCGTTCCTAAAGAGCTGTTTTACGACACCGTGCTTGGAATGAAAAAGCAGGGAAACAACAGAGAAAAACAGCAATGGCTTTTTGAAAACGATAACCTTAACCCCGGACAAAAGCGGATTATTGACGCGCTTTATTTCGGAAACGGAGAGGAAGCTGTTGCGGCCGCGAGAAAAGAAGCCGATCTTGCGGGAGCGAGTACAAACAAAAATGATTTTTACGATATTCTTTCCGGGCGGATTTCTGCAAAGAGAGATTACGGCGGTGAGTATGAGTTCGAAAACAGCGGGTACACCGGCAAGGTTCAGGGGCAAATCAGAGCGGCAAAGGGCGCAGAGATTACGAGAGAGCAACTGTTCTCGGTGCTTGCCGGAACGAAAAACAAAAATCTCCCGGATAAGATGGCCGAAGTGTATTCCACCGAGGGACTTACTCCGGAGCAGCAGGACAAGCTGGGCGATATAGTCCTGGGCGACGACGGCAAGAGACGGCGCGAAAGCTATGCCGCGGCGAATGTATCTATCAGCGACAGGGTGCTTATGGAAGAGATTCTTTCCGACTATTCCGCCCAGAAGAAGCAGACCGGAGACGGAGAGGCGGACGAGCTTGTTAAAAAGACCTTTATCATGGATAAGCTGATGGCGGAGGGCAAGAGCAAATACGAGGCGTACCGGCTTTATAAAATACAGGACGGCAGTTGGACAAACAGCATCGCAGACCTTTCCGACGAGGAGAAAAAGCGGGCGGGAGCCGCGAAAAAGCAGTACGGACTTTCGGAAAGCGATTACGTTATCATCAAGAATTATTCCGGGCTTGCCGAGGGAGAGAAAGACAAGTACGGAAACACCGTTTCCGGCAGCAACAGGAAGGACAACATCAAGAACCTTGCGAAGCTGCTGCATTGCAGCGAGGAGGAGGCGGGAAGAAGACTCACCATCGCTACCGGGTGCGCTTATTCCGTGGAGGAGCTTTCTTCCTCCGCGCGGGACAAGCTCGAAACAGGCAGAAAGTACGGCTGGACGGACGAAAAGTGGCTTAAAGCGGCTAATGCGATTGAGCTTTCCGGCGTTACGAAGAAAGAGGAAAAAATTAAGGTACTGCGTGATGCAGGATTTTCCGCTTCGGAAGCTGCCGGTTACTACAACCTTAACGCCGGGAACGATTACTACTCCTCCAAAGCGGCAGGGACGCCTTACGGCCTGAGTTCGGGGCAGTACGACAAAACAAAGTATTGGAGCGAAAAGAGCGGTAAGAGCGAGAAAGAGGTTGCCGGATATTTTAAGGCTATAAAAGGGCTTACAAAGAAAGTCGATATTATAGCGGCACTGGAAGCCGCGGGAATGAGCAGCAGCGAAGCAAATGAGTTTTATGCGCTGCGGCAGGGACGCGACAGCGGCTACAAAGCATATAAGAACGGAGAGTGATTTTGAGCATGAGCACGGTAAAATTTAATGAGCCCAATTTTGAAAGCGAACCGATGAGATTTGAGCACGACGGCGAGGTGCTGCCGTGCTACCACATAGGCAGGGTGAGCACGAAGGAGATCTATTTTGTGAAAGGGGGCGGGTATTTGGTGTTTGAAAAAAGCGTCGTCCATACGGGCGGCGCAATCGACGAAGAAGGAAACATTTGCGAGAAAAAGATAAAGAAAAAGGTAAAAGAAGATGGAAAATGAAGAAATTATAAAAGAGCTTGCCGAGGTGGATTCGCGGAGCCGCAGCAACACAAAGCGGCTCGACAGACTGGACAGGCTTTTGGAGGAGCAGCAGGAGATAGCGCTTGCGGTGCGGGAGCTGGCGACGAACATGAAGTACATGCTCGAGGAACAGAAAAAGCAGGGAGCGCGGCTTGAAAATCTCGAGAAGGCTCCGGTAGACGAGGCGGCATATTTTAAGCGCGTGACCGTCGGCTGCATTATCACAGGCACAATCAGCGCAATAATCAGCGCTGTTTTAGCATTTATCATTAAATAATCGGAGGAAAAAGAAATGAAAATCAACTGGAAAGTAAGACTTAAAAACCCGACCTTTTGGCTCACCGTCGTTCCGGCAACGGTAACCTTTATTTACTGCCTTTTATCGGCATTCGGCATTGTGCCGGGCATCAGCGAGGTCACCGTCATTAACGCGCTGACCGCCATTATTACCGGACTTACCGCCTTGGGCGTACTGGTCGACCCGACCACCGAGGGCGTGGGCGACAGTGAACGAGCACTGCGCTATGAAATCCCGGTGAACGACCACGAGGAATACCCGGACGCGGAGGCCTGACCTATGCAGAAGCTTATTTTGCCGATTAAAGATTTTAAGCCTACGGC
>OBLI01003681.1_pt1 | contig 11571 bp, 9 predicted proteins | sample 1519701 | NCBI WGS metagenome assembly OBLI01 (sample SAMEA3663005, study PRJEB22513) | pig gut metagenome | biome: pig gut; feature: pig-associated habitat; material: faeces | place: France | collected 2012 | reverse complement strand
TTCTGTTAACGTGCGTGAGATGGATTTGCTCATGTGCTGTGGCGAAATCATTTCCTCCTGCGTGATGGCAGCAACTCTACAAAAATATGGCATTAATGCCATGGCTTTGACCGGTGGCCAAGCAGGTATTATTACCGACTCCCAATTTGGCGCAGCACGCATTAAAAACATCAAGGTTTCCTATATGATGCGTCTTTTGGAATCCGGTATTATTCCCGTGGTTTGTGGCTTCCAAGGTATGACCGAAAATAACTTTAAGTTTACCACCTTAGGTCGTGGTGGCAGCGATACCTCCGCTGCAGCTCTGGGCGCAGCTCTGAAGGCTGATTGCGTAGAAATCTATACCGATGTAGAGGGTATTATGACTGCTGACCCTCGTTTGGTAAAGGATGCGAATATTCTGGAGCAAATTTCCTACGCCGAGGTTTGCCAAATGGCCTACAACGGTGCTAAGGTTATCCATCCCCGTGCTGTAGAGATTGCTATGGGCAGCAATATTCCCATGTATGTAAAATCAACCTTTAGCGATGCTCCCGGCACCCTTATTACTAGCGAATCCAGTGGCCGCAGTGCTGGTAGCGAGGTAGCTATCAACGAAAGCTGTGCTAGTGGTGTTGCCAACCTAAGCGATTTGGTTCAATTCCGCATCGAGCTTAATCCGACCGATATCGGTGCAGGCCGCAACCTGTTTGAGGATTTGGCAGCTGCCGGCATCAGCGTAGGCTGCTTGAACCTGTCCGAAAAAGAGGCTATGTTTGCTGTTTTCAGTGCTGATCAGGAGCGTACTATTAAAGTTTTGGATGAAACTGGCTTTAAATATGTGTGCAACGCTGGCTGTGCCAAGGTTTCTGTAGTGGGCAGCGCTATGCGTGGTGTTCCCGGCATTATGGCTACCTTCGTAGCTGCATTGGCTTCTAAAAACATTGCCATTTTGCAAACTGTAGACTCCGATACCACTATTTCTGCGATTGTTAAGGAAGAGCATTTGGTTGACGCTGTAACAGCGCTGCACCAAGCCTTCAAATTATAAAAGAGGTGTACTAACTTATGACAAAGCCCTATTTTGGAAGATTATTGACTGCTATGGTCACTCCCTTTGCAGAGGATGGCAGTGTTAATTATGAAGCTGGTTGTCAGCTGGCCGATTGGCTGCTGGCTAATGGCAGTGATGGCCTAGTAATTGAAGGCTCCACTGGCGAAGCTGCTACCATGGATATGGATGAAAAAATCAAATTCATGGAAACCATTGTTAAGCATGTTAACGGCCGTGCTCCTATCGTAGCAGGTGCTGGCACCAACTGCACTGCTTCCACCATTGATTTGGTAAAGAAAATGGAAGCCTGCGGTGTGGATGGCCTTTTGGTAGTTGGTCCCTTCTACAACAAGCCTACTCAAGAGGGTTATTACCAACACTTTGCAGCTGTGGCTAAGGCTACTAAGCTGCCCATCATCGTGTACAATGTTCCCGGTCGTACCGGCTCCAATATTGCTCCGGCAACTGTAGCTCGTTTGGCTAAGGATTTTGATAATATTGTGGCTATTAAAGAGGCTGCTGGTAACGTGGCTCAATGCGCCGAGCTGTACAGAGTATTGCCTGAACGCATTTCCATTTACAGCGGTGATGACGGCCTGATCCTGCCCTTCATGGCAGTGGGCGCTGTGGGCTTGATTTCTGTATTGGCAAACTGCAATGGCCAAATCTTGCAGGATGTTATGCAAGCTTATGAAGAAGGTCGCAATAAGGATGCAGCTGATTTGAACAAAAAGATGGTGCCACTGGCTAAGGCTATGTTCATAGAAAGCAACCCGATTCCCATTAAATATGCTGTGACTAAGGTTACCGGCATTGATGTTGGCAATCCGCGTTTGCCTTTGACTCCGCTCTGCGCTGATTGCGTAGCTATGCTGGATGTAATTTTGAAGGACTATGGCATGGTAAAATGAGTAAGCTGGTCGTAATTATTCAATGCGAGCAGGTGCAAAAGCGTTGCTGTGGCTACAATTGTACCCATGCCTTTTATAGCCGTGAGGGCAAATTTGTGGATTATCCTGAGGACACACGCTATATGTCCTTTACCTGCGGCGGCTGCTGTGGTGCAGGTCTTTCCGTAAAGCTGGAAAATCTGCGCAAGCGTTTGCGTCGCTTTGAGGAGGATGGCTTTGAAGTTATTGTGCATCTTTCGAGCTGCATGGTGAGTGATAACTATCACAAATCTCCTTGTCCACATTTAGATTATATCCAAAATTTGTTAGCCAAAAAGGGTTTCACAGTAGTGAAGGGAACATATATTTCTAAAACAGCTACGAAAAAGCGTGCGGCTGGCATTTATCAAGAATTTTAAAGATCATTAAGCAGTGCTACGATGGCTCTCACAGGTCATCAGCAGCACTGCTTTTTTATGTATACAGCGATTTTTCTGTAATTTAGGCAGGAAAAATAATGCTTTTAGCAGAATATAACAAGTTATAAAAAATAATTTTCTGTGTAAAGGAGTTGACGAACATGCCATTATTGATTCTCGTTATTCTTTTAAGTATTATCGTAGCTATTTTTGCTGTACAAAATGCAGTGGCTGTATCATTGAACTTTATCTTTTGGAGCTTCAGCTCTTCTCTGGTGCTGGTAATTTTAGGCTCCTTCCTCATCGGTGTGCTGGTGGCCACCTGCTTTTTGTTAGCTATGAAGGCTAAGCATTATTTGCAGGATAAAAAGACTCAAGAGGAAATCACCAGGCTGCAAACTGAAAACAAACGTCTGGAGGAACGCATTGCCATGCTTCAGCATACCCAGCAGCTGCATGATGAGCCTGCAGGTGCACCCAAGGCATCTGAACAAAAAACAGCAGGATTGGATAAAAAATAATGCTGGCCAAGGAACGTATTTGGGAAATACGTGAATATGATAAGCATAAGGCCGGCTGCCTCGCTGCGGAGCTGGGGATTTCGCCCTTGGTGACAGGGATATTGCTGGAACGAGGCTTGAATGACACCGAGTCTATGCGAGAATTTTTATATGGAAGCTTAACGCCCTTCCACGATCCTTTTCTGCTTAAAGATATGGAAAAATCTGTAAGGCGCATTGAAAAGGCGCTGGCAGCGGGAGAAAAAATCACTGTCTATGGTGATTATGATGTGGATGGTATTAGTGCTTCCTCCTTGCTCTATATTTATTTGCAGGAGAGGGGAGCTAACGTGCAAACCTATATTCCGCAACGTAAGAGCGAGGGCTATGGCTTGAACGATGATGCTTTGCAGAGCATCGCCGAGGGTGGCACAACCTTAGTGATTACCGTGGATTGTGGCATTAGCGGGATTCATGAGGTTGAAAATGCACCCCAGTGCCTCGATATCATCATCACGGACCACCACACGGTGCCGGAGCAGCTGCCACCGGCCTTTGCTATTGTCAATGCTAAGCAGGCTGACGATGCTTATCCCTTTAAGGAGCTGAGCGGCGTGGGCATTGCCTTTAAGCTGTGTCAGGCTTTGGAGCAAAAGCAACCGGGATGCTTACCTGAATGGACGGAGCTTACGGAGCTGGCAGCATTGGGCACAGTGGCGGATATTGTGCCCTTAGTGGGCGAAAATCGCGAGCTGGTGCGGCGCGGCTTGGCTGCTATGAGCAGCACTAAGCTGGTGGGACTAAGGGCTCTAATCGAAGCTAGTGGACTAGCCAAGGAAAATATTGCTGCCGATAATATAGGCTTTGGCCTAGCGCCACGCTTGAACGCGGTGGGGCGCTTGGAGCATGCGCAGCGAGCAGTGGAGCTTTTGGTGACTAAGGATGCGTATAAGGCTACCGAGATTGCTGCAGAGCTGAATAGGGAAAACAGCCTACGACAGGATATTAGTCGCCAAATTCAAGAGGAAGCGGAGGCACTCCTGGCCCAGGAGGAGCATATTGATACAGCCATTGTGCTAGCCAGTGAGGGCTGGCATCAGGGTGTTATTGGTATCGTTGCTTCTCGTTTAGTAGATAAATACCATTTACCCACAATTTTATTGAGTATTTCCGGTGACATGGCCAAGGGCAGCTGCCGCAGTATTCCGGCTCTGAACCTGTACGAGGCCATTGCTGCCGAAGCAGATATTCTGACTCAATTTGGCGGACACCATCAGGCGGCAGGCTTAACCTTGCCAGCGGCCAAGGTGGAGGAGTTTCGCCGTCGCTTTAAAGCATATGTGCGACAGGCGTTGCGGCCGGAGGATTATCAGCCCCACCAGGTGGTGGACTGTGTGATCAGCGACAAGGGAGAAATTACACTGCAGGACCTAGAGGAACTGCAGCTCTTAGAGCCCTGTGGTTGTGCTAATATGCCACCTGTTTTCGCTTTTCGCCATGCTCTGTTGCATAATGCTAAGGCCATGGGCAGGGAGCAGAATCACCTGCAGTTTTTATTGGATAAAGGAGATTTTTCCTATCGCTGCTTGATGTGGAACAATGCAGCGCTGCTCCATTTTATGTATGATAGCATGATTGCCGATGTGGCTTTTCAGCCTAAAATTAATGTTTGGCGCGAGGAAACCACTGTGCAGCTGCACGCAGTGAGCGTTAGGCAGGAGCTGAATGTGGGAGATTTTCGTACACATTTGGCCAATAAATACCAGCTTTTGTCAGCATTGGCACGTACACATAATAGCTTGCAGGTATATGTTAATAATACTAACCAGCCTGCGCCTGAGCTGCAGGCTCCACAGCTTGCGCCCTATATCGAGCTCCATGCTTATGCTGAGCTGCAGCAGCGCAATAGCCAGCTAGCAGCTGGTCAGCAGGTAGTCTTTTTGGACTTTCCGGAGCTGCCATTGGCGGAGCTTGTGCAAAAGCTACGTGAGCAGGCAGTGCACAGCTTGTATTTGCTGTACAAGCAGCAGGAGGAAGCAGCTCTAAGCGCCCGCTTGCCCGTGCTTTACCCGCAGCGTGAAGAAATGGCTGTGGCCTATAAGCTGGTGATGGAGCTGCTGTCGCAAAGGCAGGAGCTGGCCTTGACGTCGCTTTTGCAGGAAAAAGGTAACCTGCTTAGTGAAAATGCTATAAAAATTATGGCAGAGCTTGGTTTTGTGAGCCTAAATAATGGTATAATAAAAAGAAATGTCATCAAACGCTGTCAGCTGGAGGATTCACAGCTTTATGTGGCCTTGCAGCAAGAACGACAGCTGTTAGAGAATATCTATAAAGAAAATCTGCGTTTAAGCCAGCACGATTTACTGCGTGGCTGACGCTGTGGATGGGAGTGGGGATAGAATGCCCTCGACAGAGAATATTAGTAATGTGGACGAGCTTTTCGTCAAAATAGAAGCATATTTAGCTCCGGAACAGGTTAGCTTTGTGCGTAAGGCCTACGAGCTGGCTTTCGAAGCTCACAAGGCTCAGGTGCGCAAATCCGGTGAACCCTATATTATTCACCCCATTGGCGTGGTGGGTATTTTGGCAAGCCTGCAGATGGACGATAAAACCTTGGCAGCAGCCTTTCTGCATGACGTAGTAGAGGATACTGATTATACTCTGGATGATATTAAAGAGCGCTTTGGTGTGGTTGTGGCTAACCTTGTTGACGGCGTCACCAAGCTGGGTAAAATCGAGTATATTTCAAAAGAAGATAGACAAATTGAAAACTACCGTAAAATGTTCCTAGCCATGGCTAGGGATATTCGCGTTGTTTTGATTAAGCTGGCAGATAGATTGCATAATATGCGCACCATGAAGTTCATGCCCGTGCACAAGCAGCAGTCCATTTCCCGTGAGACGCTAGAGATTTATGCTCCGCTGGCGCATCGCTTGGGCATTTATGCCATCAAATGGGAATTAGAGGATTTGGCCTTCCGTTATATGGAGCCAGATGTATATTATGATTTGATGGAGCAGGTAAAAACCAAGCGCCGTGAGCGTGAAGCCATGGTTAATGATGCTATGGCAACGCTGAAAGAGGCAGTGGAAAAGGCTGGCATTCGCTGTGAAATCCAAGGCCGTCCGAAGAATTTTTATAGCATCCATAAAAAGATGCTGCGAGACCACAAGCAGCTGAGCGAGATTTATGATTTGCTGGCTATTCGTGTGCTGGTGGACACGGTTCAGGACTGCTATGGTACATTGGGTATTGTCCACAGCATGTGGCGTCCTATTCCTGGTCGCGTTAAGGACTATGTAGCTGTGCCTAAATCTAATATGTACCAATCACTGCATACCACTGTTTTGAGTGCTGGTGGACAGCCCTTGGAAATCCAAATCCGCACCTTTGAGATGCATCGCATCAGTGAATATGGTATTGCTGCCCATTGGCGTTATAAGGAAAGTGGCGGTAGCAAGCCTGCCACAGGCACGGATAAGAGCTTTGATGCTAAGCTGAGCTGGCTGCGTCAGCTGCTGGAATGGCATAATGATATGAATGATTCCCGTGATTTTGTCAACACGGTGAAGATGGATATTTTTGCGGATGAGGTCTTCGTCTTTACACCTCGCGGGGATGTTATCGACTTGCCCGTGGGCTCCGTTCCCATCGACTTTGCTTATCGCATTCACACCGATGTAGGTAATCGTTGCGTAGGCGCTAAGGTTAATGGACGCATTGTGCCCTTGGATTACCAGATGAAAAACGGCGATATTGTGGAGGTTATTACCTCCAAGCAGTCCAGCGGTCCCAGCCGCGACTGGATTAACATCGTTGGCTCCAGTGATACCCGCAACAAGATCAAGAACTGGTTTAAGAAGGAGCGGCGCGAGGAGAATATCCTGAAGGGTCGCGAAATGCTGGAGCGCGAGGTGAAACGCCTTGGCTACGAAATCAAGGTGCTGGTAACACCCGAAAAGTTAAAGGCTGTGGGCAATAAGCTGCGCATCGATACAGATGAAAACTTGTTGGCTACCTTGGGCTATGGTGGTGTAACACTGAATACCGTCATGAGCAAGCTGGTAGAGCTTTATAAAAAGGAGCAAAAGCTGGAAACCACCAAGGATTTGGCCCAGGTGCTGGCAGAGCTCAAGCCTCGTAAATCCAAGGCCAAGGCCAGTCATGGCATTTTGGTAAAGGGTGAGGAAGGCATCATGGTTAAGCTGGCACGCTGCTGCAACCCCATTCCCGGCGACCCGGTTGTGGGCTATATCACTCGTGGCAGCGGCGTATCCGTCCATCGTGCGGACTGCCCCAATGTGCTCAGTAATAATCCTGAGGAGCAAAGCCGCCTTATTGAGGTATCCTGGGATGTGGGCATTGATGATGTTTATAAGGTAAACATCATGATTACTTCTCAGGATAGACCGGGCATGATGAGCGATATTATGAATGTTACCAGTGAGGCCAAGCTGAATATTTTCTCCCTTAGCTGCCACACTGACAAGAATAAGATGGCAACTACCCATATGGGCCTGGATATCACCAGCCTTGATCAGCTGGAGTATGTGATGAACCGTATTCGCCGCATGAAGGGCGTGTATACCGTGGAGCGTGTGTTCTCTACCAGCGGTGGCGGAGGTAAGCGCAAATGAGAGCTGTTGTGCAAAGGGTGGATAGGGCCAGTGTAACCGTAGAGGGCTCTATCACAGGTCAAATTGACAAGGGCTTACTCGTGCTGCTGGGCGTGGCCGAGGGTGATACCGAAAAGGATTTGGCTTATATTGTGGATAAGGTCTGCGGCTTGCGCATTTTTGAGGATGAAGCAGGCAAGATGAATTTGTCGGTGCAGGATGTGGGCGGCAGCATTTTGGCTGTGAGCCAGTTTACGCTGTGCGGCGACTGCCGCAAGGGCAAGCGCCCCAGCTTTGACAAGGCGGCAAAGCCGGATATTGCGAATGCCTATTATGAAGACTTCGTGACAGCGTGTCGCGCTAAGGGGCTGCCTGTGGAGACGGGCGTGTTTAGAGCGCACATGCTGGTGGAGCTGGTGAATAATGGGCCTGTGACGATTTTATTGGATAGTAGTAAGTTGTTATAATATATTCGTAATTATAATAGACTACGCTCAGAATGAATTTTTACGCTAGCTTCGAGCGGTACAATTACGAAATTTCGACAAACTCGCGATAATGAAGTGGTATTTACAATTCCGCAGACGATACCATTTGGCGAATTTTGTCATTATGATACGCATAGTGCTCAAACAGTGTCTCAATTTCTATTGTACCGAGCTCTCACTAGCTAAAATTCATATTCGCTTCGTCTTATTATAATTACTTACGTAGGTAATAAACTTTGATTTGTTCGCTATCGTAAGTAGGTAGGGCTCTTTCTTTTAAAAGGGAGTTGTCAAGCTTGCGAGGCGGAAGGATTAAGAATAGGAGGAAGCACATGAAAATATATAGACGTGAGGTGGGCATGCTGGCCACCAACTGCTATTTGGCAGTGAATGAAGAAAATAAGCAGGGTGTTATCGTCGACCCGGGTGCTGACTGCGATTCCATTATGGAGCTTGTAGAGCACGCAGGTGTGGAAAAGGTTGTGGGCATTTTGCTAACCCACGGCCATAGCGACCATATTGGCGCCTTAAACGAGGTGCGCCAGGCTACCGGTGCTCCTGTGTACATCAGCAAGGAGGACGAGCCCTGCCTTTCCAAGGCAGATATCAATCTCTCCTTCTTCGTAGGCCGCAGCATTCAGTGCCAGCCTGCTGAAAATTTGGTGCAGGATGGTGAAGTGCTCAACCTCGGCGGCATGGAGTTCGAGGTTTTGGCAACTCCTGGTCACACCAAGGGTGGCATTTGCTACTACAATAAGGAGAACAAATTTGCCTTTGTGGGCGATACTGTATTTTGCGAATCCATTGGCCGCACCGATTTACCCGGCGGCAGCTATAAGCAAATCTTAGAATCCATTAAAAATAAAATTTTAGTCTTAGATGACGGTGTAGCCTTGCTGCCCGGCCATGGTCCTCAGACCAGCGTGGGCTGGGAGCGTCGCAGGAACCCTTTCCTGCAATAATACATGAAATTTGAGTATTGGAATGCCATAAAAACCAGCACTTGGTTCAAGCTTTTGGTAGCAACAGCTGTATCCTATGTGTTATATCTGTTGGCTGGTTTTATGTTGCCCATTTTGCTGGCTATTGGGCTGGCCTTTGGACTTTACCCATTGGTCAATATGATTACCCAGGTGCGCGTGGCTCACGGCATGATTAAATTATCCCGCGCTGTAGCTATTATACTGGCCCTAATCGGCTTTTTGATTTTCCTATGCATCACCATAGGCTTTATCATCCTGCCCTTATTCGGACAGATGAACGACCTTTTGGTGAAGCTACCGGCCTTGGCGGCCAAGTCGAATATCCAGGATTTGGACACGATGCTGCAGGACCCCAGCAAGATACCCATGCTGCCTAGTAGCTTTGAAATGCTCACCGATGGCATGATTAACTGGGCTATGGGCTTAGTAAGTGGCATTTTGCGCAATTTGCTGCGCAGCAGCTTGGAAATAGTATCCAACCTTATTGGCCTGATTATTGTGCCTTTTTTGGCTTTTTATTTCCTCAAGGATTGGCGCGATTTGCGCAGCATGTTCATCAATCTGTTTAATTATGATGTTCAGGATAGGGTGGCTCAGGTGGTGGACGATATCGGTCGCACGTTGAGCTCCTATGTGCGTGGCCTTGTGAAGCTAAGCTTGATTTCCGGCTTTGTGATTACCATTGGCACGGCATTTTTGGGTATTGATTTTCCGTTAGTTTTGGGCTTTTGGGCTATTTTAGCGGAGACTGTGCCTGTTGTTGGCCCTATTATGGGTGCGGTACCGGCAATTTTCATTGCTTATGGCCAAAGCCCGGAGGCGGCGCTGCATGTGGCTATTTTCTACGCCGTCTATTACCAACTAGATGCTAATTTCCTCATGCCTAAGATTATGGGCCAGCGCCTTGATTTGCATCCGGTGCTGGTTATTGGCAGCCTGTTAATTGGTGCCAAGCTTTTTGGTATTTTGGGTATGGTTTTTGCTGTGCCCGTGGCTGCTATTTATCGCGTGCTCTATAAGGAGCTGTGGCATGCGGAGGAAGAGCAGGTTACGAATTCATGAGTATGTATTTTTCTTTGCAAAATTTATGCGGATTTGAGATAACGCGGCCCGTGTGCGACATGGCCGCGTTCTTTGACTATGAGCTGGCGGAGTCTGCACAAGCTGCGGCAGCTGGCGAGTCTGGGGCGATAGCGGCGGCTGCTGCACTAAGCGTGCGCTATGACGAGCGGCAGCACATTATTGAGGTGTGCTTAGTGTGTGGCGAGCACAGCTTTAGCACTGTTGAAAAGTGTCAGCTGGAGCAGGGGAGCGAGCCCACGGGTGGCGAAATTACCCGCTGCGTGAAGCTGGCAGTGGTGCATGCTTTTGCGCAGGCTACGGCTGCAAGGCCGGCCATGCCCTGGGGCGTGTTGACGGGCGTGCGACCGGGCAAGCTGGCGCACAAGCTTTTGGATAGCGGCAAAAGCGCTACGGAGCTGCCTCAGTACTTGGAGCAGGCGTATCTTTTGCCCCAGCAGCAGGGCGAGCTGCTCACTAATATCGCCGTGAAGCAAAAAAATATATTGCCCGATAGCAGCAGATTTACTGATGCAGGCATCTATATAGGCGTGCCCTATTGCCCCAGTCGCTGCTCATATTGCTCATTTCCCGCGGGAATTGTGCCGCATGACGAAGAATCTCAGCAAAACTTTGTAAATTTGATTGAACAAGATGTGCTAAATGTGGTACAATTATTAGGTATGCATAGTTTGGCTATTCGCAGCCTTTATATTGGCGGCGGCACGCCTACGAGCCTTGGCGATAAAGCTTTTGCTAGGCTTTTAGAGGTGGTGCGCAAGCATCTGCATTTTCCTGAGGTGGCAGAGTTCACCGTGGAGGCCGGTCGACCGGACTGCTTTAGCTCTAATAAGCTGGCAGCCATGGAGGCGGCGGGGGTGGACCGCATCAGCGTCAATCCGCAAACCTTTCATGATAAAACGCTGCAGGTGATTGGGCGTCGCCACAGCGTGGACGATTTTTATCGAGCCTACGAAGAGGTACGCGCAAGCAGCATTCCCGTTATCAATATGGATTTGATTATTGGTCTGCCGGGTGAGGATGCTGCGGATATCGACTATAGCCTGCATAAGGCTGTGGAGCTGGCACCGGAGAATTTGACTATTCATACATTAACATTAAAGCGTAGTGCAGCCTTGTTTGGCTCTAAGATTCAGCTGCCCGCTGAGCAAGCCGCGGAGCTGGTGGAGCAGGGCAGGGAGCTGGCCGCTGGTGTTGGCCTTGAGCCCTATTATTTATACAGACAGCATTATATGCTCGGTCACTTGGCGAATATTGGCTATGCTAAGCCGGGGACGGAGAGCATTTATAATATCCAGATGATGGAGGAGCGCCATCCGGTAATCGGCGTGGGGCCGTCCTCATCAACGAAGCTGCCCTTGGCAGATGGGCACCATCTGCGGCGCATGAATATGCCCAAGAATGTGGCTGTTTATGCCAGTGGACTCAATGAGTTCTGCCATAAGAGAGAAGAATTATTTAGATAATAATTCCTTAGTCAGCTAGTAAACTCGCTGACAGCTCCCTTTTTATAGGGAGCCAAAATGGACTTGATTATAAAAAGGAGGAAATGGAATGCTGA
>OBLI01003676.1_pt1 | contig 11584 bp, 9 predicted proteins | sample 1519701 | NCBI WGS metagenome assembly OBLI01 (sample SAMEA3663005, study PRJEB22513) | pig gut metagenome | biome: pig gut; feature: pig-associated habitat; material: faeces | place: France | collected 2012 | reverse complement strand
AATAATAGTAAAAGAATTATCAAAAAAATTTAAGAAAGTCACAGTACTTGAAAAGATAAACATGAAATTTGAAAGTGGAAAAATATATGGAATAGTTGGAAGAAATGGTAGTGGTAAAAGTGTATTCTTAAAAATACTTTGTTCATTCTATAAACCTACTACTGGTGAAATACTTTTTGATAATGTTAATTATAATTCTAATAATAACTTTCCACCTTCAGTAAGAGCGTTAATAGAAAATCCTACATTCTTTCCTGATTTAACTGGATTTGAAAATTTAAAATTACTTTCAAGTATACAAAACAAAATTGGTGATGAAGAAATAATAAAAACATTAGATCAAGTAAATCTTCTAAGTGAAAAAGATAAAAAATATAGTGAGTATTCTTTAGGAATGAAACAAAAATTAGGAATAGCACAAGTATTAATGGAAAATCCAGATGTTATGATATTTGATGAACTTTTTAATGGTATAGAAGAAAAAACAGTAGAGAAAATAAGAAATATTTTATTAGAACTTAAAAATCAAAATAAAATTATTATAGTAACAAGTCATATCAAAGAAGATATAGATGTATTATCAGATGAAGTATATAAATTTGATTGTGGAAGAGTAGAGCGTGTGAAATGAAAAATGATTTTAAATTAATTATATCTCTTCTTCAAAATACAAGATTTAAAGTAACTATAATAATACTTGCTTTACTATCCTTTATGGCATTTGGAAGCATTACAAATAAAATGACAATAGTTGATGGCATATATAATATTCTTACTTGGAATTTCTTTATAATGGTCTTACTATTTTTATTTCTATTTAATGCATACAATATTATTACAGAAACATCAAAGAATTATTCCTTTTTAATAAGAATAAAAAACTATAAAGAATTTATTTCTAAAATTATAAAGTTTATATTTATATCTAACTTAATAATTTATCTAATCGTATTATTTTTACTACTAATTATATCAGTACTAAGAACAGGAATGAACTTACAAATAGATAGTTATGGTATTTATAATATTAATAATCTTGTGTATTTGATATTTCATATCATTAGAAGCTACTTTATATTAAATATGCTAGTAGTAATTCTAGTTAGTTTATATAAACTAGTAAAAGAAGAAATAGTAGTAATATTATCAGGCATTTTACCAATAAGTATAGTTGCATTAACACCATTTATAAGTGAAAAGAAGATAACATCAGTATTTAAATTGCCATTATACTATGGTGAATACTTTATAAAAAATAATTATGAAACATTTATATTCGAAATATGCATGTCATTATTATTTATATCTGTATTAGCATTAATATCAAAAATATTAATTGAAGTAACTTCGAAAAGAAAGATAGATTTAGCAATTTAATAGACTAAATAATTAAAATCAAGAATAAACTTAATGAAAACGATAAAAACTTAGAAAATATCGTTGACATTAGGTTTTTTTAATGATATGATTATCTAGATTTCAGGTTTTCTCATGCAGAAAACTTAAAAAAATAGTGATTTTGATACACCTGGAAATGTGTATTAAGAAAGGAGAAAAATAATGCCTACAATTAATCAATTAGTTAGAAAGAGTAGAACTGACAAAACTAAAAAGAGTAAAAGTCCAGTATTAAATATTGGATATAACTCAAAAGATAAGAAGAGAACAAATAATACTTCACCACAAAAACGTGGAGTTTGTACTCGTGTATCTACTAAAACTCCTAAAAAACCAAACTCAGCTTTAAGAAAAATCGCTAGAGTTAGATTAAGTAATGGATATGAAGTTACTTGCTACATTGGTGGAGAAGGACATAACTTACAAGAACACAGCGTTGTTCTAATTAGAGGTGGACGTGTTAAAGACCTTATCGGTGTTCGTTATCATATTGTTCGTGGTACTTTAGATACTGCCGGAATTGATAAAAGACGTCAAGGAAGAAGTAAATACGGAACTAAAAAACCTAAAAATAAATAATAAATAACTAATAAGAAAGGAGATAATGACATGCGTAAGAAACAAGCAATTAAAAGAGATGTTTTAGCAGATCCAATATATAATTCTAAAATGGTTACTAAACTAATCAATGGAATTATGTTAGATGGTAAAAAAGGAACTGCACAAAAAATACTATACAATGCACTTGATATAGTTAAAGAAAAAACAAACAATGATCCTTTAGAAGTTTTAAATAAAGCATTTGAAAACATTAAACCAGCTTTAGAAATAAAGAGTAGACGTGTAGGCGGAAGTAACTATTCTGTGCCTATGGAAGTTCGTGAAGATAGAGCTAATGCTTTAACACTTCGTTGGTTAATCCAATATGCAAAAAGTAGAAATGGAAAAGGTATGGCAGAAAATTTAGCTGCTGAAATAATCGATGCTTCAAACGGAATAGGTGGAGCAGTTAAGAAACGTGAAGATACTCATAAAATGGCAGAAGCTAATAAAGCATATGCTCATTATAGATGGTAAGAAGGGAGAACACTTATGGCACGTGATGTATCGTTAGAAAAAACACGTAATATAGGAATCATGGCTCATATTGATGCTGGTAAAACAACAACTACTGAGAGAATACTATATTTAGGTGGAAACATTCATAAAATTGGTGAAACTCACGATGGAGCTTCTCAAATGGACTGGATGGATCAAGAAAAAGAAAGAGGTATAACAATTACAAGTGCTGCAACTACTGTACACTGGAATGGTTATAGATTCAATATAATAGATACTCCAGGACACGTAGACTTCACTATTGAAGTTGCTCGTAGTTTAAGAGTATTAGATGGTGCTGTTGCACTAATCGATGCTCAAGCTGGAGTAGAAACTCAAACAGAACAAGTTTGGAGACAAGCAAATGATTATATGGTTCCAAGAATGATTTGTGCTAACAAGATGGAGAAAATGGGAGCTGACTTCTATTATTCAATGGATTCAATTCACCATAGACTATCTGAAAGTGCAGAACCAATCATTTTACCAATCGGAGCTGAAGATCATTTTACAGGATTTGTAGATTTAGTTACAATGAAAGCTTATAAATACGATGGAACTGCTGCACAAAATCTTGAAGAAATTGAAATTCCAGCAGACATGGTAGATAAAGCAGAAGAATATAGAGGAAAATTAATTGAAGCAGTAGCTGATTTCTCTGATGAGTTAATGGAAACATATTTAGAAGGAAATGAAGTTAGTGTAGATTTATTAAAGTCAGCAATAAGAAAAGCTACATTAGCTGTTAAATTCTTCCCAGTATTATGTGCAGATGCCCTAGGAGACAAAGGTACTCGTACATTAATGGATGCAGTTATTGATTATTTACCAGCTCCAACTGATATTGCAGCTGTTAAAGGTGAAGACATGAATGGAAAAGAAATAGAAAGAAAAGCTAGCGATAGCGAACCATTCAGTGCACTTGCATTTAAAGTTATGAATGACCCATTTGTTGGAAACTTAACTTTCTTCCGTGTATACTCTGGTGTACTAAAATCAGGAAGCTATGTTATGAACTCAACTAAAGGAGAAAAAGAAAGAGTTGGACGTATTCTTCAAATGCATGCTAATCAAAGAAAAGAAATATCAGAAGTATATGCTGGAGAAATTGCTGCTGCTGTAGGTCTTAAAGACACTACAACTGGAGATACACTTTGTGATGAAAAAAATCAAGTTATTCTTGAAAAAATGGTATTCCCAGAACCAGTTATTGAACTTGCAATTGAACCAAAATCAAAAGCTGATCAAGAAAAAATGAGCATAGCTCTTCAAAAATTAGCTAAAGAAGACCCATCATTTAGAGCAAAAACTGATCATGAAACTGGTCAAACTATTATTGCTGGTATGGGTGAGTTACACTTAGATGTATTAGTAGATAGAATGAAAAGAGAATTCGGTGTAGAAGCAAATGTTGGTAAACCACAAGTTGCTTATAGAGAAACTCTTAAGAGTACTGCTGAATGTGAAGGTAAATATATTAAACAATCAGGTGGACGTGGACAATACGGACATGTTTGGGTTAAATTTGAACCAAATCCTGATAAGGGATATGAATTTGTTGATGAAGTAGTAGGTGGAGTTGTTCCTCGTGAATACATTCCTGTAGTTGACAAAGGATTACAAGAAGCTCTAGCTGGTGGTGTACTTGCTGGATTCCCAATGATTGATGTTAAATGTACATTATTCGATGGTTCTTATCATGATGTAGACTCAAACGAAATGGCATTCAAAATCGCAGCTTCAATGGCTTTAAAAGAAGCTAAAAATAAATGTAATCCATGTATTTTAGAACCAATTATGGATGTTGAAGTAGTTGTTCCAGAAGAATTCATGGGTACAGTAATGGGAGATTTAACTTCTAGAAGAGGAAAACCTCTTGGAAATGAATCTCGTGGTAGAGACATAAGCATTAAAGCTATGGTTCCACTATCAGAAATGTTCGGTTATATGACAGTTCTAAGAAGTAACACTCAAGGACGTGGTACTTATACAATGATTTTCGATCACTATGAAGAAGTACCAAGAAGTATAGCTGAAGATATTATTAAGAAAAATGGTGTACAATAATTAAAGTACACTTTTGAAAGTTTTGCTTATTTAGACTTGAAATATTTTCAAGTATTAGATAAAATATATTTATGATTTAAAAAAGGAGGAAAATAAAATGGCAAAACAAAAATTTGATCGTTCTAAAGAACATGTTAATATTGGTACTATTGGACACGTTGACCATGGTAAAACAACATTAACAGCTGCAATCACTAAATACTTCGGAGAATTTATGGCTTATGACCAAATCGATAAAGCTCCAGAAGAAAAAGCAAGAGGTATTACTATTAATACTGCTCACGTTGAATATAGTACTGACAAACGTCACTATGCTCACGTTGACTGTCCAGGACATGCTGATTATGTTAAAAACATGATAACAGGTGCTGCTCAAATGGATGGTGCTATTCTAGTTGTTAGTGCAACAGATGGACCAATGCCTCAAACTCGTGAACACATCTTATTATCACGTCAAGTTGGTGTACCAAAAATGGTAGTATTCATCAATAAATGTGATATGGTTGATGATCCTGAGTTATTAGACTTAGTAGAAATGGAAGTAAGAGAATTACTTACTGAATACGGATATGATGGAGATAATACTCCAGTTATTCGTGGGTCTGCTCTTAAGGCTCTTGATGGAGAAGAAAAATGGGTACAACCTATCAAAGATCTTATGGCTGCTGTTGATACATGGATTGATACTCCACAAAGAGATACTGATAAACCATTCTTAATGAGCATTGAAGATGTATTTACTATCACAGGACGTGGAACTGTTGTTACAGGTCGTGTTGAAAGAGGTAAATTAAATCTTAACGATGAAGTTGAAATCGTTGGTTTAAAACCAACTAGAAAAACTGTAGTTACAGGAATAGAAATGTTCAGAAAATCATTAGATTATGCTGAAGCTGGTGATAACGCTGGAGTTTTACTTCGTGGAATTAACAGAGAAGATGTTGAAAGAGGACAAATCTTATGTAAACCAGGAAGCATTACACCACATAAGAAATTCAAAGCTAGCGTTTACGTTCTTTCTAAAGAAGAAGGTGGACGTCATACTCCATTCTTTAGTAACTATAGACCTCAATTCTACTTCAGAACAACTGACGTTACAGGTGTAATTACATTACCAGAAGGTACTGAAATGGTTATGCCAGGTGACAACGTTGATATGACAGTTGAGTTAATTGCTCCAATTGCTATTGAAAACGGAACTAACTTCTCAATTCGTGAAGGTGGTAGAACAGTTGGTGCTGGTGTAGTTTCTGAAGTTATCGAATAGTTTTAGAAACATAGAAATCTAGAGTTTTTTTTTGTTATTTGACTTAATGTATCATTTATGATATAATATGCATATATTTGAGGGGGACCTATGGGAGAAAATGAAAATATAAAATCTAAAAATAGAAAAAAAGCAGTGGGAATAATTCTGGGCGCTGCTGCAACTTCTAATGCTCTATCAGATGTAGCAAGATATATAATATCATGTAATGTAGAAAGAACGACAGATGGAACTCCAGAAAACACAGTAGGATATGAAGGTTATAATATTAGATTTAATACAAGAATACATTCAAATAACTTTGTTGTTTTACATGTAAGTGAAAAAACAATTAATGATATTACAGGATTAAGAGATACATTAAATCAATGTAAAGATAAAAAGATATCAGTAAGTATTGTATTAGATACAAAAGCAGAAAATTTAGCAAAAATGTATAAAGACATAGATTTTTTACAATCTATATTAAAACAATATAATATAGATATGCCAGTATACTGTAATATAGATAATATTATGAATAATAAAAACCTAAATAATGCTGAAAAGAGTGCTTTGATAGAAGCTTTCTTAGACAAAGCAACTAGAAGTAATATTTATGTTGGATTATATGGAACAGACACTAACTTATATGATTGTAATGAATTCATAACAAAAATAAGTGAATATGATACATTCTTAATTCAAGACAATGAAACAATTAGGTATCAAGGAACACACAATATTACAAAAGATTTAGAAGGTAATATAAGTGCTACTGTTGATTTATCAAGCATAGTAGCAAACGCTAACTTAAACGCATCTTCGTCCTTAGTATACTCATCTAATTACATTGTGGCTGAAGGAGAAACAATGCATTCAATCGCACTAAAATGTGGTTTAAGTGAAAATGATTTAATAAAATATAATGGAAACAAAAAAACAGTAGAAGCAGGAGATAAAATATTAATTCCTAATTTATATATGACTATTAATGAAGAAACAAAAGAAGTAAAATATAACTTTGCTATTGCAAGAGGTATAGATATTTCAAACTATCAATATAATATAGATTGGGAAAGGGTGGCACAAACTTCAGACTATGTAATTGTTGAAGTAGCAAGAGATGATAATGATTATTTAAATAATGATGGTTATTATTTAGATTCAGCAATAGGTCAAATAATAGGAACTAAATCACAAAATTTAGATTTAGGATTATACTTTTGTATATATAAAGATATGGATGCAAGTACTTATGAAGAAAGAATGGAATCATATTTAACAAGATTAGATAATGAACTAAGAGAAAATAATGTCAATATAGATAAGAGTAATATACCAGTATTCTTAGATTTTGACGTATATAGTAATTGCAATGATTATTATGAATTAATGCAAACGTTTGAAAAAGTTTGTGCATCACACGGATTTACAAAAGTTGGAATTTATGGAAATGAAAGTACATTAAATTCAATTTGTGAAAATATGCAAAGTAAACACGGGTTAGTTCTTAAAAATACAGATTACTATGTATGGAAAGCAGGTGGACCTCAATATTCATCTAATGAAAGTATTGATCCAGGAGTCAGAGTAGAAGATTTAGTAGAATATAGGGGAGAATCAACATCCAATTTCACAGTTGATATGCAACAAGTAACTAATGTTTGCAACAATGTAGGAGCATCTAATGGAGCAAATCATTGTGACGTGAGCTACTTATATGATGAAGAAATGTTTGGACGCAAATATAAAGAAGATGAAACAACTGAAATTATGGAAGTAGATTTGAACAATTATAGAAATATTCCAGTTAATTCAATTTGTTCAGGAGCATTAAATACGCTAACAGGTTTAACTGCATTATGCTATGCAGCATTAGGATTAAAAACACTTGGTAAAAAGTTGAAACAAAAACATAAAGAAAGAATAAAAAAACAAACATTAGAAAAATAAAGAGACTTAAAATTTTAAGCCTCTTTTTGATTATATATAACTAAGTGATGTTGACTTCTAGTACAAGCAACATAATATAAATATCTTTCTTTATAAGTAAATGGACTACTTATATCGGTATAAACTATAGTAGCATCATATTCTAATCCCTTAGCCATATAAGATGGGATTACTACAAGTTCACGACTAAATGCTTTAGAATTATTAGCAATAAGTGTAAGTTCTTCAAAGTCTCTTTTAAGTAATTTATATATAGTAGCCGCTTCAGTATCTGTTTTAGTGATAATTGCAATACTTCTATTATTTTTCTTTAATTTATTTATATCTTTACTAAGTTGATCCTTTAAATTTTCCTCTTGTCTAAATTCAACTGGAATATGTGTATCTCTTCTAATCGCTGATATTAAATTTAAGCCAAGTATTTTATTCGCATGTTCTATAATTTCAGGACTAGATCTATATGTTTTATTGAGTTCTATATAATTTACTGAATCTGTAAATACCTGTTTCAAATCTTCAAGACTTTTATATTCATAATAAGGGTTTATTGTTTGATTAATATCTCCTAGAATAGTAAATTTACTTTTCTTAAGAATCTTTTTTAGTAAAATATATTGAAGAATATTATAATCCTGTGCTTCATCAATTATAGTTTGTTCGATAGTATAATCATAACCTAAGAAAGTAAGTAAACTTTTCATATATACAAATAAACATGCATCTTCATATGAAATATCTTTTGAATCTAGTTTATTTATATATTGTTCTGATAATTTTTTATGATAAATATTTTTAAATTCATCACTTTTAAAGAAACCTTTATATATTTCTTTCATATCTATTGAAATATTTAATCTTTCTTTTAACCACTTTCGTATTTGTTTAGCTTTTGACTTATTACCTCTAAACTCTATTTCAGAAATCTTTAACGATATTTCATCAATTCTTTCAAGTAATGGAATACTTGAATACCTCTCATGAAGATAATAATTTAGTTTTTCAAGAGGTACATATAGTTCTCTATTAAATATTTCACTTGTAAATTTAGCTTTACTTGTATAATTTTTAATATATTCTTCCATAACTGGTATTATTTCATTAGATTGTTTTAATTTTATCAAGTCAACATATGTTTCTTCATATTTATAGTATCTTTCTATGAAAGAAGTAAAAGATTCAATATGTTTATATTCAGTAATATATGTTTCTAAAAAATCACTAAATGTTGTTTCTTTTGTATTTTCTTCTCCTAATTCTGGAAGAACATTTGATATATATTCACTGAATATTTGGTTAGGCGCAAATATTAATACTTTATCGCTAGTTAAATTTTTAATTTTATAAAGTAAGAATGCAATTCTATGAAGAGCAACACTAGTTTTACCTGAACCAGCAATACCTTGGACAATTAAGTTTTTATCTTTAACATTTCTAATAATAGCATTTTGCTCACTTTGAATTGTATTTACTATATTTTTCATATAGTCATTATTTTTTCTAGATAAAACCTCTTGAAGCATTTCATCTTGAATAGTAAGCTTGCTATCAAATACATGTTTTATTTTAGCATCTTCTATAGTAAATTGTCTTTTATTATGAAGATAACCTTTCATTATTCCACCAGGTGCTTCATATTGACAATCACCTTGCTCATAATCATAAAATATACTTGATACAGGACTTCTCCAATCATAAATGACATTTTCATTCCCTTTAGTTAGATAGGTAAGTCCAATATAAATATCATTCTTTCCTTCATCATCTTCATATGTTATTTTACCAAAATAAGGATTATTCTGAATCTTATAAAGTTTCTTGTAGTATTTTGCCTTCATCTCTAAGTCTTCAATTTCTTTATCATTATTTGATAAAATAGTTTTCATTTCAGTAGGATCTAACTCAGCTTTAGTATCCCATACATAACGTTTAAACTCTTGCTGCTTTTCTTCATTATCATATAAGTCTTGAGCTAAATCTGAAATATTTTGTCTTAAAAGTTTAGTAGTTAATTCTAGATGATTTTGTTCTTTTTTTAGTTCTTCATCACTTAAATTCATTATAACCTCCCTAGAGTTCAAGTGTCACATCATTTAAAAATTAACAGCATAAACCAAATAATAGCAAAGATATTTACCTTTGTCAATTATAAATCATAAAATAATATAAAAAGCTACAAAAAGTAATATTGAAAAATACTATTAAATCCATTATAATTATCATAGTGAAAAATATGAATAATAAAATAAAAGATTTTTTTAAAATTAGTGAAGAAGATATATTAATGATAGTTTTATTCTTTATGTCTTTTTCAATAGGAATATGGAGAAATTATAGGCAACTATGGCTCGAAAATGTTGGGTTTGATGTACAAAGTATCAGTAAAATTTTGTCTGTTGCACTTATTTGTAGTGCTATTATTTCATTTATTATAAGCATATATTCGACAAGAGTGAAAGTTAAAAATGTAATTTTAATGACAGGAATATTCAAAGCATTTGCAATGATGTTACTACTATTAACTGAAAATACATATATTATAAAGGTATGTATGCTAATATGTGTTATGTGTGAAACAACATTTTCAATAGCATTTTATCCGCTTTTAACAACTATAAATAAAACAGATGAAGCATTTAGAAAACAAGCATTAATTAATTATTTAGCTAAAGATGCAGGAGTTATAGTCTGTGGATTATTGATTGGTGTAACAGTTGCAAATATAGTTTTTGATTACAATAGTTGTTTATTTTTAGCAATGATATCAACAATATTATCAGTAATATTTTTACTTCTATTTGAACAAAATAAAAACTACAACAAAAAGAATGTATTACCATTAAAAAAAGCACTAAGAAACTTAAAAAAATCAAAAGTAAACAACTACTTTTTATTTACACAACTTATAGTGAATATACCATATGGCATGATATTTGGTTTAGTAATGATAATTTTAACAAATTATATAGGTTTTAGTGTAAGTGTAGCGTCAATATTTATTATATTATGCAATTTAGCTGGCAGTTTTGCTTGTTCATTATTTAATAGATATGGAACAAATTTATCAGTAAGGGCAAGTACTATAATAAAATATGGTTCTAGAGTAATAGCTTATATTATTGCATTTTTGATACCAAATGCTTTATCATTCATAATAGCAATGATAGTAGCACATATATCTACAAGAATATTAGATAACAAAGTAAATGGAACATATATAAATAGAATAGACACTAATAGTCAATTTCTATTTGGAAATATAAGATACTTCACACTTAGTTTAGGTGAGGGTATAGGAACATATTTAGCAGGATATCTATTAGAAATATCACTTAGAACTTTATTTTTGGGAGCATCAGTATTAACTATATTACAAATAATGATGTTCTTAAATCTAGATAAAATAAGAGATAAATAAGAAAATAGTTGCAATTTATCAAAAAATATAGTATTATTAACTAGAAGTTTATTCTTAGTTTTGATGTACCTCTTACTTCTTTACTCAGAATTAACGGATAATTTTAGAAAAAGGAGGATTTTTAAAATGGCTTTAAGTAAAGACAAAAAAACAAGTATTGTTGAATCTTTCGCAAGAACAAAAGGTGACACTGGAAGCGTTGAAGTTCAAGTAGCACTTTTAACAGAAAGAATCAATAATCTTACTGAACATATGAAAGAACATAAACATGATTATCATACTAATCGTGGGTTACTTCAAATGGTTGGTAAAAGAAAGAACTTATTAGAATATTTAAAACGTGAAGACGTTCAAAGATATCGTGAGTTAATCAAAAAATTAAATTTAAGAAAGTAGGCACTTAT
>OBLI01003674.1_pt1 | contig 11587 bp, 10 predicted proteins | sample 1519701 | NCBI WGS metagenome assembly OBLI01 (sample SAMEA3663005, study PRJEB22513) | pig gut metagenome | biome: pig gut; feature: pig-associated habitat; material: faeces | place: France | collected 2012 | reverse complement strand
AAGAAAACATGTATCAGATTTGGAAGCTCCGTAGCTTGATTGCTGACTGGAATGACTTCGTTCTCACTCACTATCCCATAGTCAAAGAAACCCGCATTTGCTATATTAAAAAAGAAGGGATTTCCACCCTAACTAAAATTTAGTCATTGCGGAAATCCCTCTTTCATAAATTATGATCTTTCTATTTGTGAGCTGCCTGATAATCCAAAGCTGCTTTGATAAATCCTTTGAATAATGGATGTGGTTTATTCGGTCTTGACTTAAACTCTGGATGAGCCTGTGTAGCAATAAACCAAGGATGAGATGGAATCTCGATCATCTCTACGATTCTTCCATCTGGAGAGCATCCAGAAAGCATCATTCCATTCTCTACAAATGCATCTCTATATTCATTATTCACTTCATAACGATGTCTGTGACGTTCGTGAATTTCTTTTTCTCCATATAATTCATATGCTTTTGACTGATCCGCCAAAATACAAGGATAAGATCCAAGTCTTAAAGTTCCTCCAAGATCTGTCACTCCATCCTGATCCGGCATAATATGAATAACCGGATGTTTTGTCGTTTCACTGAATTCATGACTGTGTGCATCCTTCCAGCCAATGACATGGCGTGCATATTCTACCAATGTCAGCTGCATACCAAGACATAAGCCAAGATAAGGAACCTTGTTCTCTCTTGCATACTTAATAGATTCGATCATTCCTTCAATACCACGGTCTCCAAATCCACCTGGTACGATGATCGCATCTACTTTGCCTAATACTTCTTTTACATTATAGGAGCTGATTCTCTCTGAATCCACCCACTTAATCTCCACATCTGTATCATTAGCAACACCACCGTGTTTTAAAGATTCTACAACGCTGATGTATGCATCGTGAAGGCTTACATACTTTCCAACTAATGCAACGGTTACTTTATGCTTTGGATTCTTCCATGCATCGATCATACGGATCCAATCTGCCAGATCTGGTTCTGGACAAGGCAGCTTTAAGCACTCACATGCAACCTGAGCAAGTTTTTCTTCTTCCATCATCAACGGAACTTCATATAATACTTCTGCATCCAGATTCTGAATAACATGGTTACGATCTACATTACAGAACTGTGCAATCTTATTACGAATCGCAGAATCTAATGGATAATCAGAACGACATACTAAGATATCTGGCTGAATTCCCATTCCCTGCAGGTCCTTAACACTTGCCTGTGTTGGCTTTGTCTTTAATTCCTTAGATGCTTTTAAGTATGGAATCAACGTAACATGAATCAGAATACAGTTTTCACGACCCACTTCATGCTGGAACTGTCTCAATGCTTCTAAAAATGGCTGACTTTCGATATCGCCTACTGTACCGCCAATTTCAATAATTGCTACTTCCTGAGCCGTCGCCTGATCATCTCCGCGGTAAAAACGACTTTTGATCTCATTGGTAATATGAGGAATTACCTGCACTGTATTACCCCCAAAATCTCCTCGACGTTCCTTTGAAAGAATACTCCAATATACCTTTCCTGTTGTTACGTTAGATTTTTTATTTAAACCTTCATCGATAAATCTTTCATAGTGCCCTAAATCCAGGTCTGTCTCCGCACCATCATCTGTAACGAATACTTCTCCATGCTGAATTGGATTCATAGTACCTGGATCAATATTAATATATGGATCAAATTTCTGACTCGTTACCTTATAACCTCTCGCTTTTAATAGTCGTCCCAGGGAAGCGGCTGTAATTCCTTTCCCAAGTCCGGACACAACTCCACCCGTTACGAATACGTACTTAACTGGCATGATTTATCCTCCTGTTAATCTGCAAAATAATTAGTACTTTCTTGTCATTTAAAAATTCTCACAATTTAAAGAATAATACTACCACATTATACATGGAAAGTACAGTATTTTCTAGTGTTTTTCCATATTCTTTGGATTTTTATGCTACAGCACAGAAAGGAAGGCACTTTGCACCTTCCTTCTTATATTTAGATACCTTACGATATCCTTTTTGTCTTTCATTTTTAATAGAAAGAATAAGGCATATAGCAGCTTATAATATAATAAAAGAAAGAAAAAATTAGTATTTAAACGTTTGTTTGGATTGAATCTTGTATCATAAAGTCGAGATGGATGATTGTTCTTTCTGAATTCATACACTTAATGGGGATATCTTCTTAGAGTATTAAACGTCCTGAATGTCAGATGAATAAGCTTTTGCTGCCTTATTCTTTCTAACCTTATATTAACATACATTTTTTTACATTTCAACTATTAATTTACATTTTCTGTAAATTTCTCATTACACTGGCAATCGGAAGTCCTACCACGTTATAATAATCTCCACAGATTCCTTTGATAAAAGCTGCTGCCTTCCCCTGAATTCCGTATGCACCTGCCTTGTCCATACTCTCTCCGGAAGCAATATAAGCCTCAATTTCCCCTTCTGAAAGTGGATAAAATTCTACCATGGTCTCTTCATAAAAGGTCTTCTCTTCCTTATTAGTAACCAACGTCACGCCAGTATATACAAAATGTTTTTCGCCACTTAACATGGCAAGCATTTCTCTGGCTTCCTGTTTATCCTTTGGCTTTCCAAGAATCTTTCCATCGTAGGCTACTACCGTATCTGCACCTAGTACGATGACACTCTCATCGCCCAGCTGCTGATATACATCCATCGCCTTCTGTCTGGATAGCTCCATCACAATTTCCGCCGGAATCTCTTTGGTAATTGTTTCTTCCACCTGACTTGGAATGACCTTAAATGTCATTCCTACCTGCTCAAGGATTTCCTTTCTCCGTGGTGACCCGGAGGCTAAAATCAATTGTTTCATTCTCTTTCCCTGCCTTTCACAGCAATTATATCAGCTTTTATTTTTTATATAAAGTCAGTTTATAATTTATATTCTTACCCGATTCATCTGTATAAACCGTGCCACGGGAAATCTTCCATTGATAACCATCCCTGCTGCCCTTTTCATCATTCTTTATGCATGATAGCTGTCCTGCCAACCGACTTGCCTGAGCCTCTTCCATCCCAAACAATACAAATAGCTGCTGCACCGGTTCTCGTTCTCCTTCCTCAAACAAAGGATCCCCATAAAGGATTCCTGCTCGTTCTATGAAAAAGTCCAGCTGAAGGATTCCTGTTTCATCCATGGTCAAAATGGCTCTTATTCCTTTTCCATCGCTGCCATCGTCATAGGCCGTTTTATCATCTTTATATAAATAACAGCTTATTCCTTTATAATATCCCTGACTCATCAGATTCTCTACCATCCATCCGCGATTCTCCACAACTGTCTGCACCTCATCCAGATATCGATAGTTTTTTAACTGCTTTCTATTCACCCGGAAATAGATACCGCCAGAATCATAAACCACCTGGATTCCTTGAAAGATCTTCTCACCTCCGCTTTCCATGATTCTCACTTTCTTCTGATCCTTTGTTGTTACCTCTATCCCCCTTTCTTCCATTCGCTTCATCCAGTCTGCCAGTCCCTCTAACCCCTGATCCTCCAGTTCCTTTACCCATTTTTGCTCATACATATGATACGGAAAGATTTGGGACAATGTTCCATGCTTTTTGCAATAACAATAGATTCCATTTCCCTTCTGTTCATAGGAAAATTCACTTGATTTTTTATCGTACATTCCAAAAAAACAATCATCCTCGATTCCTTCCTTCCCTTCTTTTTCATTGCCAAAAAACTCAATGGAAAATTCCATCATTTCTTGGTCATAGCCAGATAGACTTTTCTCTGCCACTGCCCATAGCTCTTTTTCAAACTTGGACGCGGAAGGAAGATTGTTGTTATATTTTATCGCAACATTATACGCCTTTAAGATCTGATTTACATATCCCTCATTGACTCCCATATCCCAATTCTGACTTTCCATATTCTCCAGATCCTGTTTCATTCTTCCTACTGCTCCAGCCTTCTGCTTATAAGAAACAGATACCAGAAAAAGTACTGCCACCAGGACTATGGAAGTTCCCATGGCGATTCTATGCCTTCTTTCCCGTACCTCCTTTGTCATCAACACTGTTGCTTTCTGCCTTTTTAAGACTACGATTACGATCAGCATTAGAATCAGGACAACACCTGCAAAAGAAATCCATACACTCACTAATATCCCCTCCTTTTCATCAGATTATGAGCTGCTACCGCAAATAACAGTGTAAATCCTGCAATTCCAAACAGAACCAGCCATCCATTCTCAAGATCATGATAGAGAACCAGATTGGCAAAGATACCAACACCGATACAGCCTCCCAAACCTGTCAGCACAGGGATCCTCATCCATCCAATCCGAAAAATGCCTTCCACATGCTGATCATTGATTCTGCAAAAATAATATCTGGACAACATCAGACAGACAACGATTACCAAAACTGCAAATGCCATCTTTTCCCAGGATATCTTACAGGAAATCGAATAAAACATACTATCCACTTCCGTTGCTTCATACATATCATCTAATACAAATAGAAATAAATCTTTCCAGCTTCCAACCACACGCCCCAATATTTTGACAATTTTCATCGAAGAATATAATGGTAGGATCCCTCCTGCAATTTCTACACCAAGATATGCCGGTGTGCATATAATCCCAGTCCCAAATAAAGCTGCCAGTATATTCTTTCTACAAGCAATTTGCATGAAAAAGAAAATACTATAGCATGCGGTTCCCCAGATCCAAAGGAGAACCAATATCTTCATATAGTTTCCCACCTGCTCCAGTTCCATCCATTTTTTCCAATTTACATCTAACAAGTACAGTTCCTGAATCCATGAAAGATTTCTTACTCTCAGGATAAGCACTCCAACTGTATATAGTAACCATGGGATGGTATATGCCAACACGCCTCGCAGCCAGGCTCTTGCAAAAAGCACCCGTTCTGTCACCGGCAATGAAAACATCCATTCCCTTGTATCATCCTGTCTGATATCCCAGAAAAGGCATAGAACAATTAAGCCAATGGTAACCAGAAAAAGGAGATGCCATACACAAGATATCTCTTTAAATATTTCAAATAAAGTATTCATTGCTCCACAATCCACATAGCCATCATACATATCGGGAGTGTTAATATAACCGTTATTCCATAAGGTTGCAATATTGTCAGAAAAGCAATATAACATAAAACAACTGATCACTGCCATCCCCAGGGTAATCTTATTCAGTCTCCTGTCTGTACATTTCCATATCTGTCTGCCCTTCATCAGAATCTCTCCTTTCCTGTCTTATGTCTTTTCCCTGTCACCCCTGCTAGTTTGTTACTAACGATCATGATCAGCCCTGCTATCACAACACTTGCCAAAAGCAATCCCATAGCCTTTCCAGCTTCTATAGCTCCTCCCGGATTGTTATAATAAGAAAAGCACTTCATTCCAATACTGTCTATGCATATGCTTTGTTCCCCCAGATTATATACCTCTGAAGCCAGATTTGCACATTCTACAAGAATAGAAAATACGAGCATCCAGACTGCCACAACCGTGATTGGCCATTTTCTCTCCATAACTTCCGGCATTTTTTCTGCATCTTTTTTCCCACTTTTTACAAAAAACAGAATCAAAAGGATCAAGATCAAGGCCATAACAATATAAATATATGCATAATGGGAAATCTGCCATTGAAATATATTCAGATGATAATCATTGGCATTTTCGAATATCAACATTTCCATTCTTTCCTCTCCCAGCATCTTAAAATAATGTTGAGATGCCTGTTTGGGATAAAGGAACGTATACAAGATATTATTGAGCCAGGAATACAGTCCAACACCGTTTCCCTTTAAATACATAAAAATAAATTTGGTCACGTTTTGCAGGAATAAAATGCAAATTCCAAAACCTCCAAAATAAACGCCCAACACCTTTTTGTTGCTTTTCACTTTGGTATGCAGCCACATTAGCAGGCTGACCAACATAACATCCAAAAGGATGTATGCAAGAAAGCTCAATCCCATATCTGTCTTAGAAACCTCTGACAGATTCTTTCCTGCGGCAACTATCATCATGATTCCCGCCATCATCCAGGACAGCACAACAAATCCACAAATGCCTTTCCACTGATTCATCCAGACATCCTGTCGCCTGACCGGAAGCACATAAAACAGTTCCCCCTCTCTCCGTCCTTTTACAGTTACCAAATAAGAATGGGTTACGATCAAGGAAACTCCTAAAATCAGAAGATGTACAAATGGCATGTAATAATCCGTTATAATGTTTAAAATCCCTGAAAGTCCCCATTGACTTCGATCCCAGTCTACCGTCGTCAGATATAAAAAGATGATTACTATACTGATGAAAAAAACGATTCCATTTCTCTTTCTATAATATCGCTTCATCCTACTCATTCCCCCAGTTCTCGTATAAGAAGATCTCCTCTAACGAAATTGGTATCTCCTCAATCAGGCTGGCTCCCGCAGCTCTTAATGCTTTCTCACAAGCTTCATCAAATCCCTTCCAGACAATGGTATAAATGCTTCCCAGATTGGAATAATGCAAGATGCCTTCCCATTGATCAAAGCCTTTTGGAAGTCCCTTTTCCATTACAATTTGAAGCTTGGTAATAGCTTCTTTCATCTCATCAATACTTCCTCCACCGATGATCTGTCCATCCCGAATCATGGTCATACTGTCACAGAAATTTTCCAGTTCATTCAAATGGTGAGAAGTAATCAATACTGTCATATTCCTTTCCTCTACCTCTTTGATGATAAAGTCCATCACCTGCCGCTTTGCAATGACATCCAACCCTTCTGTAGGTTCATCAAGGATCATCAGCTCTGGATGCATGGATAGGTTTAAAATCATTGCCAGACGCATCTTCTGCCCCTTTGAGAGCTGTTTAATGAACTTGCGCTCATCAATCCCCATCACCTCATTAAAATCGTTAAAATCATCTCTCTGAAACGTTGGATACAATTCTGCATACAAGTCAATGATTTCATCCACATGATAGTTGGAAAAATACTCATTTCGGTCTGCCACATAACCAACCTTTTCCTTAATACGCGGTTGATCATAAATATCTCCCCCACAGATCTGGATACTTCCCCGATCCGGGCGATAAATTCCAGTCAGGCATTTGATCAATGTGGTCTTCCCTGAACCATTTCTTCCGATCAGTCCATGAATCGTCCCTTTCTCCACATGAAACGTAATATTCTTTAATACCGGCTCCTTCCCATAGCCTTTATATAAACCGTTTACATAGATCATGCTTCTTCCTCCTTCATTTCTTCACAAAGCTCTGTTATCATTTCATGAATTTTCTCTACTCCAATTCCCATATAAAGCAATTCCATGAGCAGAGGGCGAATCTGCCTCTTTACATCCGATATCTTATCTTCTACGGGAATCTCTGGCTTTTTCGAAGCAATGTATGCTCCTTTTCCCCGAACTGTCACTATGACCTTCTCCTGCTCTAAGATCCGATAAGCTTTCTGTACCGTGTTAGGAGTTACATGAAGCTCCCTTGCCATCTTACGCACGGAAGGCAGCCCATCTCCCGGCTTTAAATATTCCTTCATAATATTCTCTTTTATCTTTCGGATCAATTGCTCATAAATTGGTACGCTACTATAAATATCCAATTGAAACATCTTATCCCTCCAATCTGTATTAACTGTACCACTACGAATAATACAGTTAGTATAACAGTACCTTCATTTACTGTCAAGAATTTCTTATGTAATAAAAAAAGAGACATAACAAATGTTATGTCTCTAAAGAGCTGGGCTAGCAGGATTCGAACCTGCAGATACTGGAATCAGAATCCAGGGCCTTACCATTTGGCGATAGCCCAACATTATGGAGTACTTTGTATGCTGTGTTTTGTGTTCAGCACCTCAGTACATTTATGTATTATACAGGAGTGTACCCCAAAATGCAATAGTTAATTTTAAACATATTTAATTTTATTTCTTCTATTTTTATTGTGCAATTTAGACAATTTTTGCCATTTTCACAATAAAAAGGAGTCTTTTGTGGAAAAAGAACGTTCTTCACTCCTTCTCAACAATGACTCCTCTTATCTTCATTATTTTACAATTCTTCGAACTGCTTTTACTTTCATGATCGTAACAGATGAAATCTTAATTCCTCCCTTTGGATATGGCTTGGAGTTGCTTGCATGTACGATCTTATTATTACCAATATAGATTCCAACATGTCCAGAATAGCAAATCAGGTCTCCTACTTTTCGGTTGGAAAAACTTACGGATTTTCCTGACTTTCTCTGTTCACTGGAAGTTCTAGGAAGTTTATATCCAAAATGCTTGTATACAGATTGTGTAAATCCAGAGCAATCCGCACCATTGGTCAGGCTGGTTCCACCATAGCGATATGGATTACCTACAAACTGCTTCGCATAGTTGGCAACCTGCTGCCCTGTTGTAGTCTTGATCTTTGTCTTGGATAAATACTTGGTCAGAACAAATCCTTCTTCTCCATTCTTCTTCACAACTGTCCAGCTTCCGCTTGTTCCATAGCAGGTAATCTTTGCTCCCTGGCTGAACTTTCCAAGAGATGCAGAACCCGTAGAAGGTGTCTTTCTTATATTGGTGCTTGACTTTACGTATCTTGTGTAGCTGCTCGTATATGTAACGACTGGCACGCTTTTAGACAGATACTTTGTTGATACATATCCCTGTTCCCCCTCAAAGGATACTTTCGTCCAGTCTCCGCTTGTTCCTGTACAGGTAACCTCATCCTTCCAATAATACTTTCCTAAAATAGAAGATGATGCAGATGCCTTGGCTCTGATATTCAGAAAATCAACTGTCACATATCTGACATAAGACGCTGCTGTTTCCTTCTCTCCTGCTGTTACAACGATTCCCATACTCATTACGAGAACCAAACAAATAGCCATCAATTTCGTAACAAATTTCTTCATAACTTCTCCTCACTCTTACATTTATTTTAAATAAATATTACAAAATTATTTCACAAATTGGTAATTAGCATTTTTATTATATCACGTAAAAATAAGAGTGTAAAGAAATAAAGAGCATAAATCCCAGATTTATGCTCTTTTATCGCTATCGTTGTTTTATTATCCTATTCTAAAATTATTACATATTACTTAATAATTCTTCTACTGCTTCCTTTGTCGCCAGGCCTTCGGAAAATGCACTTGCACTTCCTGTGGCAATTCCCATCTTTAATGCATTTTCATAAGTTCCTTTCTGCAAATATCCTGCAATGAAACCAGCAACCATGGAGTCCCCTGCCCCAACAGAGTTCTTAACCGTTCCTTTTGGAGTTGCTGAAATATGTGTCTCTCCATCTTCTGTCACAAGAATTGCTCCATCACCTGCCATAGAAATCAGAACGTTTCTTGCTCCTCTTTTCTGAAGTTCTTTTGCATAATGAATAATTTCATCGTTATTCTTTAATACGACTCCAAACATTTCACCCAGCTCATGGTTATTCGGTTTGATCATAAATGGATGATATTTTAATACATTTAACAATAAATCCTTTGTTGCGTCTACTACGATTCGAATATCCTTTTCCTGTAAACGAGCCATGATTTTCTCATAAATGTCTTCCGGAAGTGTATTTGGAATACTTCCTGCCAATACAAGAATATCTCCATCTTTAATTTCATCTAATTTTTTATACAATTCTTCCAGTTCATCATCGTGGATCATCGGTCCCTGTCCATTGATCTCGCTTTCTTCCTGTGATTTAATCTTGACATTGATTCTGGACATTCCTTCCCGTAATGTAATAAAGTCAGAGGATACACCTGTGGCTGCTACCCCATCGGAAATTTCTTTTCCAGTAAACCCTGCCACAAATCCCAATGCAGTACTTTGAATTCCCAGATTCTTCAATACAATGGAAACATTAATTCCCTTTCCACCATAATAGATATCTTCTTGTGCTGTTCGATTTACCATTCCCAATGTTAAATGATCAACCTTTACTACATAATCAATTGCTGGATTAAATGTCACCGTATAAATCATAACTTTTTCCTTTCCTTATCAAACTTCAATAATTTTTGTGCTTTCTTTATAAATCTTATCTGTCAATCGATCCGTTATAATAATGGCATCCTCAAGGTTACCAAACGTAACAGATGAATTAACAGAGAATTTTGAATAATCTGCCAAAATATAGGCGTCATAGGAGTGCTGCATTGCCATTCTTTTGATCTGAGCCTCTTCAATATTCGGCGTAGAATATCCCGCATCCAAAGATATACCATTCGTTCCAAAAAATCCTTTTGTAAAATGATAATTTTGAATGGATTTTTCTGCCTCACATCCAACCATTGCTTCCGTAATCTGACGTATCTTACCTGCTATCATATAGGTTGTCAGACCCCTTTTCGTCAGATTCATCGCAATTTCCAATGAATTGGTTACGTATACTGCCTTTTTCTCTTCCAGATAAGGAAGCATACTGGCGGTTGTCGTACCAGCATCCAGATAAACAAAGTCTTCCGGCTCTATCAAAGAAGCTGCATATCGTCCAATACTCTCTTTCTGAATCGTATGGATCTCCTTCCTGATTTCAACCTGATCCTCATGAGTCACCTTATTTCGAGGTTCCAAATAAGTTGCTCCACCATGAACTTTATTTAATTTTCCCATTTTGGCCAACGCATTCAGATCTCTACGAATCGTAGACTCGGATATGTTTAATTCCTTTGTTAAAACGGCAACGGATACGGCTTTTCTCTGTTCTAGTGCTTGTAAAATATAATTATATCGTTCCTGAGTAAGCATCTTATCCCTCCTTTTTTATAATATAGCATACTTTATTTTTATTTTCAAGCTTTTTCAATCATTTCCGGTCATTTTCAATCACATATGGTATTTTTATATTTTTATGAAAAAAAACTCTGCTCTGCAGGATTCCAGGCCTGCGGCAGGTCACTCTTGTGACATCTTTCTATCCACCATAGTACAATGTTTTATTACATAAGAAATTCGAAGAATTTCTTATGTAATAAAAAAAACTCTTATTACAAGAAGTAATAAGAGTTTTCCTACGTGGGTTAGAGGATTCGAACCCCCGGCCTTTTGGTCCGTAGCCAAACGCTCTATCCAGCTGAGCTAAACCCACAAATATGAAATTTTCGTTTTGTAAAAAACGAATGCCGGCGACCGGAATCGAACCGGTACGGGAGTATAAGTCCCGCAGGATTTTAAGTCCTGTGCGTCTGCCAGTTCCGCCACGCCGGCATGCAACCTTTCGGTTACGATGGGACCAACAGGGCTCGAACCTGTGACCCCCTGCTTGTAAGGCAGGTGCTCTCCCAGCTGAGCTATGATCCCATTTTCTGAAAATATAAAATTTTCAAACGACCCAGAAGGGACTCGAACCCTCGACCTCCGCCGTGACAGGGCGGCGCTCTAACCAACTGAGCCACTAGGCCATATTCCTTTATCAATATCTTATCTTCAGTGATGAGTGGACCTTCAGGGACTCGAACCCAGGACCGATCGGTTATGAGCCGATTGCTCTAACCAACTGAGCTAAAGGTCCTTAATAAGGAAAAGCCGACGATCGGACTTGAACCGATAACCTGCTGATTACAAATCAGCTGCTC
>OBLI01003673.1_pt1 | contig 11587 bp, 7 predicted proteins | sample 1519701 | NCBI WGS metagenome assembly OBLI01 (sample SAMEA3663005, study PRJEB22513) | pig gut metagenome | biome: pig gut; feature: pig-associated habitat; material: faeces | place: France | collected 2012 | reverse complement strand
AAGCGAAAGAAAAAGAGCGCAAAGAGCGCGCCAAGCAAAAGGAACGCGAACGCAAGGAGCGCGCCAAGCAAAAAGAGCAAGAACGCAAATCCCGCTCCCGCCGCTAAACCACCCACCGCCACACCGAATCCTCGAATTTTCGAGATTTCGACTTGTTGACTCGTTGACCTGTAGGCTCGTTGACCAAACACACCCTATTTAGCCCATTTTTACCCAATTATCACCGATTTTTTTTGGCTTCAGTGGTAAAAACTGTGGTGGAACTGAAACAAAAACATAAAAAACAGCCTTTCGGCGATGCCAGTGCTTTGCACCTGTCGTTAGTGCTGCGGCATGTCTGATTTCAAGCAGAGGCTTGAATCATCCACACCACATCACCAACGCCGCCCTCCCCAGCGAGGTCGGTGGCATCGCCAAAAGGATAAAAACCGCTCGCCTTCGGCGAAAAACCAAACCCAGTAGGGACGTGATAGGTTGAAAGCACTGAAAAACAATAAAAATAGTGAATGAAGTAAAGATTTTGTGGAGGCTTGTAGCCAAGGATGTCTTTTGTCTGACTAATTGGGGTTTCGGATTTCTCAAAAAACGCCTCTTTTTTTACGGTTGTGTGCTTTGTTTTTGCCCATGTGATGAGTAATTTTGCCGTACAGAAAGTGATTGGCTATAAAAAGTTCTTTTTATTTTTTATAATGTTGAAATTTCGTAACTTTGCTAACGCAAAGTATTAAATTCTGAAAACGACCAGTAACAGTAATTACATCGGCAGCAATGCCGTCACTTGAATAAGAATATTCCCTCGTAGTTAAACAGGTCCGGTCACCATCAGAAGCTACCGCGGAGAATTTTCAGCTAAGAGGTTCTTAGTTATAGGATGACAAAAAACAAAACATATACTTTCATAGATTTATTTGCTGGTTGCGGAGGTTTGAGCGAGGGCTTCATGGAGTCTGGGCATTTTAAAGGGTTGGCTCATATAGAGTGGGAGTATCCTATGGTGCAGACTCTACGGAAACGCCTTGTTAAGAAATGGAATGAAACTAGTGAACAAGCGCAAAAGAGAGTGATTTGTTTTGACATACAAAGAACTGATGAATTACTTTATGGTAATTGGACACAAGAATCCATAGACTTATATGCTAAAAATAATTCAGAAGAAATTCAAAAAGGATTAAAAAACATGCTTAAAGGGGAAAATGTTGATTTAATAATTGGCGGTCCACCTTGTCAAGCATACTCAATTCATGGGCGAGCAACAGATAAGAACTCAATGCAAGATGACTATAGGAATTATTTGTTTGAGAGTTTCGTTAAAGTTGTGGATGAAATAAAACCGAAAGCGTTTATCTTTGAGAATGTAACAGGAATGTTAAGTGCGAAACCTGGGGGAACCCCCGTTGTTGAACGTATTTATAAAGCAGTTACAGATATAGGATATTCCATTCTAAGCCCAAACTTGTTCAAAGAAGCGGTTTATAATGCATATGATTATTCGGTACCACAAAACAGAAAAAGAGTGATATTGTGTGGCTTTAAAAATGATTCAGATTTCTCGTTAGAGGAATTCTATAATTATCTTTCAAAAAATAAATGTTCAAAGCATGTTACTGTGAGAGATGCGATAGGAAGCCTTCCTCCTATATACCCAATGGAAAAAATAGAGAAGGTAAAAGGTAAGAATCTTTCTCATTATGCAACAGATTGTTCTGACCAATTCCACATGCCACGGCATTGCAGTTCTCGTGACATCAATGCTTTTCGTGAATGGATATCACATGACATGAATAAATGTTCACAGAAAGAAGCAATAGAATTCTATAAAAAAGTGACGGGGAAAACGACTCTGTATCGCAAATACAGAAATTTGGAATGGGACAAACCGTCTCCAACAGTGGTGGCTCATTTACAAAAGGATGGTTTTATGTTTATCCATCCTGATATTGAGCAAGTGAGATTTATAACAATACGAGAAGCGGCATTGTTGATGTCTTTTCCGAAAGACTACGACTTCATTGGAAGTAGGGCTTATTGCTTTAAGATGATAGGTAATGCTGTGCCTGTCAACTTTGCAAAAGCCATTGCTGAATCTATGTATAAGACAATTAGGCAATAATGGCAAATATATTAATAGCATGTGAAGAAAGTCAAGCAATATGCAAAGCTTTCAGAGAAAAAGGACATAATGCATACAGCTGTGATCTTTTGGAATGTAGTGGTGGACATCCTGAATGGCATTTTATGCAAGATGTGCTACAAGTAATTCCTAATCATGGAGGAAAATTAGAAAATGGTGAAGATTATTTTTTGCCCAAAGGTGAAGAGTGGGATTTGATGATTGCTCATCCTCCTTGCACATACTTGTCTGTAAGTGGTGCTCGTTGGTTATATCATCCAGATGATGCAAATTTACCTATTGAGCAAAGAAGAGAGCATCCACATCATTTAGGCAGAAGAAAAATGAAAGCTGAAGCAGAACTGTTCTTTATGCAATTTACAAAAACGAATATAAAGCGTTGGGCAATAGAAAACCCTGTAGGTTGTATGAATACTGTTTTCCGCAAACCAGACCAAATTGTTCAACCTTTTTGGTTCGGAGATTCCGCTTCGAAAAAAACTTGTTTATGGTTACACGGTCTACCTCCATTGGTTCCAACTAATATTGTTGACCCAGGAGAACGAGTAGTTCTGTCCAGTGGTCGGTCTTTGCCAAAATGGTATTCAGATTCATTTAACACAAAAATTTCCACAGAGGAGAGAAGAAGGCTCAGAAGTAAAACTTTCCCAGGATTTGCACAAGCTGTAGCAGAGCAATGGGGTAAATTATTATAATTATGGCAACAAACAAGTTAAAGATACAACATTTCAGAGCCAACGATTTGGTTGATAATGGTGGCAGGCAATTTGAGATGGGTAAAAGCTGGTGCCAAGAATTCTTCGAAATAGACAATTCTGTTGAGGAGATAACTATACATTTAACCTTTAAGGCTTTAAGTCAGCCACAGCAAGCTCTTGACAATTCCCTGATTGAACTTAAATTGTCAGGTGTAAACATTCGTGGTGATAGAAAAGCTTATGCAAATGGAGAAAATGGTCACTCACAAATAAAAGACTTTTTTATCAATAAATTACATCTAACTACCTCTAATCAATCAGATTACTTTGCTCTATTCAAAACAAACCAAACGGAATACAATTTATATTATATCCCCAAGCTCTTATATGACAACTTTATTTATTTGTTTATCAACGGAGTGGATGTGTCGTGTCAAGAATGTTCTCCAACAGAACGAGGGTCGATATATTCGTTATTAGATTCCTACCGTCCTTATATAACTGCTATAAAGTCGAAGCCGCTCCTTTTGTTGGCAGGTATTTCGGGTACTGGCAAGAGCCGAATAGTTCGTGAATTGGCTCGTGCTTGCTGGGATGTGAATTCTGCGGAATACAAAGCCCATAAGCCCAAGAACTTTGAAATGGTGCAGGTGAAACCTAACTGGCACGATTCTTCGGAACTGATTGGGTATGTGAGCCGAATTGATGGTGTGCGCTATGTGGTAGGGCCATTCCTGAAATTTATGGTCAAAGCTATCCAAGACCCCAACACTCCCTACTTCCTCTGCCTTGATGAAATGAACCTTGCCCCCGTTGAGCAATATTTTGCGGAATTTCTTAGCGTGGTGGAAAGCCGCAAAGTGGATAAAGATGGCAATGTGGTTACCGACCCACTTGTTGACTATTCAAGCACAGAAGAATATAAGAGTTTGATTGACCAACTTTTCTGTGATGATGCAGAGCGTAAAGCCTATTTAACCGAAGTGGGTGGAAAGCGATTAACCATTCCTCAAAACCTTATTGTGGTGGGTACGGTGAATATGGACGAAACCACGTTCTCGTTCTCTCGCAAGGTGCTCGACCGTGCCATGACCATTGAAATGAACGAGGTGGACTTGAAGGGTGGTCTCACCAATCGACACGACAATATTGGCAAAATTGAGTTTGCCGACATCATTGGCAAAGCAGTGGAAGGCGTGGATGTGTATGCAGCACATCAAGCCGTGTGCGACAAGGCAATTGCATATCTCAAAAGCATCAACGCCACACTCGACAAGACTCCATTCAAGGTTGCATACCGCACTCGAAACGAATTGCTGCTCTATGTGGTGAATAACCTGTCGTGGAAAACTGACGATGAATCGGAAGACTTCGTTATAGCTCGCGCGCTCGACGAAATCACCTGTATGAAAATTCTGACTCGCATTGAGGGCGACGAAACCAAAGTGAGCGCAAATTTCCTCGATAATCTCGGAAACGCCATCAAGAGCGGATTGGTGGAAATTGATAAAGATTTACTGCAAGCGAATAAGTCGCATAAAGGCGATGCCTATCAACCTATCTCGCTCGACAAGCTCGACGAGATGAAAGAGCGCCTGAAATCGGGCTACACCAGCTTCTGGGGCTAATCGCACAAGAGATATGGAGCTGCTCAGCATCAAACACCACGACTTTGAAATGACCATCGAATGTAGCAAATTCGAAGGCATTTGGAACAAGGCTACGACTAATGTGGGCGAGGAAAACCTCATGTCCACTTATTCGTGGAGCGATGGTGTGGATTGTGTGAAGCACTGCCACGGCACGGAAGAACTGCTGCTTGAGCAAGGCGAAAAGGCTCCGGCGGTATTCTTCGACAATGCCGACTACCCCATTTGGGTGGAATTTAAGCCGGGTGTGACGAACGCCGAATTTGGGTCGATGCTTCAAAGCGAGAACGAGAATTTCTCATTCCGCCGTGGCATTTTGGCTGGCTTTTTGAACTATGGCAACGATATAGGGCGTAGCGAAATCTGCATTTCCTACACCCTGAATGGCGAAAAGCGCACATTCACGTTTGGCTTCGAGGTGCTGAGCACAAAACTCAACTACCACGAGCATTGGCGCAAGATATTGGAGGACATCGAGAGCGAATATCGTATGCTCTCCATCGACTATATGCGCCGCACTTTCCACGGATTTTCGGTTGACCCGCAAGGCGAACGCCCCGAAATTGTGTGGTGGAGCATCTTCGCCGAAGAACAGGCGAAATTTATCAAGGCGGTGCGGAGCATCATCGACCGCCCCCGTCACAGGCTGCACAATACCAGCACCTACCAGCGCGCCGACAAGCTGAAGCGCGTTCCCACCTATCTGGAAAATGAACTTGCCGAGCATAGGCGTGAGCCCAGCCACCTCTACCACATACAGGAACCCACGCTGAGCAACGACACACAGGAGAACCGCTTCCTGAAATATGCCCTGCGCGAGGTGGCGGACAAATATGCCACGCTGAAAAAGAGCATCGAGTCACTCAAAAATGTGAGCGAAAAGATGCAAGCCGACATGAACGACACGCTGGCATCGCTCAAGAGCCTTCAGCACAATCCATTCTTCCGCACCGTGGGTCGCTTCAAAGGTTTTCACCAAGAGAGCCTCGTGCTTCAGAAAGCCACAGGATATTCGCAGGTGTACCGCACTTGGAACCTGCTGCGCCGTGCATATTCGCTCAACGATGGCATATATCGCTTGCAGACGAAAGACATTGCCACTCTGTATGAGATATGGTGCTTCATCGAGGTGAGCCACATTGTGAAGGAGCAACTCATCGCCGACGGCAGATGGAAGGAAGTGGAAGTGGACCACCGCAACCGCATGGAGATGAATGGCGTGTTCACTTGGGAGCTGGGCAAGGGCGAGCACTCTCGAATCCTGTTTAAGCAAGATGGAGTGGAACTTGCCGAACTCATCTACAACCCTAAGCACACCGAGAGGGAGAACGACAACCTGTCAATCTCCAACCTTGTGGTGCCCACCGTGGCGCAAAAACCCGACATCGTGCTCCAACTCACTAAAAACGATATGGAGAAGGGCATGAAGATGACCTATCTTTTCGATGCGAAATATCGCATTGATAGCCGCTCCAACAATGTGGATTTGCCACCCGACGACGCCATCAACCAAATGCACCGCTACCGCGATGCCATCTACTATCAGGACTACGACACCCATGTGCTCAAAAAAGAGGTGATAGGTGGCTACATTCTGTTTCCTGGCGATGGCGAACCAACCGATGTGGAGGTGTCGAAATTCTACCAGAGCATCGACAAGGTGAACATCGGGGCTTTCCCTCTGCGCCCGAAAGACGAGAAAAACCGCCAACTTCTGGAGGGTTTCATTCACGAGTTGATTGGTAAGGAGGCGGTAGACATAGTGAAGGAAGTGATTCCGCAAAAGGGCGTGTTCACCGAGGTGACCAACCGTGTGCTTATCGGCTTCGTGAAGCAAAGCAACCGTAAGGGATATTTGCAGAGTTTCGAGGATGGAACCGCCACGCTCTACTATACTGGCAAAAAGTTTCCCACCACCATACCGCTTCACGACTTGCACTATTTCATGCCCTGCGTGAAAGAGAAAGGCATACGCGACGTGTATGAAGTGGTGAGCGTGCGCACCATCACTGGCAAGGAAGCAAAAGGCGAAGAAGGCGATAGCGGCGACGACCTGCGCCTCGCCTTTGAACTGAAATTCAGCCGCCAACTCTATCCCGATTTCAAAAAGATAGACATGAAGTGCCTGATCGACTACTCATTCCTCGACACCACCTTCCCCGAAATTGAGAGCCTACGCACCGATAGGTGACCACAAGCACCCTCTCTCCCCACCACCACCGCACCCTTTCGATTCCTCGATTTCTCGATTTCTCGAATCTTCGAGATTTCGAATTTTCGACTCGTTGCCCATCAGACCTGTCGGACCTGTCAGACTCGTCAGACAAAAAAACTCGTTGACCTTTTGGCTCGTTGCCCCCAGCTTGAGTGCAAAAAAAGTTAATGATTTTTTGTTATGTGGTTTGAAACCTTTTTATTGTCACGAAAACTTGCTATTTTTGTAGAAGATAGGCTGCACTCGGCATAACATTCAAGCAAGCTTGATGATTCTGCTCTCGTTTGCACTATCTTTGTGAAAATAATAAAGTTGTGTAAAATAATACAAATCTAAAGATATATTGCACTATGTTTACTTCAGATGTATATCAGAGTCGCCGCGACCAACTTAAGAAGTTGGTGAAGAGCGGTCTTATTATCCTTTTTGGCAATAATGATGCTCCATGCAACTATCCTAACAATGCCTATGCGCCATTCCGTCAGGACTCGTCGTTTCTCTACTATTTCGGACAGAAGCGCGAAGGACTTGTGGGTGTGATTGATGTGGATGCCGATCAGGAGTATTTCTTGGGCAACGACATCGACATTGAAGACATTGTGTGGTATGGCTCGGTGGACAGCGTGGCTGACATGGCTGCACAGGTGGGCGTGAAGCAGTCGGCACCTATGAGCAAACTCGCTCAACTGGTGGAGAAAGCCAAAGCAGCTGGTCAGCAAATCCACTTCTTGCCACCTTATCGCTACGACACCAAAATCCAAATCATGGATTTGCTGGGCATTCACCCCTCGAAGCAGAAAGACGCAGCGTCGCTCACCCTCATTCATGCAGTGGTGAAGATGCGTTCCACCAAGTCGGCTCTCGAAATTGCCGAAATCGAACACGCTTGCAGCATCGGCTACAAGATGCACACTACCGCCATGCGTGTGGCTCGCCCCGGTGTGAGCGAGCAATATGTGGGCGGTCAGATTGATGGCGTGGCTCGCTCGTATGGCGCGCAGACTTCGTTTGCCACCATCTTCTCGCAGCACGGCGAAATCATGCACGGCAACCCATCGCCAGCACTTCTTGAAGAGGGCAGACTGGCGCTGTGCGACTGCGGTGCGGAAAACCTCAACAACTACTGCTCCGACCACACCCGCACATTCCCAGTGAGCGGCAAGTTCACCCAGCGCCAACTCGACATCTACCGCATTGTGGAGGAATGTCACGACCACGTGTTGAAAGTGGCTCGCCCCGGCGTGAAATATGCCGATGTGCACTTTGATGTGTGCCGCACGATGACCAACCGCCTCAAAGAACTCGGGCTGATGAAGGGCGACACTGAAGAGGCTGTGCGCGCAGGTGCCCACGCCATGTTCCTGCCTCACGGACTCGGCCACATGATGGGCATGGACGTGCACGATATGGAAGGACTCGGACAGATATATGTGGGCTTCGATGAGGAAACCCGACCAAACTTGGAGCAATTCGGCACCAACTGCCTGCGTATGGGCCGCCGCCTTGAAGAAGGCTTCGTGGTGACCGACGAGCCGGGCATCTACTTCATTCCTGCCCTTATCGACGACTGGCGCGCCAGCGGACATTGCGTAGAGTTCCTCAACTTCGATGTGCTCGAAACCTACAAGGACTTTGGCGGCATTCGCATCGAAGACGATGTGCTCATCACCGCCGACGGCTGCCGTTTCCTCGGCTCGGAACGTATTCCATACCACCCAGCCGACCTCGAAGACTACCTCGCCTCCAACCGCTAATTAAACCCCCAAATCGATGTCGATTTGGGTCAAAAACAGCAAAATACTACTAACACCCCAGTGGGGACGTGAACCAACATTCACGCCCCCACACTCATTTACTCCCCCCCCTAAAAAACGATAAAGCCGTGTGTGCTTTGGCGAGAAGAGGGCATTTATTCGCATCAAAATGGGTGATATTTGAAAAAAATGGTGGTGATGTGAAAAAATGGGCTATTCGCGTCATTTTATGACGTGAATAAAATTGGCGTGTTGGCTAAAAAAAAATAAGCGGGATGAGCCATTTGTGTGGGGCTATCCCGCTTTTTTGGGTGGAGTATTTGGATTATCTGATGATAACCTTTGCTGTGTTGTTGCCTACTTTTACTAAATAGATACCCTTGTTGCTGATATTGTAGATGTTCATGCCAGCTATGGCTTGTGATTCGAGGTGGCATCTTCCGTTGATGTCGTAAACGCGAACGGTTTCTGCTTTTGGAGTTACAATGTGCAGTTTGTTTCCTGCTGTGAACACCTTGAAGTCTTTTTCGATTTTATCCAATCCGCTTGGAATTTGGTTCAGGTCAACCAAAGGCATTTCGTTTGAGACTGAATAAATTTCTTGTCCGCGATACCAACGGTGAGCAAAAACTCTGAAACCGAAAGTTTCGTTTTCCTCTTGAGTGAGATTTGTAAATTCGTAAGATGTGTTACCGTTGCCCCAAACCATGTCATTTGATGCTTCGGTAATCACCTTTGTGCCGGCTGGCAATTCCTGGCTCACCTTGATATAGTCAATCATATAGGCTGTATTTCTATATGTGTAGAGCAATAGAGCCATGTCGGCTTCGCCGCAATCAAATTCGGTGGTGATGTGTACAGGTTTTTCGTCTTCTGGAATGAAGAAGCGTTTGAATACGTTTGCTCCGGCTTGCACTACCAGCGAGTCGCCAGCTGCTCCCATAACGCCATACGCTATGATTTCCACTTTGAATTTACCATTGTTGCCGTCAAGCTTCATGGTTGGAGTCTGCAGCAAACCTTTACCAAAGAAAGAACCGAATCCACCCAACATACCATTTGCTTTGTAGTTGCATAGTCCCATCCAGCCGGGTTGTTGTGTCAAATCGTATTTATCCAACAATCCTACAGATATATTATAAAGACCGACTGGAGCCGACAATGTGCCATCTGTTACTTTTGAGAAGTCTTCTTCAAGCAGCACGCTCTCTTGTGCTTCGGGCAGTGTCAACACTTTAAAGTTGCGCACGTAGTAGCCGTCTGCCTTTGGAGTGGGTTGCCAGTAAGCGATGTAGCCATTGTCTGTCACCTTCGCCTGAGCTGGAATAGGTGCTGTGAGGTCGAGCACCAGTTTTTCGCGTGAATTAGCAGAGGTGAAGGTGGCGTTTTTCGCTTTTACTGTGTAGCTGTAGTCGGATTCCGGGTCGAGTAGTTCGGCCTTGAACGATGTGCCTGTTACTTCTTTGTCAGAGATAACGGGAGTGTTGTCGGGTTCTGTCATATACGAAATATTGCTCAAGGCAATAGCCACGTCAAGGTCTTTGTCGGCCTCGCTTTTTTCAAAAGCGAACGACACTTGATACACATTCGCCTCTAATTTATTGGCAAGCGAGAACACTTCTCCTTCTGCAGAAATGCGCTCAATGTCGATAGCTCCCAAAATAAACCACTGGTCACCTTCCAACACTTGCACATATAGACGACTGGTGCAAGGCACCTTGTTAAGGTTCTTAACAAACAGTGTAAGGTCGCGTATTGGCTTTTCCGACTTTGGTGTGGTTACGAAGTCGTTTGTTTCATCGAAGATGAGGGCTTGGCCTCCTTGAACGCCTTCGGCGGCCACTTCCAGTTTGCTATTGCCGTGGTCAAGTCCTATGGTCCAACCTTCGGGGATAACAGAGTTGGTTTTGTCCATCAATCCATTAGCAGTGGCTTTGATGGTTTCAAAGTTTTGCTTCACAGAAGCAGCAGCTGTTTCTTTCTTATACAGACTGAACAAATAGCTTTCTGCCTCTTCGGTTGGTTCCCAATGCGCGATGAAGCTGTCGCCTGTATAATTAGTGGCATCGAGCACAACAGGTGGAATGATTGATGTTTGCACGCTTGTCACCTTGATGTCGTCGATCTGCACCGCCTTGCTTTGCATGAACATTTCGATAGCGCAATTTGCAAATTCACCTTTACTGAATGTGAGAGTGTAGTTTTTCCATTCTTTTCCCACCTCTATTTTTTTGTCTTCCAGCACACCTACCTCTTTGCTGACAATCATGACAGCCATTTGGTCGGTACCTTCTTCCGTTGTCCAAAGGCGTGCACGGAAAGTCATGGTGAGGTCACCGGCATAGTTGCCTAATGGAGTCATTAAAAAGCCGGTTCCACTTTCCGGACCGCTGTCGCCTGCATAGGTCACTACGGCTATGGCGCATGTGCCTCCTGCTTGGCGAACGCCAGCGCCAGTCCAACCAGGCATTTTTGTGAATTTACTAAGGATAACGCCTGTTTGGTTGTTTGAGGTGTTTTTTGTGTCGGGCACGTCCTCGGTGCCGGCTTCAAATTTGGAAAAATCTTCTTCCAGAATGAGAACAGGCTGTCGGTCATTGGCGGCACGATGTAGCTTGGTCTTGGCATTGGTGGCACTTCCGATAGGAGTGAGTTTTACTTGGGCTGCTGATAATAAAGCCACCCCTAACAATGTGAGCAAAAGTGCACTTGCTCGTTTGGTTAAATTTTTCATAAAATGGATTTGTTTAATTAATTAAAACTTAATTTAATTCCGCTAAACTATAAATTTATTGTTTTTTCTTATTTTTTATGTTGTGAATAAAAAAATAGTGAAAAACATAACAAATGTGGCAAAGGTAGTAATAAAAAACCAATAAACAAACTTCTTTCTGCGGTATTTTGTCAGCCACGAAGCATTTATTGCTTATTGCTTTGATAATAAAAATCTCAAATAAACATAGAAACAAAAAAGCTACGAGCCAACGAGTGCAGAAATGCACACTCGTTGGCTCGTAGACCAGTAGATTTATAGTATTGTGTACCAAAAGTCCCGTAGCCCAATAGTCTCGTTGACTTGTTGACCTGTTGACTTTGCTGCTTAGTTGCAGCCGCTGCAGCCTGAGCAGCCGCCGTCGCCG
>OBLI01003671.1_pt1 | contig 11589 bp, 12 predicted proteins | sample 1519701 | NCBI WGS metagenome assembly OBLI01 (sample SAMEA3663005, study PRJEB22513) | pig gut metagenome | biome: pig gut; feature: pig-associated habitat; material: faeces | place: France | collected 2012 | reverse complement strand
CTCGACGGTGGGACGGATGACGCCCAGCACGCGCCGCGAGGGGTCGATGTGCGGAATGTCGCGCTCCTGAATGGTGCGCAGCGCCTTGGCCGAAGCCGTGTTGCAGGCCAGGATAACCAGCGGGCAGCCACGACGGAAGAGTTCCTCGACGGCTTGCAGTGTGTATTTGTAGATGACCTCGAAGGAGTGCGAGCCATAGGGAGCCCGGGCGTTGTCGCCCAGATAGAGGTAGTCATATTGCGGTAGCAACTGGCGCATCTGCCTGAGAATGGTCAGACCGCCGTAGCCCGAGTCGAACACGCCTATCATCTTGGTAGTGGGGGAAAGAGGGTGGGGTGTGAAAGCGTTAGTTGTTCAGTTTTTCAAGAATGCGCGCCGTGGCATCTTCCGACACCAAGGGGTGCACAAAGGGCAGCGCGTGGGTGTCGGCGTTGTAGATGTATTCGTAGCCACACTCAATGCCTACGCTCCTGATGGCTTCGTCGAGGCGCTGCCTGATGGGGGCGAGCATCTCGGCCTCGGCGCGGCGCAGCAAACTGTCGCACTCGTGGCGGAAGGCGAGGCTCTTCTCCATCTGGTCCTGCAAGTCGCGCTGACGCTTGAGCATGATGTTCTGCGGGAAATCCTTTTGGCCCTGCAAAAATTCGGTGAAGAGGCGCTTGAACTGCTCCTCGTTGTAGCTGGCCTCGGCCTCATACTGCTGGCGCAGCGCTTGCAGATGCTGCTGCGCTACGGCATATTCGGGCATGGCCACGAGCAGACTGTCGTAGTGGATGACGCCGATTTTCACTTGGCTCTGTGCGGCGGCGGACAGCACGGGCCACAGGAACAGGAGGAGGGGGATGATGCGTTTCATATCGTAGCGATTGGGAGGGGTTCGTGCCGTGATGGCGTTAGTATTCGTAGTAAACGGAGCCGATGCTGCCGTCCTTGGCGGTGTAGTTGCAAAGCTCCACGTTGCTGCCGCGGCGGCTGTAGGAGTAGGTGAAGCGCTCCGTCACGCTCTCGGTGGCGTTGTCGTAGGCCGTCATGCTCTGCACCAAATGGGTGGTGGCGCGGCCCATGAGTCCGGCGTAGTAGAGGTATTCAATGCCCAGGCAGCCCAAGGCGCGCTCGGCACCTACGGGCAGCAGACCGTTGGTGTTGGCCTCCTGCGTGGCGGTGAAGGTGTAGACTACGGGCTGCTTGTCGACGCCGGTGTAGACTATCTTTTTCAAGTCACCGTTGCTGTAAGTGATTTGCCCCTCGGTTACATACTCTTGCGTGCCGCCGTAGGAGGTTTCGACGTCGGTGCGCTTCCAGCGTGTGAGCATGTCGTTTTCATACCAGAACTCGTAGGTGTCCTCGTTCTCGGCCAGGCTCTCCACGTAGCCGCGGCTGTTGAGCTTCACTTGCAGGCGAGTGCCGTTTTGAAGCGTGGGAACAACGGCCCAGGTGTTGTAGGCCAGGCTCACGGAGTAGCTGAATTCGCCGTCGGCATCGGCATCGGCGGTGCGGCGTGTGCCTTGGGCGTTGGTCAGGCGTCCCGCGGCGTAGCGGAACAGCCAGTCGTAGGTCATGGGCATGTTTCCCAAGTGTTGAATGGAGCGCACGGCGCTGCCGTTGGTAGCGGGCAGAGTGGGCTTGATGGGGGGCACGTCGTTGTCGGAGCAGGCGGCCAGCCCGATGCCCGCTGCGAGGAAGCAGAGCGAGAGGATGCGGATGATGCAATGTCTGTGTAACATGTGGCGTAAGGTTTTCAGGTTGTATGTGCAGCACAAGGCCGTCTGTGGCGCAGCCTGTGCACGATGCTGCAAATGTAGGGAAATTTGCCGACAACGCGCGGCCAGCCTGCCATAAAACCCACAAAACCGCCCACAACGCAGCCGATGCCTGCCACGAAGCCCCCGTTCCTAATTAAAAGGGAGCACACTCCTTTATAAACAACGACGGCGCGCTTCTTAATACACAAGCACCGCGCGCTTCTTAATCAACCGGCGGCGCGCTTCTTAATACACAAGCACCGCACGCTGTCAAGCAGCGCAGCCCCTGCCGGCACTCGGTGGGTGCGTGGCAGGGGCTGCGGTGAAGGCGCGGCGGGGCGCTTACTTGGCGGGGAACTCGAACTGTTCGAGTTTCATGCGGCCCAGTTCTTCGAGGCGGGCTACCTGTGCCTTGAACACGTCGCCGGCCATGTGCTTGGCCAGGGCGTCGGCGTCGGCCCAGGTTTCGCAAATCATGAACACGTCGGGGCGTGTGGCGCTCTCAAAGGTGTCGTAGGCTATGCAGCCCTCCTCTTTTACGGAGTGGGCGGTGAGAACGAGGGCGGCCTCGAGGGCGGCGTCATACATGCCCTCGTTGGCTTGGAAAAAGCAGTTTAAACGTAACATAATGCTTCCTTTTTTTTAGTGCGATTCTCGCCATGGCTTCGCTCAAGTCCTATCGGCGTGGGCGCTGCTCGTTTGGCTTCACGAAATCGTGCGGTTAAAGTTAGAAAATAGCCTGCTTTGGCGGGGCGGGGCGCACCGTGTGGCGGCGTGCCTCGGGCCGTGTGGGGCGTGGTTAGAAGAGGTAAGTCAGTTGCAGCTGGGTCGTGTTGGTGCGGTACTTCAGTTCTTTGTCGGTTGAGGAGCCCGCAGCATTGCCCATCCACATGCGGCCGGTGCGAGCCAAGGCAAAGTTGTAGCCGAGGCCGATTTCGAGATGGCGCAGCAGGCGCAGACCAGCACCCACGTTCCAGGTGGTGTAGAGGTTGTTGGTGCTGAAGTTGTCGCCCGTGCCGAACGAATCCCAGTGCATGTTCTTGAAGGCGAAGCCAAACTGCGGGCCGGTGGCGATGTAGAAGCCGAGCGTTTTGCCGAGCCCGAAGTTGTAGCGCACGTTGATGGGAATTTCGAGCGTGTTGTAGCTTTTGCTTTCATTCCCGATGTTCAGGCGGCGGTGCGAGAACTCGATGGCGCCGTCGAAGCCCAGTCCGATGACGGTGTTCAGGTAACCCTTGGGGCCGAAGAAGAAGCCGCAGCGGTTGTCGCTGCTGTAGCTGTAGCCCGCCTCTTTGTGGCCGTTCACCTTCACCTTGCTGTAGTTCATGCCAGCGGTGATGCCCCAGTCGAAGGTTTGAGCCTGCGCTGTGAGCGTAAGGCCGCATGCCGTGAGGGCTACGGCCAGAAATTGTTTCATGCGTTTCATGTGGAGAGAGGATAATGTGATGCAGTGCCGCCCCGCAGCTGTGGGGCAAGCGGTGCGACACTGAGGATGTTGCGTTCAGAAGGGGAAGAACAGGGGAATAGTGAGGATGGCCACGATGCCCATGATGACCTGCAGGGGCACACCCACCTTCACGTAGTCCATGAAGTTGTAGTGTCCGGCGTTCATCACCATCGCGTTGGGTGGGGTGCAGATGGGCGTGGCGAAGCAGGCGCTGGCAGCCACGGCGGCCGTCATCATGAACGGCGTGGGCGACACACCCAGTCCCTCGGCGGCCATCCAGGCGATGGGAGCCACGAGGATGGCGGTGGCTGAGTTGCTGATGAAGGTGCTGAGCACCGACGTCACGAGGTAAACGCCCGCCATAGCCACAATGGGGCCGTAGGAGCCGAGACTGATGATGAGCGTTTCGGCTATCCACTTTGAGATGCCCGTTTTGCTGAGTGCCGTGCTCATGGGCATCATGGCGGCAATGAGCACGATGCCCTCCCAGCCTATCATTTTGTAGGCGGCGTCGACACTGCGGATGCAGCGGGTGAGCACCATGAGCAGGCCGGCTATGATGACGCAGGCCACGGGCTTCACGCCTATCTGGTCGGCAAAGACCATGCACAGCACCATGGCTACCATGATGAAGGCGGCGAGGGGTGCCTTGTGGTCGAGGGCCACGTTTTCGGCATCTTTCTGCGGCGAACCTATCACAATCCACTCGCGGTTCTTCTTGGCCATGCTTTCGATACCCTTCCAGGTACCGTGCACAAGGAGCATGTCGCCGTTTTTCACGTTGGAGTCGAGCACGTCGTCGAAGATGTATTTGCCTTGGCGCTTAATGGCCAGCACGTTTACGCCGAAGCGCTCTTTGAAGTTGGCCTTGCGCAGCGGACGGTTAATCATGGCCGATTCGGGTGAGATAAGCACCTCGGCCAAGCCGATTTCGTAGAAGTCGAGTTTGCCCTTGCCCTCACGTTCCTCGTCCTCGAATACGGTGAGGCCGTAGTCTTGGGCAAACTTCTGCACGTTGGCCTTTTCGCCCAGCACATAGAGCGTGTCGTTGGGCTGGAACACCGTTTCGATGGTCACAGCCTCCTGTATGTTGGTGCTGAACACGGAGCGGTTGGCGCGGCGCACTTCGAGAATGGTGACGCCGTACTTGTGGCGTATGTCGAGTTCGCCCACCGAGCGTCTCTCAAGCGTGTGGTCGCCGGCTTTGGGCTGCAGGCGGAACACGAGGTCGTTGATGTGATACTCGTGCAGCAGGGCGGCCAGCGTCGTGTCGTCGCCGCTCTCCTCGTTGTCGCGGGCCTTCTTGCCCAGGCAGAAGCGGCAGAGCGGGTAGAGCAGCAGCAGGCCCACAGCCAGGCAGATGAGGCCGATGGGCAGGAAGTCGAAGAACTCGAAGCCCGGCTTGTTGTGCTCACGCAGATAGTTGTCGACAATCAGGTTGGGCGGTGTGCCGATGAGTGTGAGAATGCCACCCATTGAGCTGGCAAAGGCCAAGGGCATCATCAGTTTGGTGGGGCTCGTGCCCGACGTCTTCGCCATGGCCAAGATGATGGGCAGCAGCAGTGCCACGGTGCCCGTGTTGCTCACAAAGGCAGCCACCACGGCCGTCACAAGCATGACGAGGAAGAAGAGTTTGAGCTCGCTGTTGCCAGCCAGGCGCAGCAAGCGCCCGCTGATGATTTTCGCCAGTCCCGTTTGGAACACGGCGCCGCCCACAATGAAGAGGCCAATCATCATGACCACGGCCGAGTTCGAGAAGCCTGCCAGGGCCTCGCTGGGTGTGAGCACGTTGGTGACGAGCAGCAACGCCAACGAGCTCAGTGCCACAATGTCGGAGCGCACCTTGTCGGCAATAAAGGCAATGATGGTCAGCAGAAAGACAACGATGACGATGCTCACCTGTCCGGCCTGCGAGGTGAAGAAGGCGCTGGTTTGCGCCATCATTTCGCCCAACGACCCTATGAGCGGTGTCAGGTAGGTTGAGAATAACATGTTGTGAAAGCGTGTAGTATTTTAGTTTAAGTTCTTGTTGTCAATGCCTCGCGCAGGCTGTCTGTGAAGCCTGGCGGGCTCAGGGTGCGGTCAATCGGTGGCGAAAGTAGGCATTCTCAGCCGAATAGCCAAAAAAGCCCGGCGTCATTTGTCTGCGGCGGGCGGGGTAACGCGCCACCGGCCCTCTTCACGCACAAAGGGGCGCGGCAAACGGTGCGGTTTGCTGCGCCCCCTTGGTCGTGGGTTGTGGTTCGTCGTGATGGGCAGGGCCTTACTTACGCAGGCCGAGAGCCTTGACGAGTGCACGATAGCGTTCGATGTCTCTTGCCTTGAGGTAGTTCAGGAGCGAACGGCGCTTACCTACGAGTTTAACAAGTGAACGCTCGGTGGTATGATCTTTACGGTTCTGCTTCATGTGCTCCGTCAGATGGGCAATACGGTAGGAAAACAAAGCCACCTGGCTCTCCACAGAACCAGTGTCCGAGTTAGACTGTCCGTACTTGCCAAAGATCTCTTTCTTCTTTTCAGAATCTAAGTACATGGTGTATAATGAGAAATGATTGAATGTAAAATGCCTCCCCGAGTGGGGTTAGCGGCTGCAAAATTACGAAGTCTTTATCATACAACCAACATCCGGCACGGCTTTTTTTCTCGCTTTCAGCCATTTTCGTGTCGGCAGGCAGGCTGCGGCGGGCACATCGCGTCGGCTGTGCGGTGCCTTGCCGCGCGGTGGGCCTGAGGGGTTGCCGCCTTGCCAAAAGGAGATGCTACGTAAAAAATATCACGTAGTACGTAAAAAAAATCACGTCGTTCGTAAACTTTTTTACGTAGCATCTATTTTCGGCAGGGCGGCGGGCCGCAAAAACAGGCCGCCGTGGGAACTTTCTTCCACGGAGTGGTAACTTTCTTCCACGGCGTGGGAACTTTCTCCCACGGCATCCCTTCCATACGTTTACCGAACCCCAATAATTTGGCGCGAGCCAAGAGGCAACGCCTTCCGTGCGTTTACGGGATACCCATAAGAGAGCATGCTTGCGCAGCATCCCTGCGGGAGGGGCCGGGTGCGTGCTTGGCCGCAAGGCCGGCTGCTGGTGGCAGGGGTGGCGACAAAAAAACCGCGGCAAGCACGGGCTGCCGCGGGGTGGGGGTGGGGATGGCTTTGTCAGAAGGCCATTTTGTAGACATTGGTGTTGCGCTGCTCAAATCCTAAGGAGCGGTAGAGGCGGTTGGCCGACGCGCGCTCAGGCCGCGAGGTGAGGTTGAGGCTCTTCACGCCCATGGCACGCGCTTCGCTGATGAGGTGGTTGAGGAGCAGACGGCCCAGACCGATGCCGCGGTATTCCTCGTCGACTACGACGTCCTCCACCCAGGCTTTCGTGCCTGTGACGAGGGGGCAGAGGCTCAGGGTGGCCATGCCGCATATTTCATCGTAGGCATTCTTTACTACATAGATGCGTGTGTGGGGGTCGGTGAGGAGTTCGTGCAGGCGTGCCTCGTCGATGGGTTTGGGGTTGGAGGAGAGCTGGTAAAGGAGATGGTTTATCAGGTCGACCTCGTGGTGTTGGTATCCATCTTTATCGGGGGTGAGGAGCGTGGGCTGCACGTTGGTGATGCGGGCCAACATTTGGCGTGTGGTGAGGTGCAGCACGGGATGCTCGACCTTGGGTGCGATTTCGAGGAGCGGGCGCAGCACGAACCAGCGGTCGTGCATGCGCGGATGGGGAATTGTCAGCTTGTCGCTGTGGTAGACCATGTCGCCGAGGTAGAGGAGGTCGAGGTCTATGGCGCGGTCGTGGTAGCCCTCGTCGTCGGTTTTGCGGGTGCGGCCGCAGCACACTTCTACCTCTTCGAGCACGGCCATGATTTCTTCGGGGTCGAGGGTGGTGTGGAAGCAGGCCACGGCGTTCATGAAGTCGTTGTCCGACTCGAAGCCTACGGGCTTGGTTTCGTAGTTTTCGGATTTGGAAACGAGGTCGCCCAACCTGCGTTGAAGCTGCGTGATGGCGTTGTGGATGTGGAGGGCACGGCTGCCTCCGTTCTTATCGTGGCCGGGCAGGTTGCTGCCCAGGGCGATGTAGGCCAAACGCTCGCGCGGTGCTTCGGGGGTGGCTGCTTGGGGGGTGGCGATAGGATTTTCAGTGGACATGGTGGGTGGATGTGAAAGGGATTGACGGGACTGTGAATAAGGTCGGGGTGTGTGGCTGCACACCTTATTTATAGGGCACACGCAGTTAGTCGATGATGAGCATGCAGTCGCCGTAGGGGCCGAACTGATAGCCTTCGTCGAGTGCCACCTGGTAGGCGTGCATGGTGTGCTCGTAGCCTCCGAAGGCTGCGGTGAGCATGAGCAGTGTGGAGTAGGGCAGGTGGAAGTTGACGAGCATGCTGTCGGCTACCTGGAACTCGTAGGGCGGGAAGATGAACTTGTTGGTCCAGCCCTGGAACTCCTTGATGCGCTGGTCGGCGCTGCACGATGCTTCGAGTGCTCGCTGTACGGTGGTGCCTACGGCCAGAATGCGGCGTCGTTCGTCCTTGGCCTTGTTCACAATGCGGCAGCACTCGTGGTTCACCTCCATTTGTTCGCTGTCCATCTTGTGCTTCGTGAGGTCCTCCACGTCGGTGTCGCGGAAGTTGCCCAGGCCGCAGTGCAGGGTGACGAATGCCTGCTCAATGCCTTTAATTTCGAGGCGCTTCATCATTTCACGCGAGAAGTGCAGCCCGGCAGTGGGTGCGGTGACAGCACCTTCGTTGCGGGCAAAGATGCACTGGAAGCGCTCGAGGTCCTCGGGCTCGCTGTCGCGGCCCACAAAGCGGGGGAGCGGTGCTTCGCCCAGGGCGTAGAGGGAGCGCTTGAATTCGTCGTGGTCGCCGTCGTAGAGGAAGCGCAGGGTGCGGCCGCGGCTGGTGGTGTTGTCGATGACCTCGGCTACGAGCGTTTCGTCGTCGCCGAAGTAGAGCTTGTTGCCAATGCGTATCTTGCGGGCAGGGTCGACCAGCACATCCCACAGGTGGAACTCCTCGTTGAGTTCGCGCAGCAGGAACACCTCAATGCGTGCTCCCGTCTTCTCCTTGTTGCCGTAGAGGCGGGCGGGGAAGACCTTGGTGTCGTTGAACACAAATACATCGTTTTCATTGTAGAAATCGAGTATGTTCTTGAACTCCATGTGTTCTATTTCACCCGTTCTGCGGTGAAGCACGAGCATGCGGCATTCATCGCGGTGCAGGGGCGGATATTGGGCAATGCGGTCGTCAGGAAGTTTGAACTTGAATTGTGAAAGCTTCATGTATGCTGGTGTTTTGTTTGTTGGCTATGGGTGCGTGGCCACCTGGGTGGCTGGCGTGACGAGGGTGGTCAGTCGAGGTCGATTTCGATGCTTTGCTGGCTGAGCCACTCCTCGAAGGCGGGCAGGGTGTAAGCCTGCTGCACCGTGAAGTGGCCTACCTGGGTGCGCCGCAGGGCTATGAGGTGGGCGCCGCTGTGCAGGGCTTCGCCGATGTCGCGGGCCAGGGCTCGGATGTAGGTGCCCTTGGAGCAGATGACGCGGATGTCGGCCTGCATGGTGTGGGGGCGGAATGCGGTGAGGCTTATCTCGTCGATGTGAAGGGGTTTGGCCTGGAGTGTGACCTCGTGGCCGCGGCCTTTGCGGGCCATGTCGTAGGCTCGGACGCCCTCGACCTTGCAAGCGGAGAATACGGGCGGCACTTGCATGATGTCGCCCTCGAAGGTGTGCAGCACCTGGCGCAGCAGGGGCTCGGTGATGTGCTCGGTGGGGAAGGTTTGGTCGACGGGATGCTCAAGGTCGTAGCTCGGCGTGGTGGCGCCGAGCTGCAGGGTGGCCTCGTAGGCTTTGACGCCGGCCTGCAACTGCTCTATCTGCTTGGTGGCGCGGCCCGTGCAGAGCAGCATGAGGCCGCTGGCGAGGGGGTCGAGCGTGCCGGCATGCCCCACTTTGAGTTTGCGGCCGCCCATGGCCCGCGTAATGAGCCAACGCACTTTGGCAACAAGCTGGAAGGAGGTCATGCCGAGGGGCTTGTCGAAAACAAGCACCTGGCCACGGAGAAAATTCATGCGCTTGGGCTATGAGGATGGGTGAATGAATGTGGAGGGAGGGGGAGGAGACGTCAGTCGACCATGGCGAGGTCGACACCGCAGGCCATGAGCAGCAGAATGAGGGCGCCGGCCACAATGCGATACCAGCCGAAAGCCTTGAAACCGTAGCGGGTGACGTAGGATATGAAGAACTTGATGGCGGCAATGGCTACCACATAAGCCACTACGGAGCCGAGCAGCAGGAGGGTGAGGTTGTTGCCCTCGAGCAGGATGTTGCCCTCGCCGTGGGCTATGAGTTTGTAGGTTTCGAGGCAGGTGGCGCCAAACATGGTGGGCACGGCCAAGAAGAAGCTGAACTCTGCGGCGGCCTTACGTGTGAGGCGCTGCGACATGCCGCCCACAATGGTGGCCATGCTGCGCGACACGCCGGGAATCATGCTGATGCATTGCACAAAACCTATGACCAGGGCACGGCGCAGCGTGAGCGGGGTGGCTTCGCTGCCCTTGTTGAAAAGACGGTCGCAGAAGAGCATAAACACGCCGCCCACAATGAGCATGACGGCTACCAGCGTGACGTTGCCCAGATTGGACTCAATGAAATCGTTGAAGCTCAGACCGAGCACCACGGCAGGCAGGACGCCGACTATCAGGCGCAGGTAGAAGCGCCAAATGGCTTGCCACCACGTGTAGCCCTTGGTTTGCATGGTTTCGGGATAGAAGAACTTGCGCCAATAGAGGCAGACCACCGAGAGGATGGCGCCGAACTGGATGATGACGGTGAAAGCCTTGACAAAGGGGGTACTCTCGACGCCTAACAGGCCCTGGGCGATGATCATGTGGCCCGTGGACGACACAGGGAGAAACTCGGTGAGGCCCTCGACGATGGCTATGATGATGGTTTGTAAGTAATCCATTTACTAATAATAAAAGGTGGATGGAACGGCCTTAGCCTCGGGGCTTGCGCACAATGGCATAAATCATGAAGAGGTAGCCGAAGAGGCACACAGCGGGTGCCACCTTGATGTGGCGGGCGTCGAAAATGGCGGGGTTGAAGGTTTCCTCGGTTGAACCGCTGCCTGACATCAGCACCATGCCTGCAATGACAATGAGCATGCCGACGGCGAGCAGAATGAAGTTCATCTTGTCGAACGCAAATTCTTTCTTTTTCATATAGGATGTAGGTATGTGTAGGTTTTTACTTGAGGTAAATGTCGGCGGTGCTCATACGCAGGTAGCGGTTGACCGACACATAGGCACAGAAGAGGGTGAGCACGATGCCGCACACCACCACGGTGCCCAGCGTGGCGCACCACACCTCGGGCGTGATGAGGGTGTTGAAGTAGATGTCGCCCGTGCCGGCCTCGTAGGCCAGATAGTAGAGCGCACCGCCCAGGGCGCCGCCCGCTATGAGGACCGACACCAGGCCAAAGCGCAGGGCCTGCGCCAGGAAGGGACGGCGTATGAAGCCCCAGCGCGCTCCCACCAGCTTCATGGTGTGAATGGTGTGGCGGCGGGCGTAGACGTTCATGCGTATGGTGTTGTTGATGAGCGAGAACGAGACAATGGCGAGCAAGCCTGCCACGCCGAGCAGCACAAGCCCGATGGAGGGTATCGTGCGGTCGAGGCTTTGCATCACTTCTTTAGGATAGATGACGTCGGTGACGCCGGGCATGGCCCTCATCGAGGCTTCGTAGTGGCGCAGGCTGTCGAGGTTGGCGTAGTCGGCGTGCAGATATACCTCAAACTCGGCGGGAATGGGGCTGCCGCCCAGAAATTCGCCCACGTCGCCCTGCAGCGCTTCATTCATTTCCTTCGTGCCGCGCTCCTTCGAAATGTAGTCGACGGCTCGGGCGTAGGGGGCTCGGCGCAAACGGGCCTGTGTGGCCAGCAGTTCGTTGGTGGCGGTGCTGTCGCTGAGCAGCAGTTCCACGGTGAGACCCTCGCGCAGCTGGCGGCTGAAATTGTTGCCCACGCTGACGAAGAGCACCACGCTACCCAGAAGAATGAGCACAAGCGTGATACTGATGCAGGTGGTGATGGCGCTGAGGCGTCCGGTGCTGCGCACCTTTTTTTTCTGTTTACTCATAGTTGTCGGCAAATGCAGAAGCGCACTGTGCAAGGTTTCCCGACAAACGGAAGCGCACAATGCACCGAAAATCGTACAAAAATAGCAGTTCAACCCCGAACAACGGCACACTCCCCGCCGTTTAACGCTCATTTAACACAAAAAACAAGCATCGCCACGTGATGGCGGTGCCTGTTTGAATGTTTGGATGCGGAGGAAAACTGCTTGACGGCGGGAGAGGCCGGCTTGGCGGCGGAGTGGGCCGGCTTGGCGGCGGGGTGCCTTGGCTTGG
>OBLI01003668.1_pt1 | contig 11594 bp, 10 predicted proteins | sample 1519701 | NCBI WGS metagenome assembly OBLI01 (sample SAMEA3663005, study PRJEB22513) | pig gut metagenome | biome: pig gut; feature: pig-associated habitat; material: faeces | place: France | collected 2012 | reverse complement strand
CGACATGCAGAATCACGTCATGCAACTCTACATCGTCCTTGAAATGCTGCGGAATAGATTCGTACCCAATGGCTGCACCAATGATGTTACCTGTCACGGCTCCTGTACTGTCACTGTCGCCACCATGATTAACGGCAGCAATCATAGCATCCTCGAAGTTGTCGAAATGTTTCAAGGCACAATAGAGTGCAATAGCCAACGCTTCTTCGCCTGTCCACCCCTCGCCCAAATGCCCTATATTCTCCAAATCTGTTTTTCCGTTGTCGAGTAGGTAGATGGCTCGTTCTGCCAACTCTGCCATACGTTCTACATCGTTATGATAGGTTTGATACTGCTTGCGAATCATGTCAACACCCTCAATGATGTAGCGTTTCATGCTTCCCTGTGTCGGTTCAATATCACGCGCCAGCCTATAGATGACGTGGGACATCAGAGCGGCAGAAATATAGCCCAATGGATGCTGGTGGGTAATCTCGGCTGCTTCACCTGCCAGCAAGTCTGCCTCCTCGATGCTCATCCTGTCATGGACAGCCGCATATAGAGGAATTGGAGCAATACGCATCACACCACCGCATCCCTTGCTGTTATTCATCGGGTCTTTCCCACGATAGATGGCATCTAATGAGGTCATACAGGTATTGCCTGGCGCACGGCGATGGTTCAGTTCTGGCACATCACTTAGCCAGCAATCTCTGTACTTTGTTGATTTCTTCCCGATTTGTGTCAGATACCACTCGATATAGGCTCTACAGATACCATACTTTGGTGATATGCCTTGCTTCTTAGCATTCAAGAGACCATTGGCTGTGAAGAGTGTCATCTGCGTGTCATCAGAGACAACTGCCTTTCCTGCTTGCTCATCTTCTTCCAACCAGTACTGCTTTGTGTCCAAGCGAGTGATACCACACTCTCCATATCGTTTCTGAATTTCCCCAAAAGAGTAGATGAACTCTACGGGATAACCCAATGCGTCACCAATTGCTCCACCAATCAGCGAGCCTCGTATTCTGTCTTGTAATGTATTCATCTTTATTGTATTTGATAGTCATTATAATCTAATCCACCATATCTTCCAGTATAAGATTGATCGGATCTGTGTCATTTGCCATTTTTCTAATGGCCTTGCCCATTGAGGCGACATTGCTTTGAACTCCTAATTTGGGAAACAGAGAATGGGGCTTCCCCTCCTCATCTACACCAACATGCCAAGAAGTCCTGTCAAGCCATTCTTCCTCTTCCAGTAATTCGCGAGGTGGTAATTCCATTTTTGTATCAAGGCTTTGTCGTGCGATATCCACCACCGTCTGTTCACCATTGAAGGAGATGTTCAGTTGACTCCCTATCCAAGGAGAAAAAATCGCTTTAGCTGGAACGTGTAATAAGAAAATCTGTGTAACACCATTCTTGACATAAATGTCCATCACCTTCAGATATGAATTATAGTGCAGGACATGCAACGGGTATCGATCTCCGGGCATAACCAAAGATGCTGCATGCGATGATGCTATGATATACCGATAACGATGCATCGGTTTTCCGGCATAAGGACTCATGTCTATAAAGAAACCGGCTCGAATTACATCGCCGACATGAAATGACTCCTGAATGTTTATTGGGGTATCGGTATCTCTATAAAAGAGCTGCAAACCAGGAAGAACCCAGTTCATCACTTCTTCGCCAGCACTTTTTCCTTCAATGTCTTTCATTTGGAAAACATCAACAACGATTCCATCGTCCTCTCTGATAATATAAGGATGTTGTCCTATATAGCCTACATACAATGGGGCACCTTCATACATCGGCTCTATTTTGTCAAATAGAGGCTCAGTTAGTCTTTCCCCATTATTCTTTTCCAATCCTACTTTGCTTTCTGTCGAATACAATTTAGCCATATTATTGAAGTTTATTGTTCTACATTCATTAGATATACTAACACACTGTACCAATCAGGGAACTTCTCCGAACCGAACTCTATCCATTCACCAGCGAACTCACTCGTCCCGTTCTTGCCTCGGTCATCTATCAGGTAATCGCCTTGACACAAGTCCTTTCGATGGGTGATAACCATTCGCTTGTGGAATACATCATCCAGATACTTCGTCACCCACGTCACCTTGTCTGACCAAGCGGAAGGATTCTTCCAAGGTGCTGTGGAGAGGATAAACATGTCGTAGTGCTTCTGCAACTCGTGCATGGCATCGATGGCTCCAGGCATGGGCTTCATCAGTCCGAATAGTCCGGGGATTTCGTCCAAGCGTCCTTCATATTTTTGCTTCACCTCTTCACTGACCTGAGCCAAGCCTGACTCAAAATCCACCAAAACATTGTCCATATCCACAAACACACGCTTCTTGCGTTCTATGCCCTTCTCTCGCTTGTCATAGTTATCTCGCAGTTCTGTGAGTATCGTGCAAAGTTCGTCTTCTGTCAAGATGGTTTTGAACGGATTGCTTTCACCACGAGAATGGAAGAGTATCTGACCTCTTGTTGCCATCAAAGCTGTACGGAACCTCTCGTTCTGTTCAAACATTGCCTGGTAAGCCCGACGGACAAGTTGTCCATATTCTTCAGATTGTCTGTCTATAGCGACTCCCTTCCACCATACTATCTGTTCTGTTTGCCAACCAGCAGAAGTCATTTTCTTGGCATTCTTGCCCTTCATGGAGCATATCTGCCGCTGCTTGTCCTTATCCTTTTGCTTCAACGACTGAAGAAATCCCTCCATACTGCCGCACACCATGCCGTCAAAACGGAAACCATTGCTGCACAGGTTGGAAAGGACATCTGCCGGGTAGTCACTCTTTGACCATATATCTACAGCCTTACCCCGCCACACTAACCACTTTATGTATAACCTTCTAAACATTATCTAATCTCTTACTCAATTCGTTAATCACTTTATTACCATACTTTTCCTCAAACTCCTTCACAACATTCCTTAATTCGGGTGTAAGATAATTCATAGCTTTATTATAGATGTGTTGTGGTATTCCATAATAGGCTTCTGCTATCGAGCCTGTAATACAAGCAAGCGTATCTGAGTCACCACCAATGCTGATAGCATTACGAATGCAGTCTTCAAAATCCTTTCCGTCAAAGAATGCAACGATAGCTTGTGGAACAGTGTCCTGACAAGTAGCCCCCCATTTATAGCTATCTCGGATTTTGTCACAAGTAAAAGCCAGATTGTATCTGAAATCCTCTGCAATTGCTCGGTGAATTTCTGCTTTTGTAAAACCTTGACGAGCCATTAAAATGCAAATAGCCGTAGCCTGAGCACCTTTTATTCCTTCAGGATGATTGTGCGTACATTCAGCAGAGTACTTGGCTGCATCTAAAACATCTTCTTCAGTATCATATGCCCATCCAACAGGACCTACTCGCATCGCACTACCATTTCCACAACTATTATAAGGAGAGAAGTCACCATCTTCTGCTCTTTGTACCCATTTGACAAAACTGCCGCCATATCCTCCTTTCGGATGAGGGTAATTAAATGCATAGCGGAAGTAGTAGCCACCACTATCGCTTATGCCGGCTCCGTCCAAAATCCACTTGGCCGTCGCTATGGTCAGAATACTGTCATCCGTGAACCCGCACCTCTCAGAGAAGAGAGGGAAATCCTTCGTTTTTATATTGTGGAACTCGTAAATGCTTCCAACAATGTCACCTATAATACTCCCTAACATAATGCTCAAATTTAATTGTTACAACTTACTCAATTCGTTAACTACTTTCTTGCATTCCTTGAACACTTCAATAGGCATCGGTTCTTTGCCATCCCATTCTGTCATATACTGATAGAAGGCATTGAGCACACGCATGATTTTGTTAGTATTGTGACCGTTTTCCTGCCTGTAACCTCTGATTGGAGGTGGAACAGTGCCCTTATCCGCTGCATAGAATACCCAATAAGTGCAGAGTGCGATGTCCGTTCTGTGAAGCCCCATGGCACAGGCGATATAGAAATCGCCCTTGTCAATCTTTTCACAGAAAGCGGGGAACAGTTTCACCATCTTGGCAATGGTCTCACGGTCGTTGGCAATGGGGTAGTGAAAGTAATCCACTCCATACTGGCGGCATAGCTCTGGATCCCTATCGGCAGAACAGTCCTTCCTCAGATCTATTACTTGTTTAAGTCCTGCAACTACGACAGTCTTCCAAGCGTATGCTTGCTTGTGCGACGATATGGTACGACCTCTCACACCGCCATATACAGGGGCTATGTCGGGTATTCTTGTCTGTATGATTCTTTCTATGTCAAGCATCTTACCTACCTCCTTTATGTTTCTTCTTCCGAGTATAAACCTTATCCGACTTGTGGATTTTGGTGCGTGAATGGAAGCCTGGGCCAAGCAGTTCCATTTCTGCTTCGCGCCCACCTCGTCTCATTGCTTTTATGGCATCGAGACTCGTCGGTTGCAATATCTTCCTTTTAATCTTCTTCATTCGTTCAGTTGTACAATTTATGATATAAGAGAGCAAAAAGTAACTAAACATCTATCGGCAAGACTATCTTCAGAATGCTTTCTGCCAATACTCACTGGCATCACCACCATATTCTTCGGTCAGCAGAGCCATGAATAGCGCGACATCATGCTTGTCGTCTGTACAAGAATATTGTTCTAGTTCACGGTTCACCGTCAAATCGGTAATTCTGCATGTTTTACCATCGTCTTCATACTTGGCAACATAGATACAGAATCCAGTCCAACTGCGATAATACCTGATAGTCGTTTCGTCACAGTACATAAACCAATGGTCTTCCATCGCATCGGGTATATGTCCGTACTTCACAATATGCATGGCTGCACTCGGAATGCTCTCATCCATTGGAATAGTGGTATGCTTTTCAGGCATAGGCTCAATGTTCCAGCTATCCTTTGTAGCAACTTTGGTCTTTTGGGGAATGGGATTCTCCCCATTGAACCGCATGGCAGAATTACCTGCTCCCATCTTCCACATCATCAGTGCTTGACGGCCAAGTTCCTCCTGCTTCATCTCCGCAGCATATCTTGCAATGAAATCTCGCTGCTCTTTGGTTTCCGGTGTTTCCCTATAGGCAGACTTCGGACAATCGGAGAATGCTTTCTTCAAAGCGCCCATCGTCTCATTGTAGTCATAGCTATGCTGATGAGAAAGCAGACATCCCACGATGGTTCCTGTCCGACCAACACCACCCCAACAATGGATATACACTTTGTTCCTGTCACTTTCATTTAGTATTCCATGTATCTGTCCAATCAGGTCTTTCACAGATTCTATGTTTGCAGGTACCGAAACATCTTGAATCGGGAACCTGATATGCTTCATTGGGGATGCAAGCATCTGGTCGTAAGGACGCAGCTCACCTTCTTCCGTCAAATCTATGAAGTGGGTGATACCAAACCGCTTGAATTGCTTTATTTTATTAATACTTTTCTTATCATCATATTCTCTTGGGTATTCTCCGGCATATATTCCTTCCATAACCTTATAACTGTTACGAATAGGCTTGACAGGAAAGACCAACTCCTCAAAGCTTTCCATGATCGCTCGTAAATCACCTGGTAGATACTTGGTAAATTGCGACATCAATGACTCGTCACTCCACTCTTTATTAGCAGCATATATGGAACAGGCAATAGCGGCGATAGTGTCAGAATCGCCACCAATTGAAACCGCGTTCCGCACACAGTCTTCCAACAACGTACTCTCCAGGAAAGCGATGATGGCTTCAGGCACGCTTCCTTGGCAACTGACATCAAACTTATAGCCAGGACGTATCTCATCCAGCGTCCTATCCAAGTCGTAACCATACTTCTGTGGAATCGTTCTTCTGATTTCTTCCTTAGCCGTCTCAATATCTTTCGCTTCCTTGCAGATGAACACACATTCTGCCACAGACAACGCTCCCTTTATCCCCTCTGGGTGGTTGTGGGTGACGTTTGCGGTCTTTCTTGCCAGCTCTAAAGCTTCTTCAAGTGAAGTCGCATATAATGCCACAGGGCTGACACGCATGGCTGAACCATTGCCCCAACTGTTGTACGGCTGAGGTTCTTTTGACATAAGCCATGCCTTGAATCTGCCACCATAGCCAGCCTTGAAATGCCCACGTCCAAGACGTTGCATCTCTCGGACCAATCCCTCTTCTGAATGTTCGGGGTCTGTCATCAGCCATTGAGCGACAGCCAAAGTCATTACGCTATCATCTGTATAGCGAGTAAACGATGTCTTCAACGAAAATTCTTTCGTCTTGACATTATTCCATTCGTAGGCACTACCCACGATATCTCCAAATACTGCTCCTAACATACTCTCTACTCTAAATAATTGCCAAACATACTGTAACGACCATATATTTCTTTAAGGAATCTATCGCTAGTTCTTGATTTTACCTCTTCGACAGGAATAAGTGGAAAGTGGGGTATAATGATTCTACCATCATCATTCATCCTCACACAATATCGGAATTTAGGGTCAACCAAATAACCATGGCTTTCCAACATCTTCAGTTCTCTAATGACATTTTGCTTTGCGAGGTCACTAACCTCGTTTCTCATATTAGCAATAGAGTAGCTTAGTCGGTTATTAATATTTTGACCTGTGTTCCCGGGGATCCTAGTCACTATAATCATATCACCACCTGCTGTTATAAACCACTCTATTAAAAATGGGAATGTAGTCAAATTGAGACTATTAGCGATCTCATGTTCTCTAACAAACTTTTCTCCATAATATGGACTTGCAATGTTAATATAGAATTCTCCATGCCGTAATAAGACATGAGCATATTTACTTGCTTTCTCAATATGCCCCTTCTCTGTCTCATCAATTACAAATCGAGTAGCCTCACTGCTGGACATACCCTTAATCGTTTTAAGGAAATTGCCAAAATATGAGTCGTATGCATATTCAATAAAAGAATACTTCTTATTGCTAGCGTCTTTATCTTTCCAAAAAACTATTAGTTTCATAGTTACAACAGTTCTTTAAGTCGTGACTGTTTATTTGCAATGAAAGCAAAGTTCTTGCCATCAAATAGTAGGTCATAGTAGTTCCAATCAATCTGGACTGGCCAATTGCCTAATATAACCTGCCACATGTCTCTTTCTTCAAAGGAATGTTCATTTTTAATCAATCCCTTCCATACATCATAAAGAGGTTTGGGCATTTCTTCTTTAACATAGTATCGAAGAATTTCAAATAATGCAATTGCTAGGATATATCTTCGCAAATAAGGATTTGTAACACCATCTAAATAGCCGAGTTCTCTTGAAAAGCCAAAATCGTAATATTCTCCAGAAACAGGAAAAGGGAAAAAGCCTTCTCTTGCTAATGGGGCATACACATTTGCATTCCACATAAATGCCGCGTCAATCCAATTTGAAACTGCTTGCTTGGTATCATATTTGACCTTGATATTGCAAGAATTTAAAACAGCAGACAATAGTTCTTCCCAGATGAAGGGAATATTATTCTCATCCAATGCAGTTATTTCAGCAATGCCCTTAACACATTCTTTATAGGCCGGGTAATTCTCAATATCAACATTATTGATAAGTTTTGCTATTTTAGGGTATCTTTCCATTTCCTTTGAAATTTGATCTAAAAGTATTCAGAATAATCTCTTAAGTGCCTCTTCTCTAAGCTGTTTACGCTTCTCAGAATCCTCCATATCCTGGAACTTGACAACTACCCGACATTGAGTGTCGATATAGGCAGAGATATTCACCTCGTCATTATCCTCCATGCCGAAGCCATCTTCATCTGCAAAGTATCGCCCGTCGGGATATAACATCCAGCTGACATAGGCAATGCCATCCTTATAATCGCTAATACTAAGTCCACCATAATCGGCAACAAGTCTTTTGGCATCATAGTTATGTTCCAACTGATTGACGCAGTCCCAATCTATGTCATCGAGGGTAAACCCGACCAACTTGCCATTTGGTTCTGAGATAGGATAGACCTTCTTTATGGCAGGGTTAACAATAAATATCTGCTTGTTACCGTATGAACGATTACTGAAAAGTAGCATACCGGAACCTATATTCCTGTGATAATAATCCGCCTGATCATCACTCTTCTCCCAATCAGCCATCAAGTCATCAAAAGTCGGATTCAACTGCCAACGCCGTGCATCCCTTTCCTCACGAGCATTGATGTCTTTCATACTTTCCAGTCCCCAATCTCGTGAACGTGTTAGATAGCGACATAATTCTTCTCCGGTTATAATCCCGGGGACAGGCTCTTTTCCCTTGTCCTTCCAAACAAACAGGTATCCTTCAGATGCAATCATTGCATCACGGCGTTTCTTGTTTTGGCAGTCTAAACCATAAAAAGCACGTTGAAGGAATTCACTTTTTACAGCATCTTCATGCGTGATATCATCCCACCCCCAATGGAAAGTTGGCTGTCTCCATTTGCCATGAAGGAAACTAAGAAAGTTCTCACTATCATCTCCCAACGCAAACGTACAATTCAAATCGGCCAAAACACTGGCAGGGTATTGACTACTGTCCGACAAATCTATGACCTTTTCTTCTTTGTCAACTTGTCGTGTCCCGATTTTTAGAATCTTACCAAGTATATTCATAATCTTCATGTTCTTTTATGTTGCAAGAGAGTGGAAAGTAATCATGTTTCTATCGAACTACATCATTCCTTCGCTATTCTTAACTCTAATCCTTCTTTTGCACAAGCTCATCCCCAACAATTACAAATTCCTTATTGTAGTATAAAGGTAGCTCTGCTAAGTCAAAATAATCAATATTCAAGTGATGAGGTAAATTAATTCTCTCAACATGAAAACAGTCAAAAAACGCCTCTTTTCCAATTCCTTGAAGGCTCTGAGGAAGTACGATTTCCTTTAGGCATCCAAAACTCTCAAAAGCATTTTCCCCAATATAAGTTATTCCCTCACTAATCCTCAATATGTTTGGCATAACTCCATACCTATCACATCCGATCCAGGGTGCTTGACCTTCACCTGTATACGAAAGCCAGTGGTTAATATAGTCAGGCATACGTCCATAGCCTGAAATTTCTAATACGCCATTAGAATATAGCCTCCATACGAGACCTTTCCCAAATCTTTCCTGATGCAATACATGACCATCTGAAACATTGTCAATTACCCTTGTTGAAGATTCTTGCCTATTCTCCATACGATTTAGACTCTTTTCTGATAGAACCTTTACTATATCTACTGATAAGGATTCCTTGTTGCCCGTTTGGTCAAATTCTTCTGCAAATGGTCTAAAGTTACCAACAGGATTGTGCTTCTGATGAGCATTGTGGTCATCAAGGATGGCAAATATAACACGACGGTACTTATCCTTGAACTCTGGTTCATCCATCACTTCGTGGAACAGGCGGGCTACATGACGGGGTGGATTACGGAATGCTCCGCACCCCAAAGCGCCAAGCACCAAGGAGTCATGACCATGAATCAATCCTATTCTGAAAATGGTGCGTATCTTATTCTTGATAGGTTCGACATGATGGTCTGCAATCATACCGTAATCGGTCAAATCTGGACGGTTCATACCAGCCACCGTGATAAACGAAAGGCAGACTGGCTTCTCCAACAAGGCATAGCCCTTTTGTTCACTTTCCCTGAAGTAGATAGCGTTAGGAGTATAGACACCACCATAGTTCCTGTCAAGAGGATATTGATGATGTGAGGGCTTAATTCCATATTGCTCTGCGTATGGAGCAAACTGGTAAAGTGAACGGAATAGGTTTGTCCTACGGAATAGTGTCTCTTCCTGTGCACCGGCACCAGTTGTCACGCCACCACCAGGATTGCGCCTGCTGGCCATATTCAGCACGGCAGGATTATAGCCTTGTTCCTTCAACTGCACTCCAGCATACAAACAATCGATGTTTTGTACTTCAACGATCGTTGGTTCATCACGTGGCGGAATATCATCCATACGAATCTCACGCACATAGAACACCGTATTGCGCATCATATCTGAGTCATTGGGGAAGACATACTCCTCTCCACTTTCTGCCACATAATGCCCTTGATTCACTATCTCTACCGTGTTACGAAACTCCTTAGCTCGTAATTCCTTCACTTGATAGTATGCTGTTGAATCCCCGCCTTTCACTCGTTTCATCAAGGCATGATATTTTTCAAGGAAATCCTTTTCGGAGTCCCATTTTATTATTGAAGAACATTTGTTGTTCTCTTTTTTTGACAGAACTCTCACGAAATCCTCTGGTAGGATGACATTTTCCACATCAATGGCATCCTTAAACAGCGGAGCAATCTCGTCCGGTTTAAAAGCAGCGATACCACAGCCAATACGGGTAACAAGGAACTTGTACTCGGAATGCTGCTTGGCAAACAAGATAAACTCATTCACGTATGGTTTGATAGCATCGACTCCTCCGTGCATGGTTGGGATGGCATAGCATTGACCTTGTAAGCCTACTCCCTGGCCCCATATCGCTCCAAAACGATTATAGGCAAGCCTTGCCGCACCACCGCCATGTGCTCCAGCAAGGTTGCTGCCAAAGACGAATATTTCATTCGGCTTCAGTTCCGTTATTCTTTCTGGTGTATATTCTCTGTTGTACATAGCTTCTGTCATTTAGTGTCAAAACTCTAATCTAAATCCTTTTTGTTTCAACTCGTTGTATTTCTCAGGGTTGAACTTGAACAGGTACGCCTCCTTCTTGGGGGAGTTGAAGACCGTTTCGTCCAACTGTGTGAGAATCTCCAGATGCTTCATCTTATTATAGAAATTACGCCTGTCAAACTTCACGTCAAGGATGGCCTCATAAAGCAACTGCAGTTCCTTGATGGTAAAATTCTCTGGCAGCAATTCAAAACCTATTGGCTCGAAGTGTATTTGCTTGCGAAGCTCTTTCAGTGCCACCCGTAGTATTAGGTCATGGTCGAAAGCCAATGACGGCACTTCGTCCAGAGCAAACCACTCTGCCTTGGCAGCATCGTCACCGCCTTTTACCTCCTGCATCCTGACCAAAGCGTAGTAGGCTATCGTGACCACTCTCTCACGTGGGTCACGGTTTGGGTCTGAGAACGCATGAAACTGTTTGATATAGGCATCCTTCAGTCCTGTTTCTTCTTTCAGCTCCCGTAATGCACCTGTTTCAGCAGATTCATCCATCTTCAGGAATCCCCCAGGGAAAGCCCATCGCCCTTTGTATGGTTCGATGCCTCGCTGCACTAAAAGAACCTTCAACTTTGTACCGTCAAATCCGAAGATGACACAATCGGTCGTTACACTCGGATGAGGGTACTTATAGCAGTATTTCAACTCTTCGTCTGTCTTGTTTATCTTATCCATATATCTATTGCGTTAAATTTACGCCACAAAGGTAATGTGTTTATTTTGAACAACAAAACGTTTTGCGTAAAATTTACACAGAACAGACGTTTTTCTATCGAAACTACCACTATTCACTGTTTTTTCATCATCTTTTCCCTTATTTCACATGCCAATATCGATTATTGCATCCGCATTTTCTTGCGACGGATCATAGTTATCCCATTCCTCATCGGTCATCAAATCTATTTCGCTTGGGATGTTTCTGACATCAAACCAAGAGATTTGGTTTTGACCGCAGAGAATATA
>OBLI01003667.1_pt1 | contig 11595 bp, 9 predicted proteins | sample 1519701 | NCBI WGS metagenome assembly OBLI01 (sample SAMEA3663005, study PRJEB22513) | pig gut metagenome | biome: pig gut; feature: pig-associated habitat; material: faeces | place: France | collected 2012 | reverse complement strand
TGGAGTTCCGCCTATTCGAATGTTTAAGTACTTGCTTTTAAAAGCTATTTATGATTTATCTGATGTTGATGTTGTAGAACGTTCTAAATATGATATGTCATTTAAATACTTTTTGGATATGGCACCAGAAGAAACTGTTATTAACCCCAGTTCTTTGACAAAATTTCGTAAACTACGTTTGAAAGATATGAATCTGTTGGATATGTTGATTTCAAAGACGGTTCAGATTGCATTGGATAAAAAAATAATAAAATCAAAATCTATTATCGTAGATGCCACTCATACGAAAGCAAGATACAATCAAAAAACGCCCCGACAGGCACTTCAAGAGCAATCAAAAAAACTACGACGTACCGTTTACGAAGTGAATGAAACAATGAAGAAAAAATTTCCAAACAAAAATACGGAAGATTCTCTGGAAAAAGAGTTGGAATACTGCAAACAACTACTTTCTATTGTAAAAGACAATGAAGACGTATGCAGTTACCCTAAAGTACAGGAAAAGCTAAATTTATTGGAGGAATCTGTCAATGATGATCTTGAACATTTGGAAACTTCAAAAGATAATGATGCAAAGATTGGACACAAAACAGCGGATACCTCTTTCTTTGGATATAAAACACATATAGCTATGACGGAGGAACGAATTATTACAGCCGCGACCATTACCAGTGGTGAAAAAACAGACGGAAAAGAATTGCCAGCTTTGGTTCGGAAAAGCAGAGCTGCGGGAATGAAAGTTGAAACTGTGATTGGTGACAAAGCCTATTCAAGTAAGGAAAATATTGATGCTGCAAAGGATAATCATTATGAACTTATCTCCCGGTTAAACAGTATTGTTACCCAAGGGAATCGTACAAAGCCAGATGAATTCGAATTTAATAAAGATGCCGGAATGTATCAATGCAAAGCGGGACATCTGGCAATTCATAAATATCTTGATAAGCGAAAAACAGAAGGAAAGAATCCTCGAATGACATACTTTTTCGATATAGAAAAATGTAAAAGATGTCCTTATAAGGCTGGCTGTTATAAAGAAGGAGCAAAAAAGAAAACCTACACAGAAACACTAATTTGTGATTCGCATAGTGAGCAGGCTCAATTTCAAGAAACTGAACATTTCAAAGAAATGGCGAAAGAACGCTATAAAATAGAGGCAAAAAATAGTGAATTAAAACATAGGCATGGTTATGACGTTGCGTCATCATCAAGTCTTATTGGCATGGAAATGCAGGGAGCTATAACTATATTTGCAGTAAATCTCAAGAGAATTATTAAGCTGATAAGTGAAAAATAAAATGAATCCGCATGCAAGATAAGAAATCAGCAATAGAAAGAACATAAAATCCACCAGAATAAGTTTAGACTGGTGGATTTTATATGTGCATTAAAATTTGAAATTTAAAGCGGTAGGTTTTTCAGTGCCCTCGTTTTACCACTCATGGGGTGTTTTTGCTGTATAGGAATAGGGTGTCAAAAGATGTTCCTATTTTATCAGTGACAGGGTAACATTCAAAAGAATCTGCTATATTCTAAATTAAGAAGAATGTGGCAGGAACAAAGATGAACCGTGTCAGGGAACTTGTGCATGCAGAGGATGCACACCGAATGGGCATTAAGGGTACTGGTGTAACGGTGGCTGTGATGGATACTGGGATTGCAGACCATCCGGACTTCTCACACCGGATTCTTGATTTTGTGGACTTTACTGCGGGAAGATCCGGCATGTATGATGACAATGGACATGGAACGCATGTCTGCGGGATCATCGGTGGCACCGGATTTGCCAGCAGAGGCAGATATATGGGCATTGCTCCCGGAGTAAGGTATGTTGTGATCCGGGTTTTAGATAAGATGGGAAACGGGAATACCACGCAGGTCATCCGTGCGATCGAGTGGCTGATCCGCAACCATAAAAGGTACAATATCCGTATACTAAATATTTCAGTGGGTATGCTAAGTTCAGCAAGAGAAGAGGAACGGGAAAGACTGTTAGAAGCCGTGGAACGTGTCTGGGAAGAACAGATCGTTGTGGTGACGGCTGCCGGAAATAACGGACCGGAGGCAGGCAGTGTGACAATCCCCGGAATGTCAAAGACTGTGATCACGGTAGGAAGCAGTGATGATGAAACAGCGATCCGCGGACGCATCCGTATGGGTACCGGTTACAGTGGACGTGGACCGACCGAGAGCTGTATTGTAAAGCCGGAGATCGTTGCACCCGGAACGAAGGTGGTAAGCTGCTCGAACCGTATGTCCTATGAAACAAAGAGCGGGACTTCCATGGCAACACCGGTTGTCACGGGTGCGATCGCACTGCTGCTTGAACGTTATCCCTATCTGACACCGGTTCAGGTAAAACTGCGTCTGTACGAGACAGCCGTAGACCTTGGAAAACCAAGGAATACACAGGGCTGGGGGATGATTGATATCCGAAGACTGTTGTAGATTTGAAAAAATCAGAAAAATCATGTATGATAGGTAAGTATGTAATGAGCGCATGTAAAGAGCATGCACGAAAAGATAAGATAGAAATCTATATACAAAGGACACGGAATAAGAGGGAACATTACATGAAAAAGATTTGCAAACTGATTTTTAGCAGACTATTTATTGTGGTACTTGGAATGGCAATCCAGTTTTTCTGGCTGCTCAATCTGTTGTATCGGTTCAGTTATCATTTCACATTTGTGAATTTAGGGCTTCGCATTCTGGCTATTATTATTGCCCTGCGGATTGTAAGCCGTTGGATGAATCCATCCTATAAGCTGGCGTGGACATTTATTATCCTGATGTCGCCGGTATTAGGACTGTTGATCTATTTTGTGTTTGGAAGATCGGAACTGACAAAACGGACCAAAGTAAAGCTGGCGCGTGTACATGAGGAGATCGTTCCTCTGCTTGTCCAGAATCCGGATTATCAGAAGGAGTTAGAAGAAATCGATCCGATTGTTGCCAGTCAGTCTGCTTATCTGTCAGACTGGGCACAGTTTCCGGTTTATAAAAAGACTGCAACCGAATATTATCCCTGTGGGGAAGAAATGTTTCCGAAGATGCTTGAGGCAATGGAGGGCGCGAAAGAGTATATTTTCTTAGAGTATTTTATCTTAGAATACGGGATCATGTTCGATCGCGTGATCGAGGTCTTAGAGCGGAAGGTAAAAGAGGGGGTAGATGTACGTCTGATCTATGATGATGTTGGATGTGTCACGACCTTACCGGCGAATTTTTATGTAGATCTTGAGAAAAAAGGAATCAAGTGTGCTGCTTTTAACCCGTTCCGTCCGGTGTTATCGATCATTATGAATAACCGTGACCACCGGAAGATCTTAGTCGTCGACGGCAACATTGCATTTACCGGCGGAATCAATATTGCAGATGAGTATATCAATAAAAAGGAACGCTTCGGATACTGGAAGGATACCGGTATACGGTTAGAGGGTGAAGCGGTATGGAGCTTTACCTGTATGTTCCTTGAGATGTGGAATTATATTACACATAGTACGGAAGATTATCTTAGATACCGCCCAAAGGAGCTTTCGGAACTGCCATTTCGCACGGATGGCTTTGTGCAGCCGTATGGAGATACACCATTAGATAAGGAAAATACAAGTGAAAACGTGTATATGAATATCATCAATAAGGCAAGGCGGTATGTTTATATTTTTACACCATATCTGATCATGGATCAGGAACTTTTGATTTCCCTGTGCAATGCTGCAAAGTGTGGAGTAGATGTAAGGATCATTACACCGGGTATTCCGGACAAGAAGATGATCTATCTGCTGACCCAGGCAGATTATCAGAGACTGATCGAAAATGGAGTGAAGATCTATCAGTATACACCGGGCTTTTTACATGCAAAATGTTTTGTCAGTGATGATACGATCGCAACAGTAGGCAGTATTAACTTAGATTACCGGAGCCTGTATCTGCACTTTGAATGTGGTGTATTCCTTTATCAGTCTGATGCTGTGATGCAGGTGAAAAAGGATATGGAAGAGACAATGGCACAGTCCGAGCAGGTCACACTGGAATTCTGCAGGCACCGGGCGTTGCCAATCCGTCTGATGCAAAGTGTGCTGCGTCTTCTTGCACCATTGCTCTGATGCTTAGATGGAAAAAAATTCCTTCAATGTTTTAAGAAGGTAATCGGCATATCCTGCCTGCCCGACGGACTGGGAATAGAGCAGACGGACGCTGCCGATCTTTTTGCCATCTAATAGGTAGATCGCATTTCCGGCTTCCTGATTTTTCTTTACCGGTGCTTTTACAGAGTCTGGAAGTTCGAACTTCTTTTCGATCGAAGCAAGATTGGCACCGGTGGTGTCGAGGTAGGAAAAGCTGCCTTCATAATGCAGCCCGACACTGTTTTCTAAGCCGCCTGTCACAGGCAGCACCGGAAGTGTGTCCTCGTTTTTATCCGTATAGACCTGACAGCTGGAAAAGCCATAGTTGAGCAGGGCAGTGGCATCCTTTTGCCGTGTTTTAAAATTCGGTGCGCCCATGATCACGGCAATCAGTTCGACACCATCCTTTTTGGCAGTAGCCGAAATACAGTACATTGCCTGATTCGTGAATCCGGTTTTTAAACCGGTCGCATATGGATACTGCCGGATCAGCTTGTTTGTATTGGTAAGTCCGAATTCACTTGAACCGCGTGCAGTTTCGTGAATGATATTTTCCATCCAGATCGTGCAGTAATCGTGGATTTGCGGATAACGCGTGATAAGCTCGCGGGACATGAGCGCAACATCGTGTGCACTGGTCATATGCCCATCGACATCAAGCCCGCAGCAGTTGACGAAGGTAGTATCATCCATATGTAGTGCTTTGGCACGTGCGTTCATCTTCTCGACGAATGCGGTTTCACTTCCGCTGATATGTTCAGCCATTGCAACACAGGCATCATTTGCACTTGCAACCGAGATACACTTGATCATGGTTTCAACAGTCTGTATCTCGCCTGGTTCTAAAAATACCTGTGAGCCGCCCATGCTGGCAGCGTATTCAGAAACCGTGACGGTATCGGTCAGCTGGATGCTCCCTTTTTCGAGTGCATCAAAGATCAGGATCAGTGTCATGATCTTGGTAATACTGGCAGGGCGCATCCGGGTGTGGGAATCCTTTTCACAGATCACTGTTCCGGTCGAGGCTTCCATTAGAAGGTAACTGGGCGCGGTGAGTGAGAGCGGGGCGGCAGGTTCGGTATCTGCCTGCAATAGTAAGGACAATTTGGGACTGGTACAAAGTGAAAGACAAAGCATCAGCGTAAGCAAAAGACGCATAGGAACCTCCCGGTAAAATGAGAAGAATCTTTTCTTTTTCTATTGTATATAGAAGAACTTGTATTTTATACCGAAAAAGATGGAATGGAGAATAGTGTGAAAAATAAGATTTTTCACACACAAGATTTGTGCTTGCGCACAAACTTGGTATGCGCAAAAAACGTGCGCAGAAATGAGGATTAGGATGAAAATCATTGGAATTTTAGGTATCTTTTTACTGGCATATGTGATCTGGCAGTATATGGAATTACAGAAGTTTGCTGTAACGGAATATAAAGTAAAGACAAAAAAGCTGGATCAGCCGATCAGGCTTGCAGTGCTTGCGGATCTGCACAGCCACGAATATGGCAAAGGCAATGTACGGCTGTTAGAAGAGATCCGGCGGCAGAAGCCGGATGTGATCCTGATCGCCGGGGATATGATCGTCAGTGCAAAAGTGAACCGTTATCCGGTTGCGGCAGCATTTTTGCAGGAGTTATGTAAGATCGCACCGGTCTATCTGGCAAACGGAAATCATGAGGCGCGGGTAGATCTTGTGGAATCTCCTTATTATGAAGCGTACCGTACATACCGGGCACAGATTGCAGGGGCAGGGGTACATCTTTTGGAAAATCAAAAGGAAGAACTTCCGGCTGCAGGGGGAATGCTTGCGGTTTATGGCTTAGACATTCCGTTAAAATGCTATGAAAAGGGACATGTGAATCCTTTGCCGGAAAAATTTTTACAGGAGAATCTGGGAAGCCCAAAGGAAGAAAACTTTAATATCCTGCTGGCACATAATCCGGTCTATATTCCACAGTATACCGCATGGGGATGTGATCTGTGCCTGTCCGGTCATATGCATGGAGGACTGGTGCGGATACCGGGGATTGGAAGCGTGATCTCTCCACAGTTTCAGTTTTTTCCGAAATATGATGCCGGAAGATTTGATGAAAATGGTAGTACTGCGATCATAAGCAGAGGGCTTGGAACCCATACTTTCCACATCCGGATATTCAACCGGGCAGAACTTGTGATGGTTCGGCTAGAACCGGATAAAGCCGGGGTTTAAGATAAAAATCTTGCCATTTTCCGGCAGGACATGTAAAATAGATAGGGTTCCGGTGCAAATGCACCGAATATAGTATGAAAAGGTATGGAAATGGAATTAACAGTCAAGCTGCAGGTGTTTGAAGGCCCGCTGGATCTTCTGTTACACCTGTTAGATAAGAATAAAGTGAATATCTATGACATCCCGATTGTTGAGATCACGAATCAGTATATGGATTATATCCGCGAAATGCAGCGTCAGGATCTGAACATTATGAGTGAGTTCCTTGTGATGGCGGCGACACTTCTTGATATCAAGTCAAAGATGCTGCTTCCGAAGCAGGAAAGTGAAGAAGACGAGGAAGAGGAAGATCCGCGTGCCGAGCTTGTTGCACAGCTCTTAGAATATAAGATGTACAAGTATATGGCATATGAACTGAAGGATCGTCAGATCGATGCGGGCAGGATGATGTTTAAGGACCCAACGATTCCAAAGGAAGTAGCCGCTTATGAAGAACCGGTAGACCTCGAAGAACTGACTGCGGATCTTACGCTTTCAAAGTTAAATGAGATCTTTCAGAGTATCATGCGTAAGCAGGAGGACAAGATCGATCCGGTGCGTTCGAAGTTTGGCAGGATTGAGAAGGAAGAAGTATCCCTTGCAGATAAGATGTCTTATTTAGAGGACTACGCAGCCGGACACGCCCACTTCAGCTTCCGGAGTCTGCTGGAGGCGCAGAGCAGTAAGACGGAAGTGATCGTGACATTCCTCGCTATTTTGGAGTTGATGAAAACAGGCAAGATCATGATCTATCAGGATCACCTGTTTGACGATATCCGGATAGAATCGAAAATTGCCGCATAATATCGGCAGGGAAAAGGACAGGATTCACAAACTGGATACGTGCAAAAGGCGGCACAGAAATAAGGAGTATTATGGAAAACAGAGATTATGAAGCTGCGATAGAAGCAATTCTTTTTACCATGGGAGAGTCTGTGGAGTTAGAGAAAATTGCAGCTGCCTTGGAACTTGAACCAAAGATTACAAAAAAATACATAGAGAATCTGATGGAACGTTATCAGAGCGGTGAACATGGTATCAAGATCATTGAATTGGATGGTGCTTATCAGATGTGCACCAAAAACGAGATGTATGAATATCTGATTCGGATTGCAAAGCAGCCAAAGCGGCGTGTACTTACGGATGTCTTATTAGAGACTTTATCTATTATTGCTTACAAGCAGCCGATCACCAAGGCGGAGATCGAGAAGATCCGTGGTGTGTCCTGTGAACATGCGGTCAGTAAGCTAGTAGAGTATAATTTAGTCAGCGAGCTTGGAAGGTTAGATGCACCGGGACGTCCAATGCTCTTTGGAACAACGGAAGAGTTCCTGCGGAGCTTTGGCGTGCATTCACTGGAAGAACTTCCGGTTTTAGGGGAAGATCAGGTCGAGGAGTTCAAACATCAGGCAGAGCTTGAGGCAGAGGCAGAACTTGAAACCGGATCAGAACAGGAAGATTCCGATGAGAATACATAAATCGAAGGTATGATTTAACAGACCGGGGAATACAATGAAGCGAGAAACCAACGGGTGGTCATATGAGAGCTAGTATAAGAAAAACGGTGGTATTTTTGCTGATCTTAATCCTGACCGGAGAGTCTTATTTATCAAAACAGAATATACAGGCGTCAGAGCCTGACAACCTATACGCCCTTTCGGCATGCCTGATGGATGCTGATTCCGGGCGTGTTTTATTTGAAAAAAACGGGACTGAGCATCGGGCAAATGCCAGTACGACCAAGATTATGACCTTGATCCTTACATTGGAAAATGCGGATATGGACAGTCTGGTCACTGTCTCGGAATATGCCGCCAGACAGCCGGATGTCCAGTTGAATATCAATACGGGAGAGCAGTATCTGCTGCGGGATCTCTGCTATTCGCTGATGTTAGAATCCCATAACGATTCTGCTGTTGCAATCGCAGAACATGTGGGAGAAAGTGTGGAACAGTTTGCAAAAATGATGAATGTAAAGGCAAAAGAGATCGGATGTACGGATACCCTGTTTCTGACGCCGAACGGACTGGATGCCAAAAATGAATCGGGAAGCCACGGCACTACAGCGGTGGATCTGGCGCGGATCATGAGTTATTGTATTATGCGGTCACCGAAGAAGGCAGAATTTCTGGAGATCACACGAACACCGTCTTATACGTTCTCTAATAAGGTTACCGGAGAGGACAAAACGGTATCCGATGGGGCAAGACAGTTTACCTGTCACAACCACAATGCTTTTTTACAGATGATGGAGGGAGCATTAAGTGGTAAGACCGGATTTACCGGCGAGGCAGGCTACTGCTATGTCGGTGCAGTAAAACGGGATGACAGAACCTTTGTGGTGGCACTCCTTGGCTGCGGCTGGCCGGGAAACAAGACTTATAAATGGAAGGATACCACAAAGCTGATGCAGTATGGGATCGATCATTACCAAAAGACAGACTGGCATGAAGCAGGAAAAAGGCAGAACATACCGGAAAGTATCCGGGTCTGCAACGCGAAAACGGAATCCTTTTTGCACGAACTGGATATAGCGGTGGATATTATCCCGGATGATTCCTTTGAACAGACCGGCACCGTATTAAAACGTGAGGACGAAGCAATCACAGTCCGCTGGCAGTTAGAAAAGAAGATAGAAGCACCCATATCGATGGGAGAGGTAGTTGGAAATCTGGAATACCGGATCGGAGATGAACTGATCGGAAGAGAGCTGTTTGTCGGAACAAAAACAGTGGAGCGGATTGATTTTGCATGGGATTTTTTCATTGTATTAAAAAAAATACTCCTATAAGTAAAATACACGTAAAGTTGGTGAAAAAATTAACAATTTTCTATTGAAAAAAATGGATGAGTGTAATACAATTACCCTAGCGAAATTTTTATATTTTTCTAAAATAGATGGAGGACTAAGAAATGAGCAACAGAGTGAACAACTTAGCGGAACAAAGAATCTGTAAGCTGTTAGATGAAAACAGCTTCATGGAAATCGGTTCTTTGGTAACTGCGAGAAACACAGATTTTAATCTGGCACAGACAGACACACCTTCCGATGGAGTAATTACCGGACATGGTCTGATTGATGGCAACCTCGTGTTTGTATACAGTCAGGATGCTTCCGTATTAAACGGAACGATCGGTGAGATGCATGCGAAGAAGATTGCAGCTGTCTATGACCGCGCAATGAAGATGGGCGCACCGGTCATCGGCTTCCTGGATTGTGCAGGTGTCCGTTTACAGGAGTCTGTAGACGCATTAGATGCACTTGGAATGATTTATGAGAAGCAGGTAATGGCTTCCGGCGTAATCCCACAGATTAGTGCCGTATTTGGCAGCTGTGGCGGTGGACTTGCTGTTGTTCCAGGTTTATGTGACTTTACATATATGGAAGCAGATAAGGCGAAGATGTTTGTCAATGCACCGAATGCAATCGAAGGCAACCGTGCGGACAAGTGTGATTCTTCCGCAGCTTCTTTCCAGAGTGAGAATACAGGCGTTGTAGACGGTATCGGATCTGAGGATGAGATTATCGCCGAGATCCGTGAACTGGTATGCATGCTTCCGGGTGACAATACCGAGGGCGGACGTTACGATGAGGACTGCGCAGACGATCTGAACCGTGCATGCGAGAGCGTAGACACCATGAAGGGTGATCCGCATTATGTATTAAGTGAGTTATCCGATAATCATGTATTCTTCGAGACGAAGAAGAATTATGCAAAGAATATGGTAACCGGATTCATTAAGTTAAACGGTATGACTGTTGGTGCAGTTGCAAACTGTACAGAAGCTTATGATGAAGAGGGCAAGAAGGTTGATGAGTACGAAGCAGTATTAACTGCCAAGGGCTGTGATAAGGCTGCTGAGTTCGTTACTTTCTGTGATTCCTTTGACATCCCGGTACTGACACTTACCAATGTAAACGGATTCAAGGCATGCATGTGCTCTGAGAAGAACCTTGCAAAAGCATTAAGCCGTATGACTTATGCATTTGCAAATGCAACCGTTCCAAAGGTAAATCTGTTAACAGGCAATGCATATGGAAGTGCTGCTGTAACCATGAACTCCAAGTCCATCGGTGCAGATCTTGTATATGCATGGCCAACAGCTAAGACCGGAATGATGGATGCAAAATTAGCTGCCGGAATCATGTATGCAGACGAGTCCGCAGATGTGATCGAGCAGAAAGCAAAAGAATATGACGAGTTACAGTCGAATGTATTTACCGCAGCAAAGCGTGGATATGTAGATCTGATCGTAGAGCCGGCAGATTCAAGAAAATACATTATTGCAGCATTTGAAATGTTATATACAAAGCGTATGGATACTCCATATAAGAAACATGGTGCAAAATAGAAAGGTGAAGTTTATGAAGAAAAAATTATTGCTGATTGTAAGCATGTGCCTTTGCATATTGGGAATGACAGCATGCGAAAAAACGGATCCGACAACTGCTGATTATTACGGACAGTCCTATCAGGACTTACAGAGCGTAGCAGAGAGTACCATTGGAACACTTGCAAGCCTGTCTGATGAAGATAAGCAGAACTACTTAGAAAACGGACAGGATCTTACCGTTAACATGATTAACCGGTGGGATGAAGCGGCAGATGGAATCGGCGCATATGTCGGATTGGGAGATTTTACCATTACACAGTCTGGTAAGACTCTGACTGTTACACAGGAAGTACAGTTTGAAGACAGACCGGTCACGGTTGACTTCGTATATGCCTGCAACAAGTTAGACAACACAATGACGATTGATGATGTGAATATCAATCAGGTACAGACACTTGGAGAGAAGATGTCAAATGCCGGTATGAATACCATTATGGGTATCGGAACGGTATTTGTAATTCTGATTCTGATCAGTCTGATCATTTATGCATTCAAGCTGGTTCCATACCTTACAGAGAAGAAGAAAGCAGCAGCAAAGCCTGTAGTAGAAGAAAAGGCTGCTGTTGTGGAGCAGATTACGAAGAAGGAACAGTTACAGGATGATACAGAACTGATCGCTGTTATTGCTGCAGCCATTGCAGCGGCAACAGGAACTTCTACAGATGACTTTGTAGTACGTTCCATTAAGAGAAGATAAGAGAAAATATTTAATTTATTTCAGGAGGATTCAAAATGAAAAGCTATACAATTACAGTAAATGGAAATGTTTATGATGTTACAGTAGAAGAAAACGGTGCAGTGAGCGCACCGGCAGCAGCTCCA
>OBLI01003664.1_pt1 | contig 11610 bp, 6 predicted proteins | sample 1519701 | NCBI WGS metagenome assembly OBLI01 (sample SAMEA3663005, study PRJEB22513) | pig gut metagenome | biome: pig gut; feature: pig-associated habitat; material: faeces | place: France | collected 2012 | reverse complement strand
ATCCGTTATCCACGCTGAACCATCTGTTGGATACAGCGGACACGGCAGAGGAAATGGAAGTCACTCTGACCGGACAGCCGGAGAGCATGACAGAGAAGCTTGGAAAACTCACCGTTACCCGCAGAGGGGACCGGTTCTGCCTCTGTATTCCGGAGGAGGGAAGTGCCTATGTGCATGAAAAGATGCGTCCGAATGAATTTATTCAGAAACTGGTAGATCTGATCGGTTCCCATCAGACAGATATGGAGCAGATCTTTTCCCTGTTTCGGGAGCAGTCCGAGGAGGTTTTGATCGAACCGATCGAAAACGGAGAGTTTGATTATCTATGCCGGTTTACGGACAGTGAGGATGAATATTATTACTGTTTTAAGCAGGAGGGGTACCATATCATTTATCATCGTTTCCTGCCAGAAGATTATAAAGAAATTGAGAGGTAGCTATGGGACAGACAGAATTTGATCAGCTGTTGGAGCAATTAAAAGAGGGAGCGGCAAAAGGTCTTCCGAAGGCATTGGGTGTGAATTTCACCAAGATGGAAAAGGGATATGTGGAAGCTGAGATTGCGATCATGGAACAGCATACCAATATTTACGGCATCGTCCACGGCGGAACGCTTTATACCCTGGCCGATACCGCCAGTGGATTTGCAACGCGCACCTATGGGGTTCGTGTCGTGACTACCAACGGAAGCATGAATTATCTGGCTGCGGGAAAGGATACAAGCAAGATCGTGTGTCATGCCCGGGTGGTCAAATGCGGGCGCAGCATCGCGGTGGTCTCCGCCGAGGTGTTTGACGATAAAGAGAAGCTGCTTGCGAATGCAAGCTTTACATTCTGTGTATTGGATCAGTAGTCTTAAGAAGGAGATCAGATGGCGTTACAGTTTGTATTAGGCAATTCGGGAGCCGGAAAAACGGAATATCTGTACGAACAGGTACTCCGGCTTGCGGCGGAAAATCCTACAAAAAAATATTTTATGATCGTGCCGGAGCAGTTTACGATGGCGACACAGCGGGGGCTGGTACTGCGTCAGAAAAATCACGCGATTTTAAATATTGACGTGCTGAGCTTTCAGCGACTGGCGTATCGCGTGTTTGAGGAATTGGGTGAAAATCAGCTTCAGGTTCTGGAGGATACCGGTAAAAATCTGATCCTGCAGAAGCTGGTGAGCGATCTGGATGGACAGTTTGAGGTATTGTCCGGAAGTCTGCACAAGCCGGGAATGATCGATGAGATCAAGTCTTTTCTGACGGAGCTGACACAGTATCGGATTCAGGCAGAAGATCTGCAGGAGATGGCTCAGGCGCCGGGTGTCTCACCGCTGCTTGCCATGAAGCTTCGGGATCTGTGTATGGTTTACGAGGCATACCGGAAACGTGTGGATGAACAGTTTCTGCTGGCGGAAGAAGTCGTGGAGCATATGGCGGGACTGGTATCCCATTCCCGCTTGTTTGACAATGCGACGCTGATCTTTGACGGATTTACCGGATTTACTCCGATACAGATGGATTTTTTACGGGAAGTGTTTCCGGTGGTCGATGATATCCGCGTGGCGCTGACGATGGACACAAGGGAAGATTTTTACCGGATGGATGGAGTGGAAAATCTTTTTTATCTATCCAAGAAGACGATCCACGGATTGTTGCAGCTGGCAAAAGAGACCCATGTGGACGTGCAGGAAGCGGTCATACTGGGGGATGGAAACCGGAAACGGTTTGCGGGATCACCGGTCTTGTATCACCTGGAGCAGAATCTGTTCCGGCTGGGCAAAGCGGCGTATCACAGCGGATCGGATGAGGACAGACAAAAGCTTCAGATCTATCATTTTACCAAGCCGGCAGAGGAACTGAAATTTGCTGCCAGAGAGATCCGGCGTCTTGTGAGAGAAGGGGGATACCGCTATCGCGATATCGCCATTGTCACCGGAGATGTTGCCGGATTCTCTTATCTCATAGATGCGGTCTTTTCGGATTACGAGATCCCATACTTTTTGGATCAGACGAATCAACTGCTGTTTCATCCATTGATGGAACTGGTTGGCGGATTGCTGGAATTGTCAGAAAGCAATTTTTCCTATGAGAGTATGATGCGGATCCTGAAAGCGGGAGCAGGAAATCTGGATCCTGATGTCGTTGATCTGATGGAAAACTATCTGCTGGCATATGGAATCTATGGCAATCTCTGGCAGGAGACATGGGAGAGACTGCCGGACTGGATGAGTGCGGCGCAGCTGGAACAGTTAAATGCAGCCAGACAGAAGCTATGGGATTGTCTCGGACCGTTTTATTCAGGGATGAAAAATGATGCGACGGTCACCGAACGTACCATCCTTCTTTATGAGACGCTGAGGGCGTTATGCGCAGATACCGATACCGACCCGAAGGTATGGAAGCTTCTGATGGAGCTTTTGGACAAGCTGGTTGCGATCCTCGGAGCTGAGAGATTGTCCGCGCAGGACTATAAAAAGATTCTGGAGGCGGGCTTTGAGGCTGCCAGGATCGCGTACATACCCAACGGATATGATCAGGTGATCGTGGGAGATATTGAGCGAACCAGATTAGAGGATGTGAAGATCCTGTTTTTTATCGGTGTCAATGACGGGGTCATTCCGGCAAATCAGACCGATGGCGGGATCATCTCACAGTTAGAGCGGGAAGTGCTGGCAGATCACGAATATGAGCTGGCGCCCACAGCCAAGGAACGGGCGTTTATCCAGCGCTTTTACTTATATATGAATCTGACGAAACCGTCAGACCGGCTGTATATCACTTATTCCAAGGTGGGAATTGACGGCACCGCGATGCGTCCGTCCTATCTGGTAGGGCTTCTGCTTCGCCTGTTTCCGGAATGGAAGGTCTGTGAAGATGAGCGTTCGCCGTTTGAAAATCTGTTTACCCCGGCGGGAGCCATCAGCTATTTTGTGGATGGTCTGCAGAAGGCGAAGACAGGAGATGCGGACCCTGACTGGCTGGCACTGTTTGCATGGTATGTCAAAGACGAAACCTGGCGATCAAAGCTTGAACCGCTTTTGCAGGCTGCCTTTTACCGGCACACAGATGAAGTGCTGTCAGAGGATGTGACGCATCGTCTGTATGGCACGGTGCTTGAAAATTCCGTCAGCAGGCTGGAGCGATTTGCAGCATGTGCGTACGCGCATTTTCTGACCTATGGACTGGGACTTTCACGCCGCGAGGAGCATGATTTTGCTGCGAATGATTTTGGAAATCTGGTACATACCGCACTGGAAAGCTATGCCAAGGGACTTTCTGAGAGTGCGTATAACTGGTTTGATGTGAGCGAGGAATACTCCGATCAGCTTTGCGCACAGGCGATGGAAGCGGCCATCGCGCAGACGCGAAATGACGCGCTTTTTTCCACTGCCAAAAACCGGTATCTCCTGACACGCATGAGACGGCTTTTGAGCCAGACGGTGGACACCTTAAAGCATCAGGTGCGAAAGGGCATTTTTATTCCGGCGGATTATGAGCTGGGATTTGGCTTTGCGAACAGCCTGCGGGTGCAGGAGTTTGCATTGGGTGACGAAGAAAAAATGCGTCTGAGAGGCCGCATTGACCGTGTGGATCTGATGGAAAAAGACGGTAAGACCTATGTCAAGATCATTGATTACAAGTCCGGTATGACACAGTTTTCACTGCTTTCGATGTATCATGGTCTGCAGCTGCAGCTGGTTGTCTATCTGAATGCGGCGATGGAACTGATGAAGAAAAAGCATCCGGATACCACCATTGAACCGGCGGGAATCTTTTACTACCATGTGGATTCGCCGGTGATCGAGACGACCGGTGAGGTCAGTGAGGAGGAAATCTGGCAGAGTGTGTTTGCAAAACTGCGGCTGGACGGAATCGTGAATGATGACCCAGAGATCATTTCGGCGATGGATCAGCAGTTTACAGACAAATCGGATGTCATTCCGGTGAGCCGGAAATCCAACGGAGAGCTGTCCAAGACATCCAAGGCATATACCGGAGAGCAATTTCATCAGATTTCAGATTTTGTCAACGAGACGATCCAAAATCTGGGAAAGAGGATGATACAGGGTGAGATCGGGGCAAAGCCTTACGAGATGGGAGACAGAAGCGCCTGCGATTACTGCGATTTTCAGTCGGTATGCGGATTTGACACAAGACTTCCCGGGTGTGAGAAGAGAGTGCTGCCGTCGAAGATGAGCGAGGATGAAATCTTTCATCAGATAGAGACACTGTTAAACAGAGACAAATTAGACGAGGAGGAACTTTGATGGCGGTTTCGTGGACAGAGAAACAAAAACAGGTCATAGAATTGAGAGACCGCAATCTTTTAGTGTCTGCGGCAGCAGGATCGGGTAAGACCGCGGTTCTTGTGGAGCGTATCATCGAGAAGGTATTGGATGAGACAAATCCCATTGACATTGACCGTCTGCTGGTGGTGACTTTTACGAAGGCGGCCGCAGCGGAGATGCGTGAGCGTGTGGCGGAGGCGATCGAAAAGCGTATGGATGCACAACCCCGCAATGCGTATCTGCAGCGGCAGTCGACGCTGGTACATCATGCCATGATCACGACGATCGACAGCTTTTGTCTGTATGTGGTGAGAAACTATTTCCACTGTATTCATTTGGAGCCCGGATTTCGCGTGGCAGATCCTACGGAGCTGTCGCTTCTCATGGAGGATGTGCTGGATCAGGTACTGGAACAGTGGTATGATCGCAGGGAGAAAGATTTTATTTCCTTTGCGGATAATTATGCAAATGCCAAAAATGATACGCCGATCCGTGAGATGGTGCTGCAGTTATATAACTTTTCCCAGAGCTATCCATGGCCGGATGAGTGGCTTTTAAGTCTGCCTGCCTGCTATTTGCCCCAAAATCTGACTGAGGAAAAACTGATGACAGAGAATGGATGGTTGAGGCAGCTTTTGGACTATATCCGGTTTCTGATCAAGGGAAATCTGGACAGACTTCTGACGGCAAGAGCGTATTGTATGGAAGCGGACGGACCACAGATGTATCTGGACAATATCGAGTATGTGATCGGTCAGGTGCAGCGGATCAGCGAGCTTCAGACATTCGACGAGATCGGTCAGGCACTTACGGCTTTGGATTTTGGGCGTCTGAAAGCAGCAAGAAATTACAGCGGCGATCCACAGATCAAAGATATGGTCAGCTCCCTGCGCGACTCGGTCAAGAAGCATCTGGAAAGCCTTCGCAAGCAATATTTTTCCCTGCCTCTGCAAAGGCAGACCGAGGATCTGGCGAAGCTTTCGCAGGCCGTTTCGGTTCTGAGTCGGATCACATTAGATGTCTCGTCTGCGTTCGCGAAAAAGAAAGAAGAAAAAAATATTCTCGACTTTTCGGATGTGGAGCATATGGCACTTCGTATTCTGATCGATCCGGATACAAAGGAACCCACAAGTGTTGCCAGAGATTTTCAGGCAAAGTTTGAAGAGGTCATGATCGATGAATATCAGGACTCCAATTACGTGCAGGAGGCGATATTGTCTGCTGTATCGCATGGAAACGGACGCGATAACCGGTTTATGGTAGGTGATGTCAAACAGAGCATTTACCGGTTTCGTCTTGCCAGACCGGAGCTTTTTATGGAAAAATATGACACCTACACGACAGAAGAAAGCCAAAACCAGCTCATCTGTCTGGATCAGAATTTCCGAAGCAGACCGGAAGTGTTAGACAGTGTCAATGCTATATTTGAGCGAATCATGAAGCGAGATATGGGGGGCGTCGCCTACGATGAGGAGGCAAAGCTGCACGTCGGAGCGACTTATCCGGATGCTGCGCAGTCCTGTCGGACAACGATGCTTCTAGCCTGCTCGGATGAGGAAACTATGGAGGCGGCAGAGGTACAAAATGCGAAAGAGCTGGAGGCCAGACTCATCGCATTGAAGATCCGGGAACTGAAGCAGACCATGCAGGTGACGGAGAAAGACGGTACCATCAGACCCCTTCGGTACTCGGACATCGTGATTTTGCTGCGCAGTCCGGGAAGCTATGGCGAAGAGTTTGTAAAGCAGCTGGCAAAAGGCGGTGTGCCGGCATTCAAAGTATCCCAGTCGGGGTATTTTGGCGCGTTGGAGGTACAGACCGTGCTGTCGTTTTTGCAGGTGATCGACAATCCGCTGCAGGACATACCGCTGGCTGCCACGCTGCTGTCTCCGGTATGGGGCTTTACCAATGAGGAACTGGCGATCCTTCGGACTTCCAATGAAGTGGAAGGCGGCTTTTTGTATGAAGATCTGTGTGCATACGAAAAGCGGGAAGAAAACAATGCGTTGACAGAAAAGGTACAAGCGTTTCTGCTGTGGCTGAACGATTTTCGAAAGCGCAAAAGGGAACTGGCGGTGCACGATCTGATCGATCAGCTGCTTCGTGAGACCGGATATCTTGCCTATGTCAGTGCGTGGCCGGATGGAGAAAAAAGAAAAGCGAATCTGGAGATGCTGCTGGCGCAAGCGACCGCATATGAGTCCACCAGCTATCGCGGACTGTTTCATTTTATCCGTTATATCGACCAGCTGAAGCGGTATGAGGTGGATTTCGGAGAGTCGGACACTTTGGGCGAAAATGCGGATGTAGTGCGCATCATGAGTATCCATAAAAGTAAGGGATTGGAATTTCCGGTTGTATTTGCAGCAGGAATGCATCATAAGATCAACCAGAAGGACAGCCAGAATGCCGTTATTTTCGATGTGAATTACGGGGTCGGACTGCCGTTTGTAGAAGGGGACAAACATAGAAAACGTACCACATTGTTCAAACAGATGATGGCAGCGAATATCCGGCGTGAGAATATGGGTGAGGAATTGCGCGTCTTGTATGTGGCGCTGACCCGCGCAAAGGAGCTTTTGATCATGACCGGTATCGTGAAGGAGCAAGCGGTACTTGCCGGTTATGAACTGGAAGCGGAACGGGAGGCATCCTTTTTGGACCGTATTCAGGCGGGCTGTTATCTCGATCTGGTGATGCCGGGAATCTACAAACATCCGCATCTCTTTTCTGTTGAGCAATATGAACCAAAGGATTTTCGACTGGAAGATGAGATCGAGACGGCAGAGGAAGTACTCACCCGAAGAAAGCTTTGGGATCGACTGGAAGATGTCCCACCGGATCGGCTGGATGAGATCGCAAGACGCTTTTGTGAGACTTATCCATACGAGCATGAGACTTCGATGAAGACGAAGGTTTCCGTGTCAGAGATCAAGCATCGAAATATGATCTTTGAAGCCGGAGAGGAAGAGACGCTGGCATGGTATGCCAAAGAAGAAACAGAGACTTATATTCCGGACTTTGCGAGAACGCAGGAACATCAGAATGAGCCCGAGGTCAATCGGGGAGCCCTTCGGGGAACGGCGGTACACCGTGTCATGGAATGTCTGGATTATTCGCATTTTTCCGATGCTTCGGATACACGATCCTTTGTGAGCGGACAGTTGGATGCGATCAGAAAGTCCGGCCGGATGAGGGATACGGAACTGGCACTTGTGGACGAGGCAAAGCTCATCGCCTTTTTCGATACGGATCTGGCAGCAGAGATCGCGGCGGCAGATCATGACGGCAGGCTGCACCGGGAACAGCCATTTGTCATGGGAATTCCCGCAAATGAGGCGGATCCGGCAAACCAAAGCGAAGAGCTGGTGCTGGTACAGGGTATCATTGACTTATATTTTGAGGATGAGCAGGGGATCGTATTACTGGATTATAAAACCGATGCGGTAAAAAGCGAACAGCAGCTGGTTGACCGCTATGAGACGCAGATGCGTCTGTATGCGCGGGCACTGGAAGCAGCCACGGGAAAAAAGGTATATCGGAAGCTGTTGTATTCCTTTCGCCTGAATTCCGTAATCAGTATAGAGGAGTGATTTGACATGAAATATATTTTGGCATCCCAGTCTCCCAGAAGAAAGGAACTGCTGGGCAGATGTAAGATTACATTTACAATTGAGCCTGCAAAGGGTGAGGAGCAGATCATCGGAGATTCGCCGGAAGAGATTGTGCAAAATCTTGCATTGGCGAAGGCACAGGAGATTGCAGATCAACATAGGGACGAAGATGTGCTTGTGATCGGGGCAGATACAGTCGTCGTATACGAGGAACAGATTTTGGGAAAACCACAGGATAAAGAGGAATTGATTTCCATGATCCGAAGTCTGCAGGGAAATACCCATAAGGTCTATACAGGTGTGGCGTTGATCCATGCGCAGTCCGGAAAGGTAAAAAGCTTTGCAGAGGAGACAAAGGTGCGTTTTTTTCCTATGACAGAGGAAGAGATCATCTCATACGAAGCAACAGGAGACGGATATGACAAGGCCGGTGGATATGGAATCCAAAGTGAGGCAGCAATCTTCATCGCAGGTATTGAGGGTGATTACAATAATGTGGTGGGATTGCCGATTGCCAGACTGTACCGGGAATTGCAGAATTTAGTCGAAATAGAACAGGGGGAATCAAATGTATGAAACTGACAAAGGTACATCATATTGCAATCATCGGAAGTGATTATGAAAGATCAAAACATTTTTACGTTGATTTGCTGGGATTTCAAATCATCCGGGAAAATTATAGAAAAGATCGCGGTGATTATAAAATCGACTTGGCGCTTCAGAATATGGAATTGGAATTGTTTATCATACCGGATCGTCCTGCCAGACCAAGCTATCCGGAAGCGTATGGTTTGCGTCATCTTGCATTTGCAGTTGATTCGGTGGAAGAAACTGTCAACGAATTGAATGCAGCCGGAATTGAAACCGAGCCAATCAGAATAGACGAGTATACAAATAAGGCGATGACCTTCTTTGCAGATCCGGATGGTCTGCCACTGGAAATACATGAATAGAACCAAGATGGAGTTTTCGATGAATGCTGTTGAAAATATTCCCAGCGAACAATCAGATCATAAATGGGGGAACACATGATAACACTGAATGATTATCTGTATAATGGAGATACGGTCATAAAGATTTTACATAACTATACCAATGATTTGCGGATGGATGCAAAAACAACCGGCAATCCCATCGATATTGCCCACAGCAATTTTCTGCTTCAGATGTCAGAATTGCTAGAGCATAACGACTTTCTCACTTCCCAGTCACAGCGGATGCGGGAATTTTATAAATATCTGACGGAAGCCTACCCGGATCTGGCATTCACCTTTAAGGGACGGATCAAGTCCCTGATCCGCGCGGAGTCCAAATTTAACGGTCAGATCGTATCCTATATCTATGAGTATCACAAGGAAACCGGAGCTTATCCGTCGGTGGCGCAGATCAAGGAGCGCCTGTCAGCCCTGAAGGATCTGCTGGCGTATCGCATCATTATATCGATGCCGAAGTGTCATGTGAGAGACGAGCAGCAGCGCAAGGAATTGGAGATGAAGTATCTCTATGAGATTGCCAATGTCCTGCCGGCATTTCTAGAGGAGCGGGGATTTGATGCCCAGCCTACGAAGGTGCCAATCGGTGTGAATGAGAAGTCTTTTCTGAAGGAAGACGTGAGACCCTATTACAAGGATTATATTGCGCAAACCAGCGAATCCGGTTATCAATCACTGCATATTACGTTTTTCGATTATCTGTCCAGATGCTATATTGAGGTACAGCTGCGCACCTATGATATGGACAATTTTGCGGAGATCGGACCGGCGAACCATCTGGGATACGAGATCCGGCAGAAAGAGGAACGCGCCAGACGGGATGAGATACCGGTTGGTGAGTGTATCTTTTTTGATGACGCTTATGAGCGGGTCATGCGTCTGCAGCAACTGAAATTAAACGAGCTGGATGTCAATATGTTTGCAGCGGCAGACAACTCACTGATCAACGATGGATGCGGACTGTTTCGCGGACGCCTGATCCTGCCATATGAGCATTTGTCCCGGTTCCAGAATGATATCATCGATTAAAATATGACGGATATTTACCTTGAAAGGAGATAAGACTCCCACCTCTATAGGTGGCGAGTAAAACAAATTCATCTTGGTGGGAGTCCAATCTCCTTCCAAGATAAAGCCTCCGGCGGATTGCAGAGGTGCGCAGAAGAAGAATGTCATGCAAAGCATGACAATCCTCGCAGCAAGTACGCCAAGGCGTACTTGAATTATTTGGGTGATAGATTTTGTAAAAAAGGGCTGAAAACCGATAAAATATGAAATCAGGTGTTGAAAAAAATAAGTAAATGTGATAAAAATATGTTTATGAACAAGGGAGTTCACCGAATCCGGTGGACTCCCTTTGCAGTTTACATAGATTTTCTATGAGATAAGAAAAGAAAAAAATGAAAGACTTGGATAAAACAAGGGTGTTTTGCAGTAGATGCAAAGCACCCTTGCGTTTTTGAGAAAGGAGTGTTGCTAGTGAAACATTTTGATCTTTTGGAACATACAGATACCGTCAATGAATTATTGGCGCGATACGGTGTCAAATTCGGAATCTACAAAAATAATACGTTCAAAGAGCAATTGTTTCCGTTCGATGCGATACCGCGCATCATTGAACCGGAAGAATTTGACTATCTGGAAAAAGGATTAAAGCAAAGAGTCGTGGCATTAAATCTTTTTTTGAAGGATATCTATTCGAAAAAGCAGATCGTAAAAGATGGCGTGATACCGGAAGATTTTATTTTTGCGTCCAGCGGTTATATGGTGGAATGTGAAGGAGTGACGCCGGTAAAGGACATCTATTCCCATATCTCGGGAATTGATCTGGTAAAAGGCAAGGATGAGCATTGGTATATTTTGGAGGACAACCTGCGGGTGCCTTCCGGTGCATCCTATCCGATGATCGCCAGAGATTTATGCAGGCGCTCCTCGCCGGAGACATTTACGAATCTCAAGATTGAGGACAATCGAAATTATGCGAAGCTGCTGAGAAGAACACTGGACAATGTCAATGTGGGCGGACATACCGTGATATTGACACCGGGAAGATATAATGCGGCGTATTTTGAGCACAGTTATCTGGCAGAGCAGATCGGAGCGCATCTGGTCAACGGTGCGGAGCTGACCGTAAAAGATGACAAGCTGTATTTCATCACAGCGACAGGAGAATTGGAACGGGTTGGTGCCGTGTATCGGCGTATTTCGGATGACTACCTGGATCCGATGAATTTCAAACCGGAGTCGCTGATCGGAATTCCGCATATTTATGATGTCTTCCGAAAAGGAAATGTGGCACTTTTGAATGCACCGGGCAATGGTGTGGCAGATGATAAGGGAATCTATTATTTTGTTCCGAAGATGATCCGGTATTATCTGGATGAAGAGCCGATTCTTTCCAATGCGCCAACCTATCTTCCATTTTATGAGGAAGATTACAAGTATGTACTGGAGCATTTTGATGATCTGGTGCTCAAAGATGTGGCAGAAGCCGGAGGCTACGGTGTGGTCTTTGGCAACACGATGACAGCACAGCAAAAGTCGGATTTCCTGGAGCTTTTGAAGAAAGAGCCGCGCAGATTTATTGCACAGGAAGTGATCGATTTTCAGGATATTGACATAATGGAGGATGGTGAGCCGGTACCAAGAAAAGCAGATCTTCGCGCGTTTGTCCTGATGGCAGACGAACCGCTTGTATGGAAAAGCGGCTTGACCAGATTTTCGC
>OBLI01003663.1_pt1 | contig 11611 bp, 7 predicted proteins | sample 1519701 | NCBI WGS metagenome assembly OBLI01 (sample SAMEA3663005, study PRJEB22513) | pig gut metagenome | biome: pig gut; feature: pig-associated habitat; material: faeces | place: France | collected 2012 | reverse complement strand
CATTCTGCTGTGCTTCGGGATCGGTGGGAATCCAAGGCACGCGGCGGATTATTTCACCATACGGAAGCGTGCCGTCGCCCTCATCTGAGTTAAGCACAGGGAAAATCTTAGGATAACCCGTACGGCGAAGCTCTGCCCATGCTTCGGTGGAGAGGGGGAATAGTGCAATGTACTTCTGGGTGATGATCTTCTCGAGTTTGGTCTCGATGGGGTCAGCATCGTTCCACTTCACGCCAATCTTGGTGACAGAGGGCCATACCGTACCGTCCACAGCATCAACCTGCTCGTAGGCGATGGGCTCCTCACGCTCCATATACTCTTTGACGTACTTGGTGTAGAGGCGTTCGCCCACACCGTCCATCTCATACCACTGGCGGTCCTGTGGCTCGTCGAGGCTGGCATAGATGATACCCTGCTCGTAGAAGTTTTTGGCATCGCCGCCCATGTTCCATCCGCGGAGGGCACCCTCTGCACGGAGGAAGAGCACTTCAGAGAGCTTGACGAAGTAGAGAGGAGCATTGGCCATCACTTCAGGCACGAAGGTAGAATAACCGATGTAGCGGTTGGTGGCGAAGGTCTGTCCCTGCTCTACGAAGGTTCCGGCACGGATACCCATCACACGGCTCTGTGCAGCCACATTGTTGATGGTCTCGCTGTTTTTCTTCCAGAAGTACTTCATATAGGGATGGTCGAGACTGGCCAGCAGGCTCTCGAAGGAAGCGTTCAAACGGGTGTCGCCCCAGCTTCCGGCAATCTCCACGAGGGGATTGGTGAAACCGCTGACAGCGGGGAACATACCCTGCTGCATTTCTTCGGCATTCACAATGCGCTGGTTCTCGGCATTGCGTGTACCCTCGTCGGACTGTTCGGGGTCGAGCTTGTTCACATCAATTTCGTTGGCTTCGAAAACACCGCTTGCCACAGCCTCTTCTGCCCATTTGCGTGCGGTTTCAGGCTCAACCTTCACGATGCGCATACCCATGCGGAGCTTGAGGGAGTTGGCGAGACGCCAGCAACTCTCAATGAAAGTTTCGAAATTGCCGCTCAGACCGCCACGGCCGGTCTGGTAGTCGCAGAGCACCTCGTTCTTGATGCGCTGCTGGTACCACAGAGGCTTGTTCTCGAAGTACTTCAGACAGGCCACAATGGTGTCGAGATTGTCGACAATACCATAATAGATGGTCTGCATATCGTTGTAAACAGAAGGATTTTCCTCGTTCTTCTTGTCCTCGAGATAGGTGTAAGGACCAGAAATGTCCGCCACTTCCTGTGCAGCCACACAGTAGTAAAGGAGGTTGATGGCCTTCACCTCAGGGAGTTTGTCGATGGCCGGATGATGCAGAAGCGGCATCAGGGAGTTCTTCACCAGGGTGTAGTTTCCGCGCGGTCCGCCGTTGAAGACGTCCGTGAGGTTGTAGGTAGAGGTGAGGGTTCCGTTGGCATAGGGGAAGTCGGAGTGCGACACCACGAAGTATCCAGCATAGTTGTCCGGACCGAGGTTATACTGATACTGGTAGGCGTGTGCTCCAGGCATACCGTTTTCCTTTCCTCCACGTAGAGCATACTGTGCAGAGAGGCTGTAACCGAAGATGGGCTGGAGGTCTTCCATAGCCTGGTTCACCTCTTCCTCCACGGGCTCCTGCATGTAATCGATTTTATCGATGTCGCCCTTGTACTGCGTAGCGTCGCCCTGCGACTGGTCTACGGAAAGCTCAGCACCGGGTTCATCATAGTCGAGACACGACTGTAAGGTAAATCCCGCTCCGGCGAGCATCATCATATATATGATTGACTTTTTCATTTTATAAATTTTCAAATTTAGAAGTTAACCTTGAGATTGAAACCGAAGTTGCGCGTGCTGGGGAGGTTGAACATTTCGAAACCACCCAGACCGTTCTTGCTGGAGAGGGAAACATCGGGATCGACGGGAGCATCCTTATAGAAGTAGAAGAGGTTGCGTCCGATGAAAGAGAGCGAAAGGTTCTTGCCCTCTCCGAAGAGGTCGCGGAAGGTGTATCCGAAGCTGAGTTCGCGGAGACGGAAGTTCGTAGCGTTATAGACGTAGTTCGATGCGTCGTTCACACCGATGGTCTCGTACCAGGTCTGTACGGGAACGATGTCGCGTCCCTCGTTGATGTACATTCCGGGCACCTCTGTACCATCGGCATTCGTATAGACGATGCCCTGTGCCTCTGCTTCCAGACGTGCATCGGCCGTGCGTTGCGACACACCGAGGCGGTCGAGATAGGCCTCCGTGAGGCTGATGACCTTGCCTCCGATGCGACCGTTGATGAGGAAGAAGAGGTTGAAGTTCTTGTAGGAGAAGGTGTTGCTCCAGGAGAGCTGGTACTTGGAGTTCATGTTTCCAAGGCAACGGCTGTACTTCGAACCGCTCTTGGTGATAATTTGGCCCCTATCATCGAGGTATTTAAAATTACCGTCGAACGAAGGTGCTCCGCTCTTATTTACGTAGATATCGCCTGCCTTGTGGATGAGTTTACCTTTTCCGTCGGAATTCAGATGACCCTCATCATCCATATAGACGTCGTCGCGCCAGCGTGTATAATCGTTGACGTACATGTCGCCGTACTTCTCGCCCTTGATGTAGCGTACCTTCACGCCCTGTGCCACGCTGACGTCGATGGGCTTATCAATGCCATATTTCTTGTAGGTTTCGAGAATCTTGTTGTCGTTATAGCTGAAGTTCACACTGGTCTTCCAACGCCATCCGTTTCCAATCTGCCAGTCGTAGCCCACGGTGAGTTCCACACCCTTGTTGCGCACGCATGAACTGTTGAGGGGCGAATTCTTTCCGTTCTGTCCGGCGATGGTAATGAAGGCATTGTCGAGGCGGGAGTTGTAGTAGGTGACGTCGACGTTGAGGGCATTGTTGAAGAACTGGGACTCAATACCGGTCTCAAAACTCTTCATGGTCTCGGGCTTCGGAGTGAAGGGGTTGTAAATGCTTCCCGATGCACCGCCCGTCAAGGAGCTGACGTCCAGAGGGTCGAAGAAGGAGTTGGGGATGGAGTTACCCACCTGAGAGTAGCTGATGCGATACTTGAGGTAACTTACAGGTTCGCCCATCTTGAAGAGGTTGGTGAGGATGGTATTTGCACCGACGCCGAAATATCCGTAGTGGTCCTTGGCATCGTTTGCACCGCCCATGAAGCGAGGCTGACGGAAGGCACGGTACCAGTCCATACGGTAAGAACCGTCCACATATACAGCATCCTTCCATCCGATTTGTGCGGTGAAGAGAGCAGCCTTGTCCCAGTTGCTGGACTTTTTCTTCGTCGTCACGCCGTTTCCTCCGGAAGAGGGGTCGAAACGGTTGAAGACGGTGGAAAGTTCGCTGACGATGCCGTTCTTTATCATGTCGACGGTAGCGGTACAGTCAGTGTTTACGCTCGTACCCTTGGTGGTGTGTCCTACCCAACCTGCAGTGGCACCCACGGTCCAGTCCTCCTTGAACGTACGGTTGTACGAGAGAAGCCAGTCGGTATATACGTCGGTGGTGCTGGAGTTGTAGAGCCAGTAGCGTCCGTAGTCGTTGAGGTTTGCGGGGTCCCATGTGGTGGCACTCTTATGGCTCTCCTTGTTATACTTGTCGTAGTCGAGGCTGATGCGTCCCTGCACGGCAAATCCGAATCCGAGGTCGAGGTTGGCCTGGAAATTACCGTAGAAGCGGTCGTCCTTTTCTTCACCCGTATTCTGGTTCATAATCCAGTAGGGGTTGTTGTGCATAGGCGACTGGAAAATCCAGTTCTGCGCATCTCCGGTGAGCAGCACACGTGCCATGGCAAAGGTAGTACCTCCAGCGGGATAGTAGCGCTGATTGGCTGTCAGCCAGCTGCCCTGCATCAGATAGTTCTGTCTGTAGTAGTCGAAATCCACGTTGCGGGGCATGGTATAGAGGTCGTACATGGGATTGCCCACAGTACCACCACCGATGCGGTTCTTGGTCTTCGACTGTACATAGTTGAAGTTGGCGTCCATCGTCAGCCGGTTGAAGAATTTGTAGTGCTGACGGAAGGCGAAGGTGTGGCGGTTGTACTCGTTGTTCTCGAGCAGTCCCTCGGCATGGGAGTTGGCATAGCTGACGTAGCTGCGCACCTTTTCGGTACCTCCGGAGAGGGAGATGCTGTTGTTGGTGGTGACACCGAGGCGGAAGAAGTCGCTGACATCGTCGGCGCCGTAGTTGCGGAGATAGATGTCGCGGGTAGGATTGATGCCTGCCTGTGAGAGAATCTGCGCACCGGTAAGGTCCAAACCGTCGGGGTTGGGCTGGAGGTTGAGTTTGTAGATGGAGGTTTCCTTCGTCAGGTCGCCGCTGTAGGGGGTGTTGGCGATGTTGGCGGTGTAGGTGGTATGTTCGCCCGTCATCTTCGCACCCCAGCTGTTGATGCTGATGCTACCAGACTGAATGAGGTTGCCCTCTTCGTCAAAGGTGGAGGGGACTACGCTGGCACCATAGACGTTCTGGAGTTCGGGCGTTACAAAAGCCTTGTCCATGGTGACGTTCGAGGTGAAGCTTACATCGAGCTTACCTTCCTTACCTTTTTTGGTGGTAATCATGAGCACACCGTTGGCAGCACGCGAACCGTAGAGGGCGGCAGCGTTGGCACCCTTCAGGACATTGATGCTCTCGATGTCGTCGGGGTTGATTTGCGAAAGGGCGTCACCGCCTTCGGTCGAAGCCGTCGTGGCAAGGTTCATTCCGTCTACCTCGCTGCGGCGGGAATTGTTCATAGGTACACCGTCGACAACAATGAGAGGGTCGTTGGTACCCTGGATGGACTTGTTACCACGGAGGAGGATTTTGGAAGCACCACCGGCACCACCGGCACCCGGGGTGATGGTAACACCCGAAATTTTACCGTCGAGACCGTTGACGAGGTTGGGGTCCTGGACCTTCATGAGGTCGTCGCTCTTGATCTGCTGCGTGGCATAGGTGAGCGAAGTGGCCTTGCGGACGATACCCATGGCGGTTACCACGGCCTCGCCGAGGATGTTGTCATCTTCCATGAGGACCACCTCTATGGAAGAAGTTCCGTCCCACACCACCTGCTGCGTCTTGTAGCCGATGAAGCTGACATTGAGTTTGGCACCCTTCTTCACACCGTTGAGGGTGAAGTTACCGTCGTTGTCGACCGTCGTACCGTTGGTGGTTCCCACCACGGCGACGCTGGCACCCGTCAGAGGAAGTCCGTCAACGTCGACGACAGTTCCCCGTACGGTTGATGACTGCTGTACGATGTAATAATCGTTGGCGTATGCCGTTTGAGGCACAACCGCTCCTCCGACGAGCGCGAGTGTGCCCATCAGAAGATAAATGTTGGTTTTCTTCTTCAACATGTTTATTGTATTATGTTTTTCGTAGTTTTTCTGTTTGGAATACATACGATGTATCCTTGAGAATTCATAAAGGGATGTTCTATAAATTAGTTTATAATTCCCATAAGGCCATCTGCCTTTTATACATCATATATATTTTTGGGCAAAGATAGGTATTTATAGGAAAAAAAGCAAATTATACCTTCTATTTCTATCCTTTTTTATATAAATTACCCTAATTTTATTTATTCCAATGAAGAATAAGAGCTTCATCCTACGTGTGGAGGGATAGGGGGTATAAATAAAGCTATGCGGATTTCCGCTGACTTGAAGTGTAGGCATAACAGCCATCACCACATAATATTCCGTATGAAAGGCAATACTGGAGGGATGGGCAGAGAGGAAAACAGGTGCAGTGGAAGGGAAGAAAAGGTTAACCAGGGAAATAATGTTCCACCATCAAGGTTCTGGAAGGGTGGAGGCTATCGAGTGAACCGAGGGGAACGATGTGCAGGAAGCCTGGCACAGCCCCCCACAAATTCGCCACACCTTCGCCATCACCATCGAAAAAATCATTATAATATACTCTTTTCCTTTCTTTATTTCTTTTATACACAATAAAAAAATGTGATGCTGATGATAGGATGTGGATAATGTGGAAAAGTTAAATAAAAGGTGGTATAAAGTGTTAAAAAACATGATATTAGGCAATATATACAGGTAGTGGAAAAGTAAAAGGGGGATTATGGAAAAACCGTGGAAAAGGGTGTGTATGCAGTGGATAGTGAGTAAAGTGCGGGACAAATTCTTGTACACAGTGCTATACACTGGATTTCCACAGGGTATTCCCTGCGTAATCCACGGGTTTTTCCACAGGTGCTAAGGGATAGAAGGAGGGCAAGAATGGGAAAGGGAAAAAAACAAGGATGCCCGCATTGAAGAGAGCATCCTTGTTTAAATTGTATGTGTGTAGAACAAGGTCATTGATTTTGGAGGGCATTGAGCATGCGCATGCCGTATGCTTCTTCCCGTTTACCGAGCTCCATGTATTTGTTGAGGGTGTTGAGGGCGGTGCGTCGGAGTTCCATAGGTGCTTGGTCATCTTGCAGTTCGGCTGAAAGATGGTCGAGAATTTCGTCGTTGTCCCTTTCTGCCGGTGCCTTGTGCTGTGCAAAAAGACGTCCGAAAACGAGCCATCCCAACAGGCGGTGTAGAGGCGTTTCGGTTGCTATGAGCCGGAAAGCCATGTCGGCGGCATAGGGAACCTTCGACAAAAGGTGCATGGCCAGAGCCTGTGCCTCCTCGGCATAGCGGAGCTGGAGAATCCATTCTGCTGCCATATCTTCGGCAAAGGTTTCGGGAGGCATGATGATGCATGCCAGCAGCCGGCATTCGCGGATGTCCTCTTTCCAAAGGGCGAGGGCAAGGGCATGGGCGTCGGTGACGAAATCCTCCATCTCGTGGGCAAGAGCTATCAGACGGGGCTGGTCGACGCCGAAATTCACCTTGTAGGCCAGTCCCTGCCGGCGCATCGAGGCACTGACAGGGCCGCTCATCACACCGCGGAGCATCCGCTTCACTTCGCGCAATTGGGCGGGAAGGTCAAGGGGGGATGTGGTGTCCATCATAGGAAAAGGGGTGTGGAATGAATGGTTTATGTTTTCTTTTCAAAGGCTTTCTTTATGTAGGGCGAGTTGAGGGTATTGCCTGTTATACTCTGTGCTACAGTATTGAAATCTCTTCAACTTGACATATGGAAAGCCCAGAAAAGAAAAAGGGTCCGGCAAATGTTTCCCCTATGGAGAAATAATTTTCCGGACCCATCTTTACATGATGCTGAATTCAGCTATTGTAAATGATGCAGCTGTTAATTCTTGATGCTGAGGAGTTCTACCTTGAAGACGAGTGTGGAGAAGGGAGGAATGTTGCGGTTTCCACGTTCGCCGTATGCCAGTTCGTAGGGGATGCAGAGTTCATAAACCGATCCTACGGGCATCATCTTCAGGGCTTCGGTCCATCCCTTGATGACCTGTGTCACTCCGAAGGTGGCAGGTTTGTTGCGCTTGTAGCTGGAATCGAAGACGGTGCCGTCGATGAGACGTCCCTCGTAGTTCACCTCCACCTTGTTGGTGTCGACGGGCAGTGCGCCTTCACCCTTCTTGATGACCTTGTAGAGGAGTCCGCTTTCCGTACGCTGTACGCTGTCGTTCTTGGCATATGCAGCGAGGAAGTCGGCATTTTCCTTCTTTACCACCATCTTGCGGTATTCGAACTGCTGGTCGGCCACCTTCATAGCGGAGTCGGGGGTGAGGGAAGCCTTTCCAAGCAGACCTTCTTCCAGACCCTTCACGAAGATATCTTTCTGGAGAAAATCAGCCTTGTCGTCGCCGGCAGCCTGCTTGTTGATGGCAGGAATCACCTGCTTTTCATTCTGCTGAGCAATGGTGGTACCCATGATGATGGCACGCATCTTGGCAATCTCGGCTTCGCTGTATTTGCCGTTGAGACCGTCGATGAAGTCGGCATAGTGGAGAGAATCCACGTTGTTAGCCTGTCCGATGTACTGTTTCAGACTGGGAGACTGTGCCACACCAACGGCATAGGAGAAGGTAGCAGCGTCGAGAGGCTTTAATTCAGGTTCGGCCACTACGGCCACTTTGGCCTTTTTCTTTGTTTTTTTTGCGGGCTGGCTGGCCACTGCACCGAGGCAGAGGGAAGCGGTAAGTCCAATGAAAAGAACTTTACGGATTTTCATCTTTTAAAAATTTATCCTAATATTAGTTTTACCCAAAACAGAGGAAATGCACTTCATATCACATGTGCATTTCCTCCGGTTTTCATTTATGTATCAGTGCTATACTGGGGGTTTTTATTCAGCGATGCTGACGAGTTTCATCTTGAAGATGAGGGTGGAATAGGGAGGTATGGGGCCCTGTGCGCTCTCGCCGTAAGCCAGGTTCCAGGGGATGTAAACTTCCCATTCAGAACCTACAGGCATGTGGGTGAGTGCGATGGTCCAACCCTTGATGACAGCGTTGCAGGGGAACTTGACGGTTTTGCCCTGGCTGGAATCGAATACCTTGCCGTCGATGAGACGTCCTTCGTATTCCACCTCTACGGTCTTGTCGGCGGTGGGGATGGCACCCTTACCTTCGTTGATGACCTTGTAGAATACTCCGTCTGCAAGGGGCTTCACGCCTTCCTGCTTGGCAATGTTGGCCATGAATTCCTCACTGGCCTTCTTCTTCTCACCGTAAACCTTTTCGTTGGCCTTGGCGGTCATGGTCTGGATGGTGGTCATAAGGAGCTGCTGGATGTTTTCGCGGCTGTAGGGAGTGCCGGCGGTGTCGGTGAGGGCAATGCGGTCTTTATGGCCGTCGTTGAAGCCCATCAGGAAGTATTTGGTAGAGAGGTGCTGGGTGCTATCGCCGGCAAATACCTGGTTTTCAAGACTCTGGAACATGCGGGTCTTCATCTGCATACCGGTCTGCATACCCAGCTGGTAAGCCATTTCCTTCTTGTTGTCGGCAATGGAGAGTCCTTCCTTAAGACCCTTAATGAATTCCTGTACATAGGCAGAGTCGGCACCAGCCTGCATCAGATAGTTCTTGATGTCGGCATCGCTGGGACTGTTGGCTATACCGAGGGCATAGCTGAGGGTGTCGATGTCGGTCTTGAGGTTGGGCTTGACGGCACCGGGCTTTTCACATGCGCTGAAGAGCGCTACAGCTGCAACGGCAGCCATGAAAATCTTTTTCATTGATGATTATTGTTGTTTGTTTTGTTGCAAAAGAAGATGGAAATATTTTTCCCTCGTTTTTATTTTCCCTCGATGCCCAGAAGTTCTACATCAAAGATGAGTGCGGCATAGGGGGGAATGCTTCCTCCGGCACCCTGTGCACCGTAGGCCAGTTGGAAGGGAATGTAGAAACGGTATTTGGCACCTACTGCCATGTGCTGCAGACCTTCGGTCCATCCGCGGATGACACCCTGAAGGGGGAAAGTGGCTGGTTCGCCGCGACGATAGCTGGAATCGAAGACGGTGCCGTCGATGAGGCGTCCTTCGTAGTGGCAGCGTACGCTGTCGGCAGCGGTAGGTTTCTGTCCGATGGCAGCGGTGAGAACTTCGTATTGCAGACCGCTTTCGAGAACGGTGATGCCTTCCTTCTTGGCATTTTCGGCAAGGAAAGCCTCTCCTGCCTCGCGGGCAGCGCGTCCGGCTTCTGCCTCCCGCTCCTGAAGGAACTTCTGTACCGTAGTCTGTGCCTCGGTGAGGGACATTTCGGCCTTTTCGCCGGAGAGGACTGCTGTAACAGCCTGGGCGAAACGTGCGGTGTTGAGGCCTTCGACCTTCATTTCCTTCAGATTTTGGGCAATGAGCATGCCAAGCGCGTAAGAGATTTTGTCCATAAAGGTTTATAGGATAGGGTTATGGTGTCTGATTACTGAAAGGTATAATATCGGTGCAAATTTACACTCTATTCTGCATATAATGGCATAAAAAACCCGAAAATATAGAGTTTAATGGCGTAATCCATTGTCATTTTGACATTTAGAAATCCTATACCACCCTTATTGAAGCCCTTTCTCCGTGCTTCTTTTCTTCGTGCCGTTTCTGCTGTATTTGAAGGGATAGGTTGTACACAACAGCCCGACATACTTTGTTATTCCTCAGTAAGGAGGAGAAATGTGCGGAATTTCCATGCTAAAATACAGGTTTTGATAAGAGAAAACGAACGAGTGTGCAATATTTTTCAACGTCCGTTTTCAGCAGTCTAAAGTATTCCGAACCCCGTCGATAACGGGCTGAGAAGGGCCTCGGAAGCCACCACGCCTTACCCTGACGCCAAATATTGCAAAATAGGGAATTAAAGGTTTTTGCCGTCATTTCCGGCCATTAATACAAAAACATCGGACTTTTTGGGGAAAAGTTCCGATGTTTGGTAGGGAAAGTACGGATGTTTGTATCTGAAAAGTCCGATGTTTTTAAGGCAAAAAAGGGCCTTTTTCAACCGTTTTCCACTGTTTTTTAAGGTGTTTTGCCATGAAAACATAGATATTCTGCTGCAAAGCGCACATACGAATAATTTAAAATTGAAAGTTATAGATGGCAAAATACATAAAAACAGACTAAAATCCGCGCTAAAAAGGACACGATGGGTTGTCGGGATTTTTGAAGGTAAACAGCTTCTCCTATAGGTGTATGAAAGGAGGAAAACGGGCAATTTCTGGAAGAGTGTGCAATATTTTTACAGTCCCTCTGCAGCCTTTGTCATTCCGTTCGGGCGGCGACCTTAGGTTCGGGGCGCAACTTCCATGACCATAGAAAGTTCAGAGGTCTGTAAGATTTTGGACGACGGTGCCGGCAAGCATGAGTCCAGCCATAGCAGTGATGTGCGAAAGGCTGCCGTTGGTGTGTACCTTTCGGGCATGCCATGCAGGGGTGTCAGCAGGCTGTGTTCCGGCATTGCCGTCGGGGAAAGAAGGAGGCTCCGCAGGGAGTTCACCGCGGTTGGGGAGGACCTCGTCCGAAAAAATGCAAAGGAACTTCCGTCGTGGCATGTCCTTTTCCCGCTTGAAGCGTTCGCGTAGCGCCCGTGCAAGCGGACAGCCTTTCACTTTCCAGAATTCGGCACGTTGCAGCCGTGTAGGATCCATCTTCCGTGCCGTTCCCATCGAAGAGACGAAGCAGGCCTTTGTGCGGCAGGCATGGCGTATGAGGTCGGCCTTTTCGGCCAGGGAATCGATGGCGTCGACAATGGCATCGTAATCCTCAAGGTGGAAAGTAGGCGCTGTGGTGCGGTCGTAGACCATTTTCAACGCCTCGATTTGGAGGTGAGGGTTGATTTGGAGCAAACGTTCGCGCAACGCCTCCACTTTGGGGCGTCCGATATTGGGGACGGTAGCCATAATCTGCCGGTTGATGTTGGAGACATCCACACAGTCGGAGTCGACGATGGTGAGGTGTCCGACGCCGCTGCGCACCAGACTTTCGGCACACCAACTGCCTACTCCCCCCACTCCGAATACGATGACACGGCTTTGCTGCAGGCGTTGCAGGGCCTCGTTGCCGAGGAGGAGGGAGGTACGGCTGAAGAGTTGTGATGTTTCGGGCATGGACGGTTTCTTTTAAGGGGTGTTCTATAAATTAGCTTGAGGCGATTTTTTTCCTATCGTACAGTAGATTTTTGTTTTTCAAGTATGCACATAGCGGGCTATGTAAGTGCTTGAAAAGCAAAAAGATGCTGTGCGAGAGGTGGAAAAGCGGCCAAGC
>OBLI01003661.1_pt1 | contig 11614 bp, 11 predicted proteins | sample 1519701 | NCBI WGS metagenome assembly OBLI01 (sample SAMEA3663005, study PRJEB22513) | pig gut metagenome | biome: pig gut; feature: pig-associated habitat; material: faeces | place: France | collected 2012 | reverse complement strand
CGCCCACATAGGTCTTCCGATGGCCCCGGATATCCGCTTCGTCATGAACACCGCCCAGGGAGATACGGACCATCTTTCGGTTCAGGCTCCGGGCGATGGAATAGGAAATGGAGGTTTTACCCACGCCGGGAGGTCCCACCAGGCAAAGAATCTGGGGCGGCATATGGGGCGCCAGCTGCCGGACAGCAATGGTTTCCAAAATCCGCTGCTTTACCTTTTCCAGCCCGAAATGGTCGTGCTCCAAAATCTTGGAGGCGGCCTGGACGTCAAGGCGCTCCTTGGAGCATTTGTTCCAGGGCAGGTCCAGCACCGTATCCAAATACCCCCGCAGGACCGAGGCCTCGGAGGAGCCAAAGGGCTGCTTGCGAAGCTTCTGGACATCCTTTAAAAGCTTCTTTTCGTATTCCTCTTTCAGATGCAGCCCCTTGATTTTGGCGATATCCTCGTCAAAATTGTCGTCCTCTTCTCCCTCTCCCAGCTCGTCGCGGATTACCCGCATCTGCTCCCGCAGATAATAGTCCCGCTGATTCTGGTCGATGGCGGACCGGGTTTTGTCCTGGATTTCGGACTCCAGCTGAAGCACCTCAATCTCCCGGGTCAGGTAAGTAAGGGCCATTTCCAGCCGCCGGGTGGGATTCAGCTGCAGCAACAGCTTTGCCTTCTCCGGAAAATCCAGGCCGGAGTTCTGGGCAATGGAATCGGCCACAAAGCCGTTCTGATTGCTGGCCAGCATCCGAAGCTGAACCATTTGGGCTGGATGCTCCGTCAGCTCCACATAAGTATTATACATGGTGCAGGCTTCCCGCCGCAGGGCCTTGCTTCTGGGGGTATCCGTCTCCTCCGGGCAGGGAATGGATTCCACCACCGCAGAGAGGAAGGGCTCCGTCTGCTGCATTTCCACAATTCTGCCCCGGGTCAGGCCGGTGACCAGCACCCGCAGGTTTTCCTCCGGCGCGTTCAGCAGCTGCTTCACCTTGACCACCGTGCCCACGGCGTAGAGATCCGCCAGCTTGGGATCATCCACCAGCAGGTCCTTTTGAGGAACCAGGAGAAGCACCTGATCCTTTTTCATTGCGGCCTCCAAAGCCAGGGCCGACTTGGTTCTGCCCACATCAAAATGGACTGTCTGCTCCGGAAAAACAGCCAGCCCCCGCAGGGCAAGCACAGGCATCATGCCTGCATAAGTAATCTCAGACAAGGGATAATCCCTCCTTATTGCGTAATGGAAAAAGGGGATAGAACACTACCCCCTTCTGTTCGTATGAATGATTTATCGTTTGCCGGCAAGCTTCTCTCTGGGATGGTTGGGGTCCCGCAAAATGGAGGCCTCTGCTCCATCCACGCATTCCGGCGTAATCACGACCTTTTGAATGGTCAAATCCGAGGGAATCTGATACATGATCCGGGTCATGATTTTTTCCATAATGGCCCGCAGCCCACGGGCGCCGATTTCCCGATCCAGCGCTTTCTGGGCAATGGCCTGCAGCGCCTCGTCGGTGATTTCCAGGGAGACGCCGTCCATCTCCAGAAGCGCCTGGTACTGCTTGGTCAGAGCGTTTTTCGGCTCCACCAGGATGCGAACCAGGTCCTGCTGGGTCAGGCTCTGCAGATTGGTGATCACCGGCATCCGACCCACCAGCTCGGGGATGATGCCGAATTTCAGCAGATCATGGGGCTCCACCTGGGACAGGATTTTGCCCACATCCCGCTTTTTCCGGCTCTCCACGGGAGAATCAAAACCGATGGCGGACCGATCGGTCCGGGACTCGATGATCTTATCCAGGCCGTCGAAGGCGCCGCCGCAGATGAAGAGGATGTTGGTGGTGTCCACCTGAATCATCTCCTGCTGGGGATGCTTCCGCCCGCCCTGGGGGGGAACTCCGGCAACGGTGCCCTCCAGGATTTTCAGCAGGGCCTGCTGCACACCCTCACCGGACACATCCCGGGTGATGGAGGTATTCTCGCTCTTTCGGGCAATTTTATCCATCTCATCAATGTAGATGATGCCGGTCTGGGCCCGCTCCACATCAAAGTCAGCGGCCTGGAGCAGACGAAGCAGAATATTCTCCACATCGTCGCCCACGTAACCGGCTTCCGTCAGGGTGGTGGCATCTGCAATGGCAAAGGGCACATCCAAAATTTTGGCCAGGGTCTGAGCAAAGAGGGTTTTGCCGGAACCGGTGGGGCCAATAAGAAGAATGTTGCTTTTTTGCAGCTCCACATCGGAATCGCCGCCGAAGTAAATGCGCTTATAGTGATTATACACCGCCACGGAGAGGGCAACCTTCGCCTCCTCCTGGCCGATGATATAGCGATCCATAAACGCTTTCATCTCCACGGGAGAGGGCAGCTTCTCCATGGAGGGAGCGCCGCTCTGCCCCTGGTCGATCTCGTCCCGCAGCAGATCGTTGCAGGCACGCACACAATCACTGCAGATATACACGCCTGGGCCGGCAATCAGCTTAGATGCCTGATTCTCCCGCTTCCCGCAGAAGCTGCAGCGAATCTGCTGTTCCGAATTTCTTGCCATGAACCCGTTACCTCATTTCTAAAATATCAATGATGCTCCAGCACCCGGTCGATCAGGCCGAAAGCCTTGGCTTCCTCGGCGGTCATAAAGTTATCCCGCTCGCAGGCAGTGGTGACCACATCAATGCTCTGGCCGCAGTTTTCCGCCATGATCCGGTTCATCCGCTCCTTGATGGTCTGGAACCGCTTCAGGTGGATGGCCATATCGGTGACCTGCCCCTGAGTACCGGCGGAGGGCTGATGAATCATAATTTCCGCATTGGGCAGAGCCATCCGCTTTCCCTTGGTGCCTGCGCTCAGCAGGAACGCACCCATGGAAGCGGCCATACCCACGGCAATGGTGGCCACATCGCACTTGATATACTGCATGGTGTCATAGATCGCCATGCCGGCTGTGATGCTGCCGCCGGGGCTGTTGATATAAAGCTGAATGTCCTTATCCGGGTCCTGGGCCTCCAGGTACAGCAGCTGTGCCACAACCAAACTGGCAGTGGTATCGTTGACCTCTTCGGACAGGAAAATGATCCGATCGTTCAGCAGGCGGGAGAAAATGTCGTAGCTGCGCTCGCCGCGGCTGGTCTGCTCAACGACATAGGGAACCAAACTCATGGTGATGTCTCCTTTCATAGGCATGGGCATGAAACATTCTAACCACTGGGGAGGCTGCTTATTCCTCCGTCTTCTCCTGGGCCTTGGGGGCGACGGCAACGGCGCTGTCCACAATGATCTGAACAGCCTTACGGGTCTTCAGGCTCTCGGTGAGCTCCTCAGCGGGAACCATCTCCTTGACCTTGGCGGGCTCCAGCTCATACTGCTTGGCCAGGGACTCGATCTCCGCGGCGATATCCTCCTCGGAAACGGTCACGTTCTCCACCTCGGCAATCTTCTCCAGGGTGACGGAAATCTTCGCCTGCTTCTCAGCGCCGGGACGGAACGCATTCCGCATGGTGGCCACATCGCCGCCCATCATCTTGGCATACTGCTCCATGGAGTAGCCGCCCATCTGCAGCTGGTAAGCGAAGCGCTCCATCTGCACATCCAGCTCCCGCTCCACCAGAGCGTTGGGCACATCCACGGTGGCATTCTCGGCAGCCTTATCAACGCAGGCGGTCTCGAAGCTGGTCTGGGCATTCTTCTCGGCCTTTTCCAGCGCCTTGGCCCGGATGTCAGCCTTCAGCTCATCCAGGGTATCGAACTCGGAAACGTCCTTGGCAAACTCGTCGTCCATTTCGGGCACCACAGTGACGGTGACCTTGTTCACCTTCACATGGAACACAACTGCCTTACCGGCCAAATCCTTGTGGTAATCCTCGGGGAAAGTGATGTCGATGTCCTTCTCCTCACCGGCGGACATGCCAACGACCTGCTCTTCAAAGCCGGGGACGAAAGAGCCGCTGCCCAGCTTCAGGTCGAAGTTATCGCCCTTGCCGCCCTGGAAAGGAACGCCGTTGTCGAAGCCCTCGAAGTCGATGTTGGCGGTGTCGCCCATCTGGGCGGGACGCTCCACGGTCTCGGTGGAGGCAACATTCTGAGCCATCCGGTCCAGCTCGGCCTGCACCTGAGCATCGGGCACGGTGACCTCGGCCTTCTCAACCTCCAGGCCCTTATACTGGCCCAGGGTGACCTCGGGATAGACCTCGGTGGTGAGGGTCAGGGTAACCACATTGTCGTCGCTGATCTGCATATCCGCCAGATTGGGACGGCCAACAGCCTTGAAGCCCTCCTGATGGGCAATGGCAAAGTCGTAGATTTCGGGGAAGATCTCTTCCAGGCCGTCTTCATAGAAAACGTGAGCGCCGTACATGCTCTCGATCATCTTCCGGGGTGCCTTGCCCTTGCGGAAGCCGGGAATCATAATGTTCTTGCGGGCCTTCATGTATGCCTTGTTAACGCCGGTTTCCATCAGTTCCTTGTCGATTTCCACCACGACGGTGGCATTGTTGCCGTTTCTTTCTACGCTATTGATTTTCATTTGCGTTATTCCTCCTAAATTGGACTGCAAAGCAGCGCCTTTCTCTATCTTTTTGATTCAGCCGATATATTCTATCAAATAAAATGTGGGTTGTCCACACATTTCTGAAAAGTTTTCTGATATTTCACAATATTTCTAAGGAAGAATCTTTTGGGGCATAAAATTTATGAAATCTGCTGCCAGCAGGGCATATTCCACCCCATCCCAGATTCCCTCCAAGGCAAGCTTATGGCTGGGTCCGTGCAGATGACCATAAAAGCAGCGCCGGACCTCATAGCGCTGAAGCAGCTCCAAAATCTCCGGGCACTCATAGGCCTTGTTTCTGGGCGGGTAATGGAGAAACACCAGCTTGGGCAGCTCCCCCGCCGCCTTCAGCGAGGCTTCCAGACGGATCAGCTCCCGTTTAAAAATCTTTTCGTCGTGGGGGGTGCCCCGCTTCTCTTCGTAATACCAGCCCCTTGTGCCGCAGATGGCATAGCCACCATATTGGAAGCAGTTGTTATTCAGGATATGCATATCGGTGAACTGATTATCCTGGCAGAATTTTTGAAATTTGGCGGCGGTGGACCACCAGTAATCATGGTTGCCCTTGAGGATGATCTTTCTGCCTGGAATGGAATGAATCCAGGCAAAATCCGCTTTTGCCGACTCCAAGTCCAGGGCCCAGCTCAAATCCCCCATGAGGACCGTGGTGTCCTCCGGCGTGATGACGCCCATCCCCTGCCGGAGCTTCTCCATATAGCCCACCCAGGCGCCGCCGAACACATCCATGGGTTTGGGTGCGCCAAGGCACAAATGCAAGTCGCCGATGGCGTAAAGCGCCATGGGACACCTCCTTTTCAAAATTACCTTTCCACACTGCGGAACACATTCAGCGCGTTGTTCCAGAAAATATCCCGGACCATGGCCTCGTCAAGCCCCCGCTCCAGCAAGCGATCTGCCAGAACCGGATAGCTCTGAATCCCCTCAAAGCCCTGGGAGAGCTGCTCGCAGCCATCCAGATCGCCCCCCAGGGCAATGTGCTTGCCGGTGGGGTCCAATTCCAGGAAATGAAAAATATGGTCACAGACGGTATCCAGGGTGGGAGCTTCCCCCAGGAACTCCGCGAACTGATTGATGCCCGCCACACCGCCGGTTTGGCAGATGGCCCGGAACATGTCATCGGTTAAGTTTCGGCTGTGGCCGCAGAGGGCCCGGCTGTTGGAATGGGAGGCAATGACCGGAGCCTGGGTGCAGTCCATAATGTCCCAGAAGGCCTCATCACTGATATGGCTCACATCCACCAGCATACCCAGACGCTGGGCCTCTTTCAGGTATTCCCTGCCCTTGTCCGTCAAACCGCCGCCGGTCACGTTGGAGCCGGTAAGTACATTCTGCTCGTTCCAGCCCAGGGTGGAAGCCCGGAAACCGATTTGGTAAAGGTTTTCCAGCAGCTCCGGGTCAAAGTCAAACCCCGCAGGGCCCTCGATGGTCAGCAGGGCGGACATTTTTCCCTTTTCCCGGTTGGCCTCCACCTCTGCCATGCTGTAGGCAAAAGAAATCAGCCGTTTGTTTTTATCCACCTCCCGCTGGATGGTGGCCAGCTCCCGCTCAAAAATCACAATGGGAGAAAGCTTGTTCCACTCCTGCATCATGGGGGTGGTAAAGCAGGCAAAGCACTGGCAGTAGGCCTCCAACTTGGCCGCCCGCTCCAAATCGATATGCAGCTCGTTCTTTTTTAGGTTCCCTGCCTCATTGCGGGTTTCCCCCAGCAAGGTCAGAGCTGTGTCGCAATGCAGGTCAAATACGGGTATGTTCATTGAAAAGCATCCTCCAAATGATTGATGGTGGGGCGGCGGGTTTCCAAGCCCTCCGGCGCGTATATTTCAATAACGTCAAACCGGGGCTGCAGGCTGGTGGGATGGCTGGCCAGGTAGAAGCCGGCGACGGTGCGAATCCGCCGCTGTTTTCCGGAATCCACAAATTCCCGGGCCATGGCAAAATCGGCATTCTTACGCAGCTTGACCTCTACAAAAACCAGATAGCGCCGGTCCGCCGCAATGAGGTCAATCTCCCCCATTCGGGTGCGAAAATTGCTTTCCAGAATAGAATAGTGCTTCTTCCGCAGGTAATCCGCCGCAAGGGCCTCCCCCCAGGCGCCCAGTAGGTTATTTCTCCCCATAAAATTTTTTCAGAAAGGACATCCGGTGGATGGGGCTGGGGCCGTAGGCCTCCAGTGCCTGATAGTGAGCCCGGGTGCCATAGCCCTTGTGGATTTCAAAGCCATACTCCGGATACTTTTCCGCCATGGCAATCATCCAGTCATCCCGGCTTACCTTTGCCAGGACGGAGGCCGCCGCGATATTGGCGCTGCGGCTGTCCCCTTTTACAATGGTTTTCACCGGCAGGCCAAAATCCTTCTGCCGGTTGCCATCGATCAGGGCCAGATCGGGGCGGATTTTCAGCTGAGCCATTGCCCGCTCCATGGCCAGAAAGGTGGCCTGCAAAATATTGATTTCGTCAATTTCCTGCTCTGTGGCAAAGCCGATGCCATAGGCAAGGGCCTGGTCACAGATGACGGGATACAGCTCCCGGCGGCGCTTGTCGGAAAGCTTTTTACTGTCGTTCAGTCCGGGGATTTGCAGATGCTTCGGCAGAATGACCGCCGCCGCGTACACAGGTCCCGCCAGGGGGCCCCGGCCGGCTTCGTCCACGCCGCAGATGATCTCAAAGCCTTCAGAATAATTTTCGTCTTCGATTTCCCACATGCTTTCTTCCATCACTGCACATCCTCCGGCATTTCCAGGGTGAATTTCCCCAACTTTCCGCTGCGGAATTCATCCATCAGCACCTTGGCCATCCGCTCCGTGTGGACTTCTCCACCCCGGAGGAGGAAACCCCGTTTTCTTCCCGCCATTTCCAGCAGCGCATAGCCGGGGGTACCGGGCTCTGCCTCCACCTTGTAGCGCTCCAGCAGCACCTGGGGATAGTATTTCAGCAGCAGCTCCATCAGGCGGCAGGAAAGCTCCTCCAGGTCGATCACGCCCTCCTTCACCGCGCCGGTGAAAGCCAGCATCATCCCCACCTGGGGGTCCTCAAATTTGGGCCAGAGAATTCCTGGCGTATCCAGCAGCAGCAGACCGGAATCCACCGTGACCCACTGCTTGCCCCGGGTGACGCCGGGACGGTTTTCCGCCTTGGCACCCTTGCGGCCGGAAATCTGGTTAATCAGGGTGGATTTTCCCACATTGGGAATCCCCACCACCATCACCCGCAGGGGGCGGTTCATCCCCCGGGCAGCGTCCCGCTCCAGCTTTTCGGCACAGGCCGCTCTGGCGGCGGGAGTGAATTCGGCGATTCCCTGTCGGCTCTTGCAGTCGGTGGCCAGAACCGCCATTCCCCGGCTGCGGAAATACTCCCGCCACTTTTTCGTGGCAGCGGGGTCCGCCAAATCCATCCGGTTCAGCACAATGATTCTGGGCTTCTGGCCGCAGATGGAATCGATATCCGGATTGCGGCTGGAAATGGGGATCCGGGCATCCACGATCTCACACACCGCATCCACCTGCTTCAAATCCGCCTCGATCTGCCGGCGGGTTTTGGTCATGTGGCCGGGATACCACTGAATATTCATATGCTCCGTCATTTCACCGCTCCAATTCGATGGAAGTCTCTTTCCTGACTGTTATTCATCCCAGTGCCGGGGAACAGGATGAAAAACACCTTGCCCAGCAGCTCCCGTTTATCCACCTGGCCGATCTGCAAGGAGCGGCTGTCCTTGGAATTATTCCGGTTGTCCCCCATGACAAACACGCACCCGGGCTCCACGGTCTGAGGGAAGATGTTCCCCTCTTTCAGGGTGGTGAGGGTTTTGGTATAGGGCTCCTCCAGGGCCACCCCGTCCACATACACCACGCCGGCGTCGAAATCGATGTCCACCTCTTGTCCCTCGGTGGCGATGACCCGCTTGACGATGGGCTTTCCGTTGTCATAGGCCTGCTTGCTGATGACCACCACATCGCCATACTGGGGATTTTTATAGAACAGATTGCTCACCAGGAGCATGTAGTCCCCATTGAGCAGGGTATTCTCCATGGAGGGGCCGTCCACCACAATGATGCGGAAGAACAGCATCAGCAGGAGCATCACCACCACCAGCATGTAAACAATGTCGTGCAGATACAGCGTTACATTCTGCTGCCAGGTGTACTTGGGTGCTTCTTTCTTTTTTTCGGAGGCTGCGGCTTCGGCGCCGTTCTTTCTTGCAAACATATCAAAAATGTCCTTTCTGATCCAGAAGATACTTTTTTGATTGTATCATATTCTTTCACATATTTCCACAATTCGGAAGAAATTTTTCAAAATAAAAAGAGAGGGACCAGCCCTCTCTTTTTATACGGTTTGGAATTAAACGTTCTCCTTGATCTTAGCAGCCTTGCCCACGCGGCCACGCAGGTAGTACAGCTTGGCGCGACGAACCTTGCCCTTGCGGACGGTTTCGATCATGGCCACATTAGGAGAATGCAGGGGGAAGACCTTCTCGCAGCCGACACCGTAGGAAATACGACGGACGGTGATGGTCTCGCCGATGCCGCCGTGCTTACGGGCAATGACGGTACCCTCGAAAACCTGGATACGCTCACGGGAGCCTTCCTTGATACGAACGTGCACACGAACGGTGTCGCCCACCCGAACTTCGGGCAGCTCTTCCTTCATGTACTGGCTGTTGAGAGCCTTAACAAGATCCATTTCTTTGTCCTCCTTAAATATTAGGCGTTCATACCCACAATTCCGTGGCAGAGGACGCACCTTGATTTCAGACCGATTTATTCTAGCATATGGTCTTTAGAAAATCAAGTGTTTTTTCATATTTTTTCGCCTTTTCAGAGGAAGAAATGGAATTGGTCAGGGATTTCGCAAAGGATGTTATGCAGCGGGGGCTTCCTCCACGGCTACGATCCTGCCTTCGCCGTAGGGATCGGCGTACGCCTCGCCGACCACGCCGTCCAGAACGCCGGTGATGTAGTTGATGAGCACCTGGTTATCCAGCATCACTTCATCCTGGAGCACCTTGCAGCCGCCGAACATGGAGAAGCCGTCGCCGCCATTCTTGAGCATGTAGTTGTGGGAAGCCAGGGTATAGGTCTTTTCCAGATCCAGCGGCTCACCGCCAACCATCACATTCTTGACCCGGTACTCTCCCTCCACACCGGCAAACATGGTATTCTCGTCTGCCTTGGCAGTGGATTCGATGTAAGTGTGAATCTCATAGGTCAGGCCGGAGACCTGGAGGAAGCCGCCGTTTTCGCTGGGCACTGCCCGGGCACCCCACTCCAGAGCATCCAGAATCTGCTGGCCGGTGACCTCAATGACGCACATGGCGTTGCCAAAAGGATGAACCTTGAGAATGTCGTTCAGGGTAATGTCGCCCTCCTTGATAGAGGTACGGATGCCGCCGCCGTTGACGAAAGCAATGTCCGCACCGGAGAGCACACGGTAAGCATCGGCGCACAGGTCACCCAGGTTGGTCTCCGCCCGACGCACGATGCGGATGGGAGAACCATCATCCTTAGTGGCAACGGGATCGTTAATGGTCAGCTCCACCGCGGTCTTTGCCACGACCTCGGACAGCTTTTCACTCAATGCATCCTGGGCTGCCTCCACAGCTGTGTAGACATCATTGCGAATGCCCAGCAGATCGGGGGCGGCGGTTTTGTTGTTCCACAGGAACAGCTCGGTGGACAGCTTGCCGTCCTTGCCAATGCGGAGGCAGCCAACACCGGCCAGCTTCGTGCCGCAGCCGGAGCGCAGCACAGTCTGGCCATCCTTGTTCAGCAGCTCCACCTGATCGGTATCGTGGCTGTGACCGTCCAGCAGAGCATCAATACCGGTGGTATTGCCAATCACATCCGCATAGGTCCAGGGCGCACAGGCTTCCTCATTGCCCAGGTGGCCCAGGGCAACCACATAAGATGCACCCTCCTCCCGGGCCGCATCCACTGCACTCTGAACGGCAGCGTAGAGCTTTTCACCGGTCTCATCCTGCATGAAGCCATAGATGAAGTTGCCGTTCTCGTCCTGGAAATACTTGGGCGTAGAGGTAGTGATGGTCTTGGGGGTGGTGATGCCCACAAAGGCGATCTTCACGCCGTCGAATTTCTTCATGAGATAGGGGGCAAACACCAGCTCGCCGTCCTTATTGAAGTTGGCGCTGATGTAGGGGAAGCTGGCCTTTTCCGTCAGCTCCAGGAACCGATCCATGCCGTAGTCAAACTCATGGTTGCCGGGGATGGCCAGGTCGTAGCCCACGGTGTTCATCAGCTCAATGAGCGCCTCACCGGTGGTCATGGTGCCGATGGGCTCTCCCTGGATGGAATCGCCGTTGTCCACCAGCACCACATGGTTGCCGGCCTCCTCCATGCTCTGCCGGATGGCCGCAAGCCCGGCATAGCCGAACCCCTGGTCAATGCCGCAGTGCACGTCGCTGGTAAAAAGCACCACCACGTCCTTTTGGAGGGCGGGCTGTTCCGATTCCGCGCAGACAACGCCTGTCAGGGACAGCAGCATCGCCATTGCCAGAACCAAACCGAGAATTCGTTTCATTTGTGCATCGCTCCTTTTCATCTTGTTGAAACCCTCAGTCAGTGCGCTGAGAGCTCTGATCTTATTGTACCAAAACGTTGGGGTTTTGCAAGGGCAATTTCTCTTTTTTGTGCATCATGATGTTTTTCAATCCTCATTCTAACCCGAGTGGCATCGAAAGCTTTTGTCACCTAAGGAAGCAATTCCTTTTTCGTATTAAAAAGGTAGCGCAAAAGCGGCGGAAAAATGCAACAAAAAAAGACACCCTAATGGATGTCTTTTTTATGGTGGGCGAGGCGGGACTTGAACCCGCACGTCCGCAGTGAACACTAGAACCTGAATCTAGCGAGTCTACCAATTCCACCACTCGCCCATATTCGCTTCTGAGGTTTCCCTCAGCGCTCATGTATAATAACATCGAATCAGATATTTGTCAACAGTTTTTTTCAAAATACTTCCAAAGGGAAAATAAAAAGGACATCCAGACGGATGTCCTTTTTTGGTGGGCGAGGCGGGACTTGAACCCGCACGTCCGCAGTGAACACTAGAACC
>OBLI01003660.1_pt1 | contig 11615 bp, 12 predicted proteins | sample 1519701 | NCBI WGS metagenome assembly OBLI01 (sample SAMEA3663005, study PRJEB22513) | pig gut metagenome | biome: pig gut; feature: pig-associated habitat; material: faeces | place: France | collected 2012 | reverse complement strand
AATCATGATTTCGTTCATACGTTGATTGAAGAATTAAATGATTGATTATTTATTATTTGTTACTATTTACGAATATGTCACTTGTCATCACCAGAGACCCCACCTGACGGTACAGCGAAAGGGACATCATCACTCAAGGGAATCACCCTGAAGCGAAATCTCTTGCTCATACGGTCGCGGAAAAGAAAGAGGATACCATAATAAAGAAGGACGAAGGAAAGGGAAAGCACGGCACCTACATCTTCATTCCAAAAATGACTACCAACAAAGAGGACAACCACTAACAATATCAGAGGCACAGCATAGGCCATAAGTGCAGCCCTTAGTCCCTGCTTGAGAGCACCCTCTACCACGACGGTCTGTCCCACCTGTACGGGCATATCACCCATACTGGCTTCTATTATCTTCTCCTTGCTTTCACTGCTGTTACACAGATGTTTTACAGAACAGCCGCTGCAAGCTGCCTGTTGCAGAATACGTACGAAACAAGAGGTGGATGTAATCTGCTCCACAACACCTTGATGTCGGATTGTTTCTTTCATACTTTATGGCCTAAGCCTCAATATTCATGCAAAAATACATGTTTTTTGGCACATAAGAGGCAAGGATTGTGCACACTTTTACCTATGATGTAGTATTTAACTGTGAAAATTGTCTAAATTTGAAGAAACATATAACTTTGCAAGAACGTATATGCATGAATACGTACGGAAGGAAAATCATCACAGACATTAAGCATATGATCACATTCAAAGCTTGCTGCAAGATTAATCTCGGACTGCTGATAACGGAACGCCGAAGTGACGGCTACCATAATCTGCAAACAGTCTTTTACCCTGTTCCCCTGGCCGACGAAATCAGTATAGAAGAAGCTGAAGAGGATAAGCTTGACATGTCGGGCATTCCCATAGAGGGAGTTACAGAGGACAACCTGGTACTCAAGGCCGTGCGCATGCTTCGCTCCAGGGGGCACAAGATTCCTCCTCTGCACATCCATCTGCACAAGAATATTCCTAATGGCGCAGGATTGGGCGGAGGAAGTAGTGATGCAGCAGGAATGGTAAGGGAACTGAACAAGCATTATTCCTTGGGCATGACGGAAGAAGAGATGGAGCAGGAGGTAAGCAGCCTGGGAGCAGACTGTCCGTTCTTCATACAATGCAAGCCTGTGTATGCTGAAGGAATAGGTAATATATTCAGCCATACGCCTCTGAATCTCAGTGGAATGCACTTGGTTCTGATTAAACCAGACGAATCTGTTTCCACCCGTGAAGCTTATGCACAGGTACAGCCTCGGATTCCCCAATCACCACTCAAGGAACTCATACTGAACCCCATAGAGAAATGGAAGGGAATGGTGAAAAACGATTTCGAAAAGAGTGTGTTTCCCAGCCATCCGGTCATAGAGAATATCAAGACCCAACTGTATGAGATGGGGGCAGTATATGCATCCATGAGCGGAAGTGGTAGTAGTGTGTTTGGATTATTTCAGGAAGAACCTTGCATGGAGGGAAGGTTTGAGGATATGTTTGTCTATTCATCACCCTTGTAGGATAATTCCCCGCATGAGATAGGGAATTACCCTTTCATGGCCACTGGGCAGTCTCTACCTTTGCATCAACAACAAAAAAGGGAATCACTATGAAACGTTACATCCTGACACTGGTAATAGCGCTGGCCACAGTGGCAAGTGCTTCAGCAATGAGTTATCAAAGGGCACGCGAAGAGGCACTCTACCTGACTGACAAGATGGCTTATGAACTGAACCTGAATGATCAGCAGTATAATGACGCGTATGAGATCAATCTCGACTACTTCCTGAGTATGGAGACAGAAAGTGACCTCTATGCCGACTATCTGAACTATCGTCTGACGGATTTCAGGCACATCCTGCTCAACTGGCAGTTCGACTTGCTCTTGGGAGCTGACTACTTCGTAAGACCCATCATATGGAGTCATGGTTGCTGGGTGTTCCCCATCTACAGACATTATCACAGGCACGTATTCTATTACGATTGTCCCAGAGTATATCACCACTACAGAGGCGGACACGGACATCATCATTACAGCAATGGATTTTATGCTGAACGTAGGCCCAGATGGGATGGTGGTATGAGAGGCAGAGAACCCATAGGTGTTCGCGGCATAGGTGACGGACGGGTTAATCCCAGCAGAGGTGACGGACGGGTTAATCCCAGCAGAGGTGACGGATATCACTTCGATTTGCCCAGACAGTCATCACGCAATCCTGAAGTAGGAACGAGATCTCCACAGCGCGGAGAGAGTACACGAGGGAATGTGAACACTCCTGGAAGAATAGATAACGGCAGGATACCAGGTCGTGACGTACAGACCAACAGAGGGAACACTTACGGCAGAACAGAACCAAGCATCCGCCAGCGTCAAGGTCAGGTGCCTGCAACACGCTCCGAAAACCGCACCATCACCACGCCTAACCGCGGCCTAAGCTACGGCTCACGCTCAAGTGCGGGAAGTTCGTCTACATATAACCGTGGCAACTCCTTCTCTCGCAGCAGTTCACGTGCCACCACAGGCAGTAGTTCGCCATCAGTATCACGTGGAGGAAGCGTAAGCAGAAGTTCATCTGGTATGAGCACCAGGAGTGGCAGTTCGGGAGGTGGTTCAGTATCACGCGGACGCAGATAAACCTATCGGGTAGGAAGTAACATCAAATCAAATACTTCCTACCCGATATCATTTTTTTATTCCAGACTCTCCTTGTTTTTCTATCTCGATGGGGACAGGCACTATTGTTGTCACCACCTAGCAATTTGGGTCTCTTATTGTTTCTGCATTCCAGTATGCTCATTCATCACCATACGATACAGATTGCAACCAATGAAATTACCGATGACAATACTTATGTAGAAGAGGAGCACCTGCAACCAGTGGGCAGAGAGGAAGGATAGGGGCACACAGAAATAATAAAAAGCATCGGCCACACAATGAGGGAAACCGCACACTATAAACAAAGGAACTCCAAAGATTAAAGGAAGCATCTTGTTCTGCCGTGCAAATTGGACGGCGGTAGTCATGATGAATCCACAACCGATGCTTAGCGCACATCCGCGCCAGGGACCTATCGATAGGCGGCCCTCCAGAATGCTTTGTGCTGCGGACTGAAGTGGCAAGGGGCTACAGCGAGCCATCAATCCCATAAGCGCACAACCCACAAGGTTGAACAGGAGAATGATGAAGAGCGTGCCCAGTTCACCCTTCTGGATAAATCCAGCAGTACCGGTATACAACTTCAAGGAATAATGAACCACGGTGGCCAATCCGAAGGCAAAGAGAATGGCACCCACTATGTCCTTGCCTGAAGCCAGGTATCCAAATCCGGCTATGCCTATGGAGATACCGGCGAGAACAGAAGATCGAACTGTTGCTTTCATGAGTTATATAGGTTATATGTTTTTGGGTTTCTATGACTTTCAAAGGGACCTTTGGATAGCATGCCACATACTGTACCTGGCCTCTGGATTGAGAACCTCCAGCTGATGGAAGATGTTGTTCATGTCCCTGCGTCTGGTCTGGTCCTCATAGGGGCAGACAGTCTTCTGATGCTCAAAGCCCAGAAGACGGGCCACCTCTGATATCCAGGACTCTTCCACAAGGCAGAGCGGACGAATGAGCTGGAGGGGATAATGCTCCATCTGCATCTTGGGAAGAATGGTGGAAGCATTGCCTTCGTAGGTTACATTCATGAGCCATGTGGTGAGGATATCGTCCTGATGGTGACCGAGAGCCACCTTGTTGAAACCTCTTTCCGAAGCAAAGGCGAAGAGGAGTTTCCGGCGATGCCAGGAGCAAAGGAAGCACTTCGTCTTGCCTCTTCCATCTGACCTATCCTCGTCGAAAGAGCCATGTAAGATATGCAGGGGCATGTGGAGTTGCTGACAGAATGATTCCAGATAGGGACGGGAAGTTTCATAAGGAATATTGTCCATCACCACATGAGCCGCCTCCACATGAATGCGAGGCTTGAAGATACGAGCTTGGTGTGCCATGAGACGGCATAGAGCCAGAGAATCCTTGCCTCCGCTGACAGCTATGAGTATCCGGTCACCATCCTCCAGCAAGCGGTATTCTGCGCATGCTCTGTTGAACTTTCTGCGTATCTTTTCTTCCATGACAGGAGATATGAAATCCATTCAGACAATCAACGAAAGGGGAACGATGACGAGAATCACAGTCCCTCTTACTTCGTATTGCGCAATTTCTTGAGTAATTCCTGGTTGATACGTCTGATACGTGACTGTCCCTCGATGATATCACGCTTGAAGGAGGAAAACTCCACATTCATATTATTATAGATGTCGCTGAAGGTGTGGAGCAAGGGAGGCATATAGGGTTGGGGATTGGTATTCACCACGATACGGATATCATTGGGTACCACACGCACAGTGATTTCACGACCCTCTTCCTTGGGATCACCATCGAAATGTATCACACCAGGAGAGGAACGGAATATCTTCATCTCACGGCATTTGAAACAGCGTATCTTGCTGTTCTGCATGATGGTCTTATTAAAGAGCTGGATGGCTATCTGTGGAGCCTCAAGCACATTGAAGGGTTCCATGACAGTCACGTCCATCAACCCATCACTCATGCTGGCATGTGGCGCTATGTATACATTGTTGCCATACTGGCTGGCATTGGCACAAGCGATGAGGAAGGCCTTGAACTGCTTCTTCTCTCCATCTATCTCAACATCATATGTATCAGGATGATATTTCAATCCTTCGCGCAATGTATTCTCGATGTAGGTAAGTAATCCTCTACGGCCACTCTGAGCAAACTTGCTACTGACGAATGCATCAAAACCTACGCCACAGGTACAGAAGAAGGGCGTCTCGTTGATTACACCATAATCCAAGTTCCTAATCTGACAGTCTGCCAGCACTTGCATAGCCCCCTCGGGATTCATGGGGATATAAAGATGGCGGGCCAGTCCGTTGCCGCTTCCGCAAGGGATGATACCGAGGGCTGTTTGCGTATGAACCAGGCTTCGGGCCACTTCATTCACTGTACCATCTCCACCTACAGCCACCACGATGTCCAATCCATCCTTTACTGCCTGGCATGCCAATTCAGCTGCATGACCGCTATGCTGAGTGTAGGATACGCACACATCAAACTTTTCGGGGCTCAGATACTTAGGTATGAGAGCCACAATACGTTTTTTGTCTGTGGTACCCGAAATGGGATTTACAATAAATAGTATTGAAGTCCGTTGTTGCATAATCAAGTACAAAATTAAGCAAAATCGTACATTATCTGTCAAAAGGAGACCTCAAAAATGAATAGTACTTGCAGTTTTTCGATGAACAGCGAAACAACATAGACGAAAAAGCATTATCTTTGCAGAAATTTTTTTTGCACGAGTTGCAAAATGAGAACAAACGATTAAAAATGGGACTGTTAGAAGAGAAACTAAGTAAACACCCTTTTTTCGCTTTATCGAAAGAAATAAAGGAGAAAGGCATATATCCCTATTTCCGTGAAATCGAAGGTAAACAGGGTACTGAAGTAGAGATGGGAGGGCATCACGTCCTCATGTTCGGTTCTAATGCATATACAGGACTTACTGGTGACCAGCGCGTGATAGACGCAGGTTGTGCTGCCATGCAGCAATATGGTAGCGGATGTGCCGGTAGCAGATTCCTCAATGGCACCCTCGACATCCATGTACAGTTAGAGAAGGAACTGGCCGAGTTTGTGGGCAAGGACGACGCTTTGGTCTTTTCCACAGGATTCACAGTCAACAGTGGTGTGATACCTCAGCTGGTAAGCAAGGATGACTATATCATCTGTGATGACCGCGACCATGCAAGCATCATCGATGGTCGCCGCTTGAGTTTCGCCACCCAGCTTCACTATAAGCACAATGACATGGCCGATTTGGAGCGCGTACTGCAGCGTTGCGAGCCCGATAAAGTGAAATTGATAGTTGTGGATGGTGTATTCTCCATGGAAGGCGACCTTTGCAACCTGCCCGAGATAGTACGACTGAAGCACAAGTATAATGCTTCCATCATGGTTGACGAGGCTCACGGACTGGGTGTGTTTGGTAAGCAGGGACGTGGTGTATGTGACCACTTTGGCCTTACTGATGAGGTGGATCTCATCATGGGCACCTTCTCCAAGTCATTGGCATCGATAGGTGGATTTATTGCTGCCAATCAGACCATCATCGACTCTTTGCGTCATACAGCACGCACATACATCTTCAGTGCCAGCTGTACGCCTGCAGCAACAGCTGCCGCACGTGAGGCCCTGCACATCATCAAGACGGAGCCCGAGCGCATAGAAGCACTATGGGATGTCACCAATTATGCCCTGAAGCGGTTCCGCGAGGAAGGATTCGAGATAGGCGAGACAGAGAGTCCCATCATACCTCTCTACGTTCGTGACCTGCAGAAGACATTCATCGTGGTGGCACGTGCCTTCGAGGAGGGCGTGTTCATCAATCCCGTGATACCTCCTGCATGTGCTCCCTCCGACACTTTGGTCAGATATGCGCTGATGGCTACACATACACATGAGCAGGTGGACAAGTCGGTGGTGAAGCTCAAGAAAGTATTCCACGAGCTGGGTATTCTGTAAGACACATCAGAGAGTATTCACCAAACCTTTTATTATAGCCTTACCGAAAAGGGCTGGGTCGGTCTCTGACTCAGCCCTCTTCATATCAAGCAATACGCAGATATATCCATCAGATTATGGGAGCAGAACATCCAGAGAAGAGGGGAGAAGATAAGCACCCGAGTGTAAGCATACGTCATGCAACTCCAGCAGATGCAGCTCAGATAAGGGAGATATATGCGCCTTACGTACGCGAGACTGCCATCACCTTTGAATACGAAGTGCCATCGGTGGAGGAATTCCAGAATAGGATAGCTCACACACTCATGCGATATCCTTATCTCGTGGCGGAAGATGAGGAGGGAATCGTACGGGGCTACTGTTATGCTTCCAGTTATTACGAAAGGGCTGCCTATGACCGCAGCGTGGAAGTATCTATATATGTGGAGAAGGGCCTGCACGGAGCAGGGATAGGCAGGCTGCTCCACGTGACCCTGGAGGAAGAATTACGTGCAAGGGGATTCCTCAACCTCACGGCCTGCATAGCGTGGACTCAGGAGCCCAACAGATATCTCACGCATCAGAGTCCTCGTTTTCATGAGCGTATGGGATATGAGAAGTGTGCACATTTTCACAAGATAGGATATAAGTTTGGCCGATGGTTTGACATCATCTGGATGGAGAAGATGCTGGGCCAGCATATAGATATGGAAGAGTGAGCCCTGCTGGAGTCTGCCCTACTGCTGGTAAGGAATATGCTTGAGTGCACAATCAAGCCGCTTCTCCAATTCCTCCAGCTTGCTCATTCTGATAGAGAACGTCATGTGGCATTGCATGTCGCAAGTCTGTTCCTTGATATTGGCATCCATCAGCCGTGCCACCTTCATCACCACATTCATGTCGGCATAGTCGAAGTCCACGCTGCATGTACCATCCACGGTACGGCATTCCACCTCTGCAGCATCCAGAGTTTCTGAAGCGGTGGTCCTATAAGCCTCTATGAGTCCACTCGTTCCCAGTTTCACGCCTCCGAAATAGCGAACCACCAGCACGATGACATCCGTGAGTTCTCTGCTGTTGATCTGACCAAGGATAGGCTTACCTGCAGTCCCGCTTGGTTCACCATTGTCGTTGCTGCGAAATACTTCACGTTCGGCACCAAGCATATAGGCCCAGCACACATGACGGGCATCGTAATACTTCTTCTGATAATCAGCTACTATGGAGAGGGCCTCTTCGGCTGTGGTCACATGATGAGCAAAGCCAAGAAACTTGCTCCTCAGTTCGGAGTAAGTCCCTTGGCTTGTGCCTGTAATAGTCTTGTATTCGTCTACCATTCAGATGGGGCGGCTAAGAGAGTTTATGTACCACGAGGCCGCTACGCAGCTTGGGCTCAAACCACGTTGCCTTAGGAGGCATGATGTTGCCGCTGTCGGCAATGCGGATAATCTGCTGCATGCTCACGGGATAGAGGGCAAGGGCCATCTGCATCTCGCCGCTGTCCACTCTGCGCTTCAGTTCACCCAGACCTCTCAGACCGCCCACAAAGTCGATTCGCTTGTCGGAACGCAAATCCTTGATGCCGAGAATTTCATCCAGAATACGCTTGCTGCTGATACTTACATCCAGACTCTCTATGGGATCAGTCTCATCCACCAGTCCTGGTTTGAGCATCAGGCTGTACCACTCTCCCTTCAGATAGAGACTGAATTCATGGAGGCGGGCAGGACGGTAAGGCTCCGTTCCCTGAGGGGAAACCACAAAGTCCTTCTCCAGAAGAGTCAGAAACTCCGCGGGAGAATGGCCGTTGAGGTCCTTCACCACCCTGTTGTAGTCCAGTATGGTCAGTTGGCTTGCGGGGAAGCAGACTGCCATGAGATAGTTGTACTCCTCAGTACCAGTATGTGCAGGATTGGCTTTAGCCTTCTCTGCGCCTACCAGAGCAGCGGCTGCAGTACGATGATGGCCATCGGCAATATAGAGATGAGGCATGAGGGCAAACCGTTCGGTGACGGCTGTTATGTCCTCTTCCTTATCTATAATCCAGAACTGATGACGGAAGCCATCTACAGGTGCGATGAAGTCATACTCAGGCTCCTGGAGGGTGTAACGTGCCACGATAGCATCCAACACATCATCATCGGGATAAGCCAGGAAGACGGGTTCGATGTTGGCATCACACACACGCACATGCTTCATGCGGTCCTCTTCCTTGTCCCTGCGTGTAAGCTCATGCTTGAGGATCACACCGTTCATATAGTCATCCACGGCTGCTCCCACCACTATGCCATACTGAGTATGTCCGTTCATGGTCTGGGCATAGACGTAATAATGGTCGTCAGCATCCTGCACGAGCCAACCTTCACGCTGAAACTTGGCAAAGTTCTCTGCTGCACGCTCATACACACGAGCATCATACTCGCTGGTGCCTACGGGGAAGTCTATCTCGGGCTTGATGATATGGTAGAGCGACTTCTCGTTGTTGCCAGCTTCTGCGCGTGCTTCATCAGAGTCAAGCACGTCGTATGGCCTGCTTTCCACCTGCTCCACCAGTTCACGCGGTGGACGCAGTCCTTTGAAGGGTTTTACTCTTGCCATTATTTGTTTACCTGGAATTTGGTTACTCCATCCTGGATATACGCCACTATCTGTCGTGCTGCAGCTATTCCTGCATTGACATTTGCCTCGGCAGTCTGCGCTCCCATCTTCTTGGGAGTGGTAAAATAGCGATTGGGGAACTCGGCAGCAAAGACCTCATCGGCATCGGGCTTGATATCTGTCACATACTTCAGGTCTGTGCGCTCCTTCAGCAGGGTTATCAGTCCCTCCTCGTCTATCACCTCCTTACGGGCTGTATTGACCAGTATTCCACCCTTCTTGAGTTTCTTCACCAAGTCATAATTGATGCTCTGGCGTGTTTCGGCAGTAGCAGGAATGTGCAGAGAAACGATATCACACACCTCGAAGAGTTCGTCCTGTGAGCCTGCAGCCTTCACGCCAGCTGCCTCAATGGCTTCCTTCGGGCAGAAAGCATCATAGGCATATACCTCCATATCGAATCCCTTGGCTATGCGTGCCACATTTCTGCCCACGTTGCCAAAGGCAAGGATACCCAGCTTCTTACCTTTCAGCTCCGTACCGCTGGTGCCGTTATAGAAGTTGCGAACGGCAAACACAAGCAGACCAAACACCAGTTCGGCCACGCTATTGGCATTCTGTCCGGGCGTGTTCATGGCCACCACGTGATGGGCTGTGGCTGAATCCAGGTCGATATTATCATATCCAGCACCTGCGCGAACCACTATCTTCAGATTCTTGGCTGCATCAAGCACCTCACGGTCCACCTTGTCCGAACGTACAATCAGGGCATCAGCATCGGCCACAGCATCCAGCAGCTGTGCTTTCTCTGTATATTTCTCCAGGAGAGACACCTGGCCTCCGGCATTGGTGATAACCTCCTTTATCCCGTCTACAGCAACCTTGCTGAACGGTTTTTCTGTTGCTACAAGAACTTTCATCGTAGATATATATATATATAATATATAATGTATAGGAAAATGTTCTGGCGACAGTCCGTGATAGATTACTCTTACAGAGACAGTCGCCAGGACTTAGTTGCTGAGAGATAAGAATTAATGTTTAGCCTCGAAATCCTTCATGCATGCCACCAGAGCCTGGCATCCCTCGATGCTCATGGCATTATAGCAGCTGGCACGGAATCCACCCACATCACGGTGTCCCTTTACGCCCACCATGCCGCGCTCGGTGGCAAAGGACAAGAACTCGTCCTGCAAGTCCTGATATTCGGGCTTAAGTACGAAGGTGATGTTCATCCTGGAGCGGCTGTCCTCCTGGGCTGTACCCACAAAGAGCTTGTTGCGGTCTATCTCACTATAGACTATCTCAGCACGCTGGATGGCACGCTTCTCCATAGCCTCCACACCACCCTGTGCCTTTATCCACTTCAGGTTCTGCAAGGCGCAATAGATGGGCACCACGGGAGGAGTGTTGAACATGCTACCCTTCTTCACATGCGTGCGATAATCCAGCATGGTGGGGATGGGACGGCTCACCTTGCCAAGCAAGTCTTCCTTCACAATCACGAAGGTCACACCTGCCATACTCAGGTTCTTCTGAGCACCGCCATAGATGAGACCATACTTGCTAACATCCAGTGGACGTGAGAAGATATCGCTAGACATATCGGCAACCACAGGGATGGGAGAATCCAGATCCTGGCGCAGCTCAGTTCCGTAAATGGTATTGTTGGTGGTGATATGCAGATAATCGGCATCTGCAGGGATGGTGAAATCCTTAGGAATATACGTGAAGTTCTTATCCTTGCTGGATGCCACCTCCACCACTTCACCAAAGAGGCGGGCTTCCTTCTCGGCCTTCGTTGCCCACACACCAGTATTCAGATAGGCAGCCTTCTTCTCCAGCAGGTTGTAAGGCACCATGCAGAACTCCAAGCTGGCACCTCCGCCAAGAAACAAGACCGAGTAGCCCTCGGGAATCTGAAGCAACTCCTTGAACAAAGCTACGGTTTCGTCCACGACCGGCTGAAAATTCTTGGCACGATGACTTATCTCCATCAGACTGAGACCAGAACCTTCGAAATCCAGACATGCAGAGGCTGTAGCCTCAATCACTTCGCGAGGCAAGATACTTGGTCCCGCATTGAAATTGTACTTTTTCATGTCATTCTCTTTGTTGTTTATCTTATATCCATATCCTGATTTTATATAGGCAATCCTGATGCCTGAGCATCCATTGACTGTCTTTACGCCCATTGATAGATTGCAAATTTACGCTTTTTAGTACATACTGCACACAGAATAGTAAAGAAAATAGGATATGCACGCCAATATATCTAAAAAACTTGCCGTATCTCTTGGTCATACCAACTATTTGGCATACTTTTGCAGGGCTTTTCGGAAAACATTCCTAAGAAGCACGGGGTGTAGCGCAGTTGGTAGCGCACCTGGTTTGGGACCAGGTGGTCGCCC
>OBLI01003659.1_pt1 | contig 11617 bp, 11 predicted proteins | sample 1519701 | NCBI WGS metagenome assembly OBLI01 (sample SAMEA3663005, study PRJEB22513) | pig gut metagenome | biome: pig gut; feature: pig-associated habitat; material: faeces | place: France | collected 2012 | reverse complement strand
GCCGTGTATATGTTCAGATTGCAAATCTACGTGTCCTTTGTAACCAAGTCTATTATATATGTATAAAAATGCACATTTTTTGTTCGAGAAATTTGGCAAAAATAGGCCCTAAAAAAAGTTTTTGAAATTTTTTTGGTACACTTTTGGAACTTTTGAAAAAAAAGAAAGCCTCACAAACGGCTTGGTTAAGCGATTTGTGAGGCTTGTTGCAACTATTCCCATTCTATGCTTTACTGAATTTCGCCAAACTAAAATGTCTTAATTGACCATCTGACCCAATCCTATGGCTGGCAAGTCGCTTTGGAAGCGATGGAAGGTCCGGCCTTAGAAGTCTACGATGAGATTTTTTTGAAAGGAGCGATATATGAGTCCGGCTCCACTACTTTACAGTAAAGTCTAACTGCCTAAATCATCATATAGTATCCGCTTGACGAAGATAAATAAATGACGTTATAATAGACATGAAAAGAGGTCCTGCCGATAGACGGTTGGCCCCGATAAGTCAACAAAAATAGTCGCTTAAGATGGGGGTCTCTGGCGGCTATTTTTGTGTTTCATTTGAACTCTGACCTAGGGCATAACCGATTGCAAATGCGGCCATACCGAAAGATAGTATGCTGATAAACAGATCCACCGATAAAATTATCGAGAGGAATTTTTTGCCCACCAATAAACCAGTCCTGAATCATCTCAGAGATAGAACGTATATAGTACTTAGCCAAAAAATCGATTTCTATAGGAAGTGCATCTTCTTTACCTAAAATACGCATGCGTTCACGCAGTAAATCGATGGCGTAGTCATTAGTCGCATAGCGGAAGGAGGTCTGCCCTGATGTGTTTTTCAACGCATTTAGAAAAAATGACTGTTTATCCGAAAGGGTAGTGCAGAATATGCGCAACGCATCACGCCAGATGATTTTGCTGCCGAGTTGGCTGAAAGCCGGCTCAATTTCTTTGTTATAGATAGAAGCCAGTAGTACATATTTATCCGCAAAATGATTATAAAAGGTTGTCGTTGTCATGCCACAGTTTGCGACGATTTCTTTGACCGAAATCTTGTCAACGGATTTCTTCCCAGCAAGTTCAATGAGGGAAGCAGCTAATAGCTGTTCTGTAGTAGGTCGTTCAATCATAAGAGGATACCTCCTTCATTTATGGCTAAAATATGTTTACCATTAAATATAGTAAAAATGTCATAGTTTGTTATAAAACCAACATACTCGTCCATTCTACCATGATATACTGCATCCAGAAAGACAAAGAAACCAAGGAAACAGCAGAAAGGGGTATACCTATGAATAATCTGGAATGGAAAGATAAAGTAACAAGTTTCAAAAAAGTGGACGTCCGCGGCATTGCCGGTAATTTTCTTGATGGGCTGAAAAAACAGGCAGCCAAGCTTCCCGTCGGCGAAGGGATGGAAGTCATTCAAAGTTTTGAACCAATCCCCCTCTATGAGATCATGGAAATGCTGGGATATGTTCACTATACGGAAAAAACAGCGGAACACGAGTATCACGCTTATTTCTACCGGACCGAGGAGAAAGGGAACGTGGAAGATGCACCAGAACGGCCGGCAGTCATCACGAACTATCCCATGATTGATGAAAAACTGGGCGAGCTGGCTGTAGAATTTTGGGATATGACCTGGAAAAGTGAAAAACGATATCTCGATTATAACATCCGCCTCCTGCTTTCGCTAGCCAATGCCGTCGGTGCCGGACGGATGCGGCAGGCCATGCGGGAACTTCTGAAAGCCTATGCCAATGGCCTGGACTCCAGAGCCCTGGACGACGTATTCGAACAACTGGCCTGGAACATGGGCATCGGCTTCTTTAGTTCTGAAATCGCTCCGTCCCCACTGTTCCATGCGTATAAATTAATTAAACAAATGGAAAAACAAGGAAAAGAAAGAAATGAAATCAACCAGATGCTAAGAGAAAAATTCTCCGCTAAAAAAGGAGAATGCAAGTAAAAAAACAGAGGCTGTCGCATTAAGACAGCCTCTTTTTGAGTTTTAAGTTTGTAGTTTGTAGCGAAGGTTTTTAAATTTAAGGCTCTTTTCAACGATAGAATTCAGGCCGACGCAAAGTAATATAGGGCCTTGCCTGGCGGCTTTCTTTACATTTCTTCAAGTCGATGTCGCAGTACACCAGCCCGGCCTCATCGCCTGCTTTGAGCAGCGTCTGTCCCTCGCTGTCTACGACCAGGGACTGACCGGCGAAGGTAACGTCTCCTTCCCGCCCGACGCGGTTGCACATGGCGATGAAGACATTGTTCTGATAGGCCTGGACCCGGATTTCCCATTCAAAGAGGTCTAACGGTTCTGTCGTCAAATTGGCCGTCGGTATCAAGACCAATTCGGCCCCCATGGCAGCGCAAGTGCGGATGCTTTCCGGCAAATGGCGGTCAAAACAGATGACGACGCCGATTTTCCCAAAAGAAGTATCATAGACGCGAAAACCATCTGGCAAAGGCGTATAGTAATCGAGTTCGTAGAACTGGGGCGCACTGGTGACATGGACCATAGCCGATTGTCCCAGCAGATTCCCCTTTTCGTCGATGAACAAAGACGTATCATAGGCCTGCCCCCGATATTGCAAATAGAGATTAGGCGACACCATGCAATGTGCCTGCCGTGCCAGGTCATAAAAGGCCGTCACCCGCGGGTCATCGGGGTCCAGCAGATAATCCTGCCGCCGTCTGCCTATCTTTTCCGGCAGCTCGTCTGCCGTGTACTGCGGCAAAAAAGGCATATGCTGCACTTCCGGAAAGAAGAGCAGATCCGCCCCGGCCGCTTCCTTCACAGCCTCATAACTCACCTGTAAATTCCGTTCCATATCCTCAGTCATCGCCATCTGCATCATCGCAATCCGCATCAACCTCGCTCCTTTCTAAGACACGTTGTCATATTTTTTGATACCATTCACTTTATTCTAACAAAATTCCGCATATTTTCCAATTCTGGCCCGCCGACCCTTTCTCTGACTGTGACATCGTGGTATGATTTTGATGATAGGATTACGAAAGGAGTTATCATCATGACTAATACAGAAAAAGAACGGCAAAAAGCCATTACGACAGCCGGCAATCCGGCCAAACCGATTGGGGAAGCGGGGCAGCAGATGCTGGCGCGCATGAATGAGAGCCATGCCGCCCTTACGGCATGGGGCCTGTCCCATTTCCATTGGCGCGGCGATGAAACGGTCCTGGACATCGGCTGCGGCGGCGGGGCCAATCTCCATCGCATGAGCGCCCATATCACGACAGGCCATCTGACTGGCGTGGACTATTCAGCGACGTCGGTCCAGACCTCACGCCAGACGAATGCTGACGATATAGCTGCCGGAAAAATGACAGTCTGCGAAGGCTCTGTCGAAGCCCTGCCCTTTACCGACCAAACCTTTGACAAAATCACGACCGTCGAAAGTTTCTATTTCTGGCCCAAACCACCGGAAAACCTGAAGGAAGTCCGCCGCGTCCTGAAACCAGGCGGCACGTTCCTGCTCATCGCCGAAATCTACGGCCACGACGGCCTCAGCGTTGACATCCGGGAAAACATCGAACACTACCATCTGTACAATCCGACACCGGACATGTTCGAAACAATCTTCCACTCGGCCGGCTTCTCATCCACCCAAATCCATAAAGAGGGTATAACTTTTTAAATTTCAAATGTTACAGCACAATTTTCCAGGAAATGCGTTTTCTGATTTTCTGCCAGAATTCTATCTGCATCGGCCGGAGAAATAATGACATCACAATTATAAACGCAACGTTTCTTCGGTGAGGCCATCTTAATAATCAGCGGATGCGAACCGGTACGGGACAACTGGCCTGATTCTGCCTGCTGCCAGGCTTCACTGCCTTCAGCATAGCTGACGATGCCATATTTGATAGCATAGCTTTGATCAACATTATGAACGCTGTAAATCGTGCGTCCATTGGAATCAAAAATATTGGGTCCAAATGCACGAATCATATCAAAACCATGTGCATCAATAATCAAACCCGTATATCCATTACCAATGGCATTAACCGCAGTCGGTGCCGGGGCAGTAACTACGGGAGATGGCGTATATGCCCCCGTATTATCCAATGGAATCCCTGAAGAAGTTGAAGTATGAGGAACGGACGTCGTGGTTGTCGTGGTCGTAGTAGTTGTCGTCGTAGTCTGCGGAGCAGTTGGCTGATATGCCGCACTGGGGCCAGGAATCGGAGTCGGCGCACTATTGCCTACCATTGCCGTAATAGCCGCATCGGCAACGCTGCCTATGCCATACATGGGAACTTGCATGACAACATGGTAGTTGCCGTCGGAAGTAATTTCTTCGGATACGACGCGGGCGCCTGTGACCATGCCACTTACCTTGGTACGGACAACATCGCTGGTAACAATATAATTTTCCATATTCGTTTCAGCATTAACAGCTGTCCCTTTAATGGTTTCGACAAGGTTGCGCTGCGCATCGACAACAGCCGCACGGCGGGCCATCAGTTTTGCCCGTCCCAAAGGCATCCCGGCAGGCATGCTGCCAAATCCATCAGCCTGAATAGTCTGGCTGTTATCTGCAACCTCCATGGCTTGAACCGAAAAATCAGCTGTAGATACAAAATTGGGAACAACAGCTGGCAGCAAACTCAACACGGCCGTCGCAGCCATAACAGAAAGCATTTTCTTCATGTGCATCTTACCCCTTTATAATGTTATAATCGAATAAATACGTTACTAATTATAACACACTTTAATGATTTTGTCATCGTATCTCCTTTTTTAACAATAATATCTCATTATTTTATCCAAAATATTGTAATTTGTTTTTTTGTATAATACAATGGAATCGATATTATCATTCATCAAATTAATGAATGAAAAGCAAGGAGAGCTGTTATGACCAATTTTATGAAAACCACACTGCTATTAGGAGCCAGTTTGATCCTGTTAGCACCCCCGGTACTAGCCCAGCAAGTAATCACAGACGGCATGGGAACAGACCGGGAAAGTGCATTACGCGATGCATCACGCAATGCCGTAGAACAAGTAGTAGGAACCATGGTCGATTCCCGCACCCTTGTCGATAATGCTGTCGTCGCCCTCGACCAGATTTACACGAAATCCCAGGGCTTTGTCACCAGTCAGGAAATCCTCAGCCAGGACGAACGAGACGGTATGGTTCACGTCCGGGCCCGTATTGATGTCAATACCAACCCCGATTCCCAACTGATGAATAATTTAACGATGATCATGAATTTAAATGACCCACGCATTGCCGTCGTAGTGCTAAAACAAAATGCGCAAGGCCAGGTTACCGGACACGATTTGATTTCAGAATCTACATTAAATGACCGGCTGCTCTCGCTGGGATTTTCCCACGTCATCGATGCTAGTGTCGTATCCAGTCTGGAAGACGCGCAATTATTAAATCAAATCTATAACGGCAGCAGCGGCATCTCCTCTATGGGGCGTTCCTTAGGCGCTGACTATGTAGTCATCGGCCGTACCCGGACACAATCACAGGGCATTTCTCTACCTGATGGCAATGGCGGATATGCCCCTACTTTATTAAAAACAGGAAATGCTGCCCTCTCTGTTAAGGTCATCAAATTCGATACTGGCGATATCATCGGCACATTTACAGTAACGGCCAAAGGCGTGGAAAACAATAATGAAATGGCAGAGCAAAAAGCTATCCAGCAGGCCTCTGCCGAAGCGGCCCAAAAACTGGAAGAGAAATTCCGTCATTTCAGTTCTATTTCTGAAGCCGCCATTCAAATGGAAGTCTATACGAACGATAACGATGCGGTAAATGAATTGATTAATGATTTGAAATCCCTGGGAGTCGTTGAAAATGTTTACCTTCGGGAACATCAGAACGGCAAAGCGATCCTATCCATTGACAGCACAGAAAAACCAAATGCCTTGGTACAGATGCTGCGCAGCAAAACCAAACTAGGCATCTTTGTCGCTTCTGTTACCACCAACACGATTAAAATTTCTGTTTCACGTTGAATAACTTACCAGGGAGAGGAGTATATTTCATGACTTATTTTCATGTTAAAAAAATTATCGCTTCGTTTCTGTTTATGGCTTCCTTGGCAGGGATGAGTATGGCTGCGACGGTCAGCATCCTCGACCATCCTACGGTTGCCGTCCCTGCTTTTAAAAACAAGGGGATCATATCCCAGCAGTGGGAAGCACAGCGCGAAGATTTGAACCAGGCCGCTGATTTTGCCACGGAATCTTTAGTCAATTCAGGAAAATTCGATGTCGTAGAACGGACGCGGTTACGAGAAATCACCGATGAATATGCTTTGACAAATACGGGGTTAGTGGACCAGACAACAGCAGCCAGTATCGGTCATCTGACAGGAGCACAATATCTCCTAATCGGCAGCATTAATTCTGTTACGGCCAGAAAATCTACCACGTCCCTTGCCGGTGCCGGGACCAACCGGTACAAAGTAAGCGCTACGGTATCAGTCCGTATGGTGGATGTCGAAACAGGACGCATCGTCCTCGCCTCTATGGGACGGGCAACGGAAAAAAACGTCATCATAAAAGGGCCTTTCAATATAGTAAGGATAGGTACTGCCGAAGTAGATGAACAACAAGTTTCCAGTGCAATCCAACACGCAGTGGAAGATGCCATTGATGGTCCGCAAGGGTTAATTGCCCACATGGAAGGCCGTGTTAAGACAAAACGATGATTTCCTATGATACGATGATTCAACGATTCCTGTCAGAGAGGTGAAGGCATGTGCTAATGTTTAAGAAGTTCCTATTCCTGTTATTATGCTGTCTTATGCTCCCTTATTCCGGTGTACAGGCAGGCGGATTATTTTCCCACCATACTGCCGGTCCGGTAATCCTGTTGGGAGAAGTACAGAGTTACGGTGACTACGAGCTAAAACCTGATTTCTTTAATACCTTTGCGGATAAACTGAGTCAGCAATTGCAGAACCAAAAAATATCCGTCATCAACCGGGGCAGTGTAACAAATGAATCTGGGCGGCATGATACATCCCAATCATCAGAAGATCAGATGCTATCTATTATTCATATGGACGCCATCGTCCATGGTCATCAATTCGAATACGGGTATGCTACTGCTAAATTAAAACACTATGCCGATGCCCATGTAGGCCGCGCCCATTTTTACGACGACGAAAAAGTAAAAGCCTGGCACAATCAACCACATCTCGTTTATCGCCTGTCTCCGGATTTACAGGAAAAAGCTCAGCAGATTGCCAATAAATACGGGGCCACTGATTTACTTTTCGTAAACGATAAAGATGTGGACGTCCGTTTGAAAGGCACCGTATTCGCCACCCGTACAGAACGAGAAACCCGGGGCAAGAAGATGAAAACAAAAATGGATTATTACCTCATACATGCACAAAACGGCCATGTCTATGAAGGACATTGTGAAATCAATAAAACCGCACAAATGATGAATTTTGCTATCGTGAAAAGTGGTAAAGGGATGAACGTCGATGAAATGCTAAATGCTGTCATGACTGTTCAGACAAAAACTATCGCTGAGGACGTGGCAAAACATGGATTGAAAGCGGTGAATGAATCATGACATCCCGATTCCATAAGATTTTCTTTTTCTTATGTCTGCTCATCAGCCTGTGCTCCGTGTATCCGGCACAGGCTGATGAGGCAAGGCCCGTTGTCATGTTTGCCGGCTTTCAAAGCCGGGTCAGCCGATCCAATGTTACCTTGACAAAGCTTTCCATTGATCCCGACCGGATTGTATCCCTCTTCGCCGATAAGTTGACGGTCCTCCTGGCTAATGATCCGCGTTATGATTTTTACGATACCGATGCTACCACTACGCGTGCCAGAATGGACGAAACGGCATTGATGAACAGCTTGGGGGAAGGCGTTATCATCCCTTCACTACAGAACCAGGCAGACTATATCGTGTATGGCTATTTGACGAATTCAAGCCAGATTAAAGCGCAAATCGGCGCGTTAGGACTAAACGGCAAGGACAAAACGATTCATCTGGAATTAAGCATACGTGTCATGGATGCCCATACGGGTGCCATTGTTTTCACAGCCACCGCTGATTCACGACGAAAAAGCGAACTCACCTATCACGCAATCCTAACCCGCAATGATCAAGGCGTGGATGATGCCATCAATAGCGCCCTGGACATCGCTGCACAAAACCTGGCTAATAAATTTCAGCAAGCAGCATAATTATTTTTATAAGGAGTTATCATGAATTTAAAAAAAATTACAGGCCTGATACTGGCCAGCTTACTATTCATCGGTCTGGAAGGTATTTCTACATCCTATGCGATTGGCAATATCTGGATGGATGAACACGCTGACATACAGGCCAAGCAATATAAAAAAGTCGTCTTGTTCCCACTTCGCTACTTAAATGCCGAAGATGGAAAAGTCGATGAATTCCAGGGATATAATAATTATCTCCATAAACAAATCAATAAACATGTCAAACGTATAAATTTTCTCGGTTTTGGCAACCAATTAGAAGAAAAGAAACATATTCTCCGTGATAACCCGCAATATGACTCATTGCCCCGCCATTTTAATTCTGAAGAAGAACGGGCCAAAGCAGTATACGATATTACGGCTGCCGACGGATATCTGCTTCCTCATATCCGCTGGGAAAAAGAACGTATCGACGTTTCTCCTGCCACCTGGACAACGGTCACCATGGAATCCTATTACGATGAAATCAATGGTCCTGACGGAGACCAGTATAAACTGAATCATCAAACCTGGAAACACAGTCATCTCATTCCAGAACATCAAAGCAAACTGCAAATGCTTGACATGGATTTCACCTTATATGATGCCTATACCGGCAAAAAAGCCATGACACGCATTGATTATTACCGTGGTTACGCTGACAACCAATGGACTGCCTTCAAATCTATCACGCACTACCTTACAAAAGACTGGTCCAAACTCCACAAAGACAAAGACCGTGATGTACCGGCCGGGGCTCCCACATTGGGCTTCCGCAACTTCTCGCTCCCCTGGTCAGCCAGTCAGGATGAATTTGCTATCAAAACCATTTATTACGCAATCAAGGATGAAGCTGGCGATACACTGAAAAAAGTAAAAGTGGATTACTCGCCTGACGGCGGTCAATATTATGTCACTGGTGATGTCACCCGTTATGACCGTGGCGAAACATGGAATCCTCCATATGCTATGGTATCCCCCCATCATACATCGACACAAAAATTCACCTGGACCGATAATAAAGGATATTCCCATACTGGCGAAAGACGGTACTATTCGTCCAATGATGACGACATTACCGATCACTTTGGATATTATTCATTCTGGTATACTGTGAGTATGAATCTGCGCCTGGTCGATGCTTCAACTGGCAATGTCATCTATTCTGAATCGAATGAAGACACGGATCCGGATTTCTATGGAGATGCGCTGCGCCATATACTCAATAAATTCTATAAAAACGTCGACAAACTCATTGGCATAAAAGACAAATAAGCGAAAAAATAGATAGAAAAAAAGCCGGGAACTTATGATATGCTTTACTCATAAGTTCCCGGTTTTGAGTTTTTGAAGCTTAGGTCATCTTTACAGGGCGCTTGAACAATCTAAAATCTACTTCCAAAAAGCTTCGGCTTTGGCAATATTCGACCGAATCGTAGCGCAGCAGGCTTTGAAGTCTTTCAGTTCCTGTTCCGGCAGATTGTATTCGATGACTTTTTCGAGACCATTGGCCCCGATGATGGACGGTACGCCGCAGAAGATTCCGCTTTCGCCGTATTCACCATCCAAAGGTGCACTGGCAGCCATGATTTTCCGTTCATCCCGCAGGACGGCCCGGACCATGGTAGCTGCCGTCATACTGATGCCGTATTCCGTGCAGTGCTTGCCAGAATAGGTGACCCAGCCGGCATGGATGGTTTCATCCTGGACGCGGGCCTTATCGAAGACATAGGCCGGATTCTGTTCCAGTTCTGCCAGGGATTTGCCGCCGAACTTGATGAGCGACCAGGGGACGATCTGGGAATTGCCGTGTTCGCCCATCATGTAGGCCGAGAAGGAATGATGATCCAAGCCGGTCTGCTGGGAAATGGCACTGACCAGGCGCGAGCTGTCCAGCCCCGTGCCGGTACCGAAAACATGGCCTTTCGGAAGGCCGCTCTTCTTAGCGATGAGGTCCGTAACTACGTCGCAAGGGTTGGTGATATTGATGATGATGCCCTGGAAGCCGCCGGCCATGACCTTGGGGATATAATCAGCGACCTGAGGCACAGTGAAATGCATTTCATCGTCGCGGTTCCCCGATGCGCAGAGCGTAATGTCGCCGATAGCATTGACGATGACGTCGCAGTCAGCCAATTCTTCATAGCTGGCAATCGTGTAATTGACACGATGAGGCATGAACATGACGGCATCCATCATATCCTGCCGTTCACTGACCAGTTTTTCCGACTCCACGTCGCATAACTTGACTTGATCGGCAATCCCGAGGACCCCTAAATTAAAAGCTACATGAGCCCCGACATGACCTAAGCCGATGACCCCTACCACACGTTTCTTAAAAGCCATACAAAACGCCTCCTGTTCACTATAGCATATAGAAAAAGTCTATTTATATATTATATCAAAAAAACACCCTCTTTGTCCGTGGTAATTACAACAATCCCTAGGCTCTCAATTTTACCTATTTATTTCATACTTTATACAAATCCAAAAAAATCCGGGCCTATAATGCAGTATGTAAAAATGTCAACTACGGTACAGGAGGCCAGGAATCATGACAAGCCCAAGCCGTCCAAAGCCCCCGCTGGGACGCTACGGTCCGCCAGGGAATCAACGACTTCATCGCGGCTTACGGCAAAGATTCGCCGAACTACGATAAAAATAATCATCTCTATGCCGTCTTCGATTTCGACAATACAACATCCATCCTCGACGTAGGCGAACAGTTGGAAGTCTGGCAGCTCGATCATCTGCAATTCGCCGTCCCGCCGACACAGATGAAGACCGTCCTCATGACGGGGATCCCAGCTGATAAATTAGACGCCATCCGCGCAGCCGTTCCCTATTTCAAAGTCCCTGGCGTCAAAGACGTCCTGGCCATGACCAACAAAGTAGACGCCAATGGCTGTTACCTCAATCAGTACGATTACGACCTCCATCCCCAGACCCAGGGCGTCGGCAAAGCCGAAACACTGGCAAAAATCCTGGTACCAAAATACAAAGGCCACGGCCCCAGCTTCACGGCTATGGATTCCCAGGGGGATTTCAACTTCTGCACCGAATTCAAAGACACGAAAGAAGTCTTGGTCATCAACCGGACGCGCACCGATGACGCTGCCCTCTGCGCCGGCATTGCAGCTTACCAGAAAAAACACGGCATCGACCTCGCCGCAGCCAACAAAAATGGCGACAGCCTCTTCCTGGTCCAGGACCGTAACGAAAACAAAGGCGAATTCTGGAACGACAACAAGACCCTTCTCTTAGGCAAAAAAGACGCATCCTACTTGTCCGATAAAGCCACCAAAGCCGAAACAGAACTCGAACAAGGAAAAACCATCGCCCAAGTATTGAAAGACAACACGAAATTAAAAGACAAATACCAGGGAT
>OBLI01003658.1_pt1 | contig 11618 bp, 16 predicted proteins | sample 1519701 | NCBI WGS metagenome assembly OBLI01 (sample SAMEA3663005, study PRJEB22513) | pig gut metagenome | biome: pig gut; feature: pig-associated habitat; material: faeces | place: France | collected 2012 | reverse complement strand
GCTAGTCATTTCATGTACTCCAGTCTTTTAAACTCTGCATTGATAATATCTAATTGTTTGCCTGAATCACTACTTTTCATTTCGTTTTTTCCTTTAATGCGCTTTTAAGGGATAAGCGCTAACCCTATCGGTTAGAAAGGAAGCTCTTCTAGTTTATTTGCTTCCTGGAATTGCTCTTCTTTCTTTTTCGGAGTGACCAAGCTAATATTCTCTACTACGACTTCATTTGCTCTACGATCATATCCATTTTTGTCAACGTAGTTTCTCACCTGCCATCTTCCGACAAGCTCGGCACGGTCTCCTTTAGAAGCGTATTTGCTCAGATATTCGGCTTGATTTCCGAAAGCGACAAAGTCGATGAAGTCGGTTTGATAAGTTCCGTCAGCATCTTTGAAGTCTCTTCTCACTGCGATTGAATTGTTGAGAGCTGATTTCCCACTTTGCGTTTGCTTAAGCTCAATGTCTTTGCATAAGTTTCCAGATAAGATGACTTTATTCATTTGTCGTTTCCTCCTCAGTATCTTTATCGGTTGTTTCTTCCTTCTGATCCTCTTCTTTTTCTTCGGGTTTCTCTTCTTCCTTCTTTTTCATTTTTTCACGATTTTCAAACTCTTTTTCGTATAAATCGAATGCAATGTCTCTTTTGCCTAAGAAACCACGAACGTACAAGTATTCTCCAGATCTCTCAATTTCGAGACTATCAATCATTTTTATCGAATCGTCAACGATATTCATCGCAGTTTTTAACACTTTAGTTAAACGATGATTTTCCGCCTTTAACTCTTCCAGCTTATGCTTTTTCTCGAGATACTCCTCGATGAATAACTGAGTCAATGTCATTGTTTGTTTTTCTTTCATTTTTGATCTCCTTTAATTGTGATTCTCAAACTAGCTTTCACATCGCTTCTCTTCGTGTATTTCTCGGCGATCTCTGGAAGCTCCTTCTTGAGTCTAGTGCTGTCGATGGTGGTTCGAGTTGTTGGAGCGACATAGGTCACTTTGAGCGCTTCATTCTCGAAGCTGTAGACAGAGTTATCTTCCATCGCTTTCATGATTGCTTTCTTGATTTCGTCCGACTGCTCTTGAGCCTTTTTCTTCAGAAAATCATAATACTTGATTAACTCCTCAGCTTCCTCGAGTTTTGATAGTTGAGCTTGTTCGACTGGAACTAACTCTTCGAAGCTCTCTCCACTTTCAGCGCACTTTAGAAGACGTTCGACCTCAGCTTTCGGTTTGAGTGGAATATCGACGACTTTGAGATTTCCATCATGGTCGAACCAGAAGGCTTGCCCTCTCTTTACTTCGGTATCTCCTAGCAAGTACGCATAGAGAGAAAGTTGCCAGCTTACGCTATTTCGGTGCAATGTTGCGGTTGTTTTGATATCAGCAATGACTTTCTCGCCATGCTCATCAAGCAACAAGTCAGCGGTTCCAGCGACGATGTCATCGAAGACAACGAATTCACTCTTGAGGCATTTAAGCCCATTCTGATCTAAATACTTTTTGTAGTTCGCCATCTCGGTTGTGAAGCCGATTTCTCCGCGTTTGTTGTATGCTTCAATCTCAGCATGGATCATCGAGCCTCTATCCGCTGAAGCTTTCAAGGTTTCTTCATCGACTATCGTGTAGTCAGGTGATAGATGAAACATTTGTAAGAGTTGTGTTACGGAGATAAGGTTCTTTCCTTCAAGTGAATAGGTGTGAGTTGCTTTATCAAATTTTACTTCGTTCATTTTGCAGTTCCTCCAGTGAGTGATTTTTTCTTTCTTTCGATACAAGACTTCAAGTCATCGTTCGTGAGTTCCTGGACGTTCTTTTTCAGGTAAGTAGCTACTTTGTTCAAGTCAATCTTTAGAGAAGACGCTTCCTTGATCAGAGCCTCATCGAGCTTGTTTGTTGGCTGTTTCGACGCTGTAGTAGCTTCTCTCTTCTCGATTGTCGTCTTCGGCTGTTCTTCGGCATCGGAGTCCTTTGTATCATCGATTGCGAATAGACCGTTGAGCGCGTACTTTCGAGCGTAGCTTGAGGCTGTTCCTGTGATCTGACTTTCATCCATTCCTTTCTTCTCGCTTGGTTCTCTAGCGAATGCAGTTACTGAGATAGTGTCCGTTCCGTCGCTCACGGTAGCTGTCGACTTGACATAATAGCGCTCTCCAACAAGAACGATATCATCGGTGAGATTGATCGTCATTCCCTGTCTTGAGAGAATAGGCTTGACCGCCTCGAGAATGTCTTCTTGGCTTCTGTAGTGGTACTTTCCGAAAGAATTGAATTGTCCCTTCGGCGCTTTCAGCTCTGCTTGTACCTTAGCGAGCTTTTCGTAAATCTTCTTGGTTTCCATCGTTTAGTTTCTCCTTTTATTTGTTTGATAGAATACGAATGTTTACTTCTCATCTTTCATCAGCGACCACATCTCTTTATCACTTAAAGAAAATAATTTTTGAATCTTTTCCCATGTCTCAATAGATCCAACTCGCTTACCGTTTTCGATTAAGTTGTACAATGATAATGAAATACCGATTTTTTCAGCGACATCTGACTGAGTCATATGGTGATTGATTCGCAAGATTTTCATTTTTTCAGTTCTCATTTTTCACCTCCTTTCTTTCCTTAGCAGTCCATCGTTCAATATCGCAGTATTTATCGCCGATCAATTTGTAAACTACATAAGAACGATATCCACGACATTCATCGATTATGCTTTTTGTTATTTTTTTAATCTTAGATACTTCATCTGTATCCACTGAATAGGTTTCAATAGAATAGTTATCATCAACTGCAACGATAATGTATTGTTTGTTTGCTCCGAAGCATTCAGAATTCATTTTTAATCTTCCTCCTTTTCGTCTTCTTCATCTTTATTTTTGTAAATCTCGCCCTCAATTTCTTCGCCCATAGATCCAAACCAGTCTTCTTCGATATCGGCGAAGTACTCTTCTCTGTCTTCGTCATACTTGATGGAGCAATAGCCAAGCTCTACATAGGTCTTGACTTGTCTTCTCGTTTGTCTCTCTTCTTCGGTGTTTTCAGAACGAACTTTCTTTGCGACATCGTTGAACCATTCTTTGAGCTCTTCATCAGTCAGCTTCTCATCGACGCACTTCTCATCTCTCAATACTGCATTTCCGTCATCGAAGTACTCGTTGATTGAATAGTAATACTTGTGTTCGGATAACTGCTTCTGCACTTCTTCGTAAGATTTGAATTTCATTTTTCTATTCTCCTTTTCGGTAGGATCTTTCTCCTATCTTGTGAATATTATAATGAAATAAATTTACAAAATCAAGTAATTTATTCACATTTAGTGAAATTTTTTGAATTAAAAAAGAGCGCTCTACCTTGAAAACACTTGGTTTTGCGCTCTATAACTAATTTTAGATCTGACCAGGCTTATTCGCTTGGATTGTACCTACAATGTTAGATTTTCCAGAGATAACCGATACAGATAAAGTGGAAATTAAGTCAGTGCTGTTCACAATACCTCCGAGCTGATAGATAGCGTTTGTCTGATAGTATCCAGAACGAGATACGGTCGGAGCATTGACTCCGTTTAGAATTGCAACCGCTTCGTTTTGAGATTGTCCGACAACTGCGCTCTTAGCGCTGGAGCTTCGTGTATATGCGTAATACTCTCCTCCATAAAGTCTAAGAATACCAATAGCAGAAGGCAAGAAGCAGTAAGAGTTATTGATGACGTTCGAAACACTTCCGCGACAATTAGTGAATGTTCCGTTAACTGCAATAAGACTATCTTGATATCCATTCAATGAGAATCGGCAGTCGACGCACTCGATGTTTCCACCTCTTTCGTTGTTGAATACTCTTATCGTTTTACCTACACTTTCTCCGCTCATGGTAAGATTAAGACCTTCGACTTTGAGATTTTTAGTATTGAAGAAAACGGTGAAATTTTGCCCATCAAGCGCAATCTCTGAACAATCGGAGAAATCAAGAATGACTTTCCTGTTTCCGTTATGGAAATCAAAGACTTTATAAGGGCTAGCGCTCGTTCCATCTCCTCCAGCGAAACCTCCGAAACCAAAGTTTCCAACAATCTTCAATCTCATTGATCCATGGTCTGTTCCTCCATCGATAAAAGAGTTGACTAGATTAGTGATTGCGAGATTGTCTACTTTTCCATTGCAAACATAGACGTTCTTCTCTGCTTTTTTGAGTGTAGCGACATCGTTAACAAGAGTATTGTACTCGCTCAAAGCAGTACTCATTCCTTCGCCATCGATGAAATTAGATAAGACAACATTGATTTTGCTTCCAGCGCTCTTGGCAGTGGTGAAAGTGATGGTGACGAAACCTCCTGAAGTACTAACGGAGTATTGTCCTTGTGCTTCCTTGAGTCCGTTTGTGTAGACATCGACAATAGAGTATTTTTCGTTATAAAGAGAAGAAGCGATGTCAGTTGTAACAAGAACGCTCGTGCTGTCAAGCGTTGTCTCGCTCTGGAATTCCTGAATAATCGCATCGTAATAGTCATCATAGCCCTTTACCGCTGTGAAATAAGGGCAAAGACCAGGTTTTCCTCGACAATCGACAATATCAGAAGCGCTGATTGATGTAGCGCTCGGTTTAACGATTACGTAGGCGATAAGTAAGTCGTAAATGTTGGAGTCTCTTGTCAAGTCAGAGACCGTCGGAATGGTATCATCTCCAGTGATAACTTTAAGATAAGTTCTTCGAGCGTTTTCTACTGGAGTGTTGTCTTTTCTTAAAACGATGAGATCATAACGATTCTTAGTTCCTGTCAGAGCTGTTTCAAGAGAGAGTTCAAGCTCACTTTCATTGATGTATCCCTTTCCGTTGATCGTAGCTTTTCCGCTCTCAACAATGACTTTGAGTCCACTTGCCGAAGGCTTAACTTTGAGTCCACCTTTCAAAACTCCAGTATCGCAAACGATGGAAAACCAGTCGGAGAGGTCATCGGCATTGTAGTTGCGGTCGTAACCAGTCGGATATTTAGAACTTTTGAATGCGTTATAAAACAAACTTTTTTCAGCCATAGTTCACCCCCCTATTTCGATTGATTCTTCAATAGACCGATTTGAGCTTCGATGAGGCTCTTAAGATATGTGTCTATATCGCAGAAACTAGCCTCTAGCCACGCGTGAACCTTTTCAGGCATATTTCTATTGATTAGTGCCAAACAACGCTCCTGCGCCTCTTTTTGTGCCGTATCGTTGAAGATACCGCCTTTCTTGAGTGCTTCGACATAAGTTTGATAGACTTCAAGAACTGAATTTCTGACAAGCTCGTTCAGGCTGTTGACAATCCCCTTCAATTCATCATTCTTTATGTACTTGTTGATAAGATAGGTGATAAGGATTCCGAGAGCGCTCATCACTAATCCGACTACTCCGAGAATAATTTCGGTTGCAATTCCATTCCAGTCCATGTTTACCTCCTATTTTTTTGTGTGAAAAATTTCTTTCTCAAGGTGTTTAATTTTCTGATCGTGTTCGGTGATTTTGTTATTAAGTTCAACAACATTGTCATCGATTTTCTCGACTTTATGCTTGATTTCTCCGACGTTTTCATTGACGTTTTGGAGATTGTCCTTGATCGTTGTAATGTTCCTGATATTCATCTCTCGTTCTTGGTCTCTCTCCTTATCAGCTTTCTTATATGAAAAAACGAACGAGCTTAAAACGCCAACGAAAGAAAGAATTACGGCGATTGTACTAATGATTTCACTTGTTGTCATTGTTGTTACCTCTGTATTATTCTAACATTTTAATTGCTCGTTTCGTAGGATACTTCTAGACCGTAGCCTGAAGAATCTTGTTTCATCGTTACTTTGCTGATGATCGGATAGAACGGAACATCTATGTCTTCATCGATGACTTTGACACGATCGCCGATGAAGTAGTCGGTCTCGAACTCGTAGTTTGAATTGTTCATGTCGATTTCACCGCTTATCTCTTCGGTTTCTTTATGATCAGCGAGAGTGCTGAGACCAGCTTGTTCTTGCCAGCTCTGGAAGAGAGGTGTTGTCGGCGTTGTTTCATTTTCTACTCCTGATTCATCGGTATACTTCAACGAAAGGTTCGGAGATGTTGTCATTTCGGCTCTGTCTATAGGATTCGCTGTCTCATCGGAGTTGACTTCCTTCGTGTACTCGTTTTCGACATTCTCGCCTTTCGAGTTTTGCTCGGTGAAAGTGTTAACGACAAGACAATATGTCTTCTTGTTCTCGTTAGTTGTTTGGTAGGTCGAAGAAATAAGATTGTCCATTGACTGAGAGAAGATTACATCAGAAGTTTTATCCCAACCGATGAAAATCTCGTAAGAAAGAACACCGCCATCACGAAGATAAACAAGAGAACCGACACCATTCGACTTCAAGAACGATGAAACGAAGTCCCAGAGGTTCTCTCTTGTTGCTTGTAGCTCAGTAAGTGTTTCGATTTCGACGTCTTTCACAACGAAGTTTTCAATCTTTCTCTGAGAGTTTGCAGTCTCTCCCATCGATTTATCAACAAGCCATTTGACCGTTTGACCGATGTCGCCATATAACTCAACATTAGACATGATGATTCGTTGAGTCAGTAGCCATTTCGCCTCGTATCCTTTCGCCGAGATCATTCTCGTTCCATCAGCCTTGAAGTCGTACTGGACTGAAGTGATAACCCATATATAAGTCTTGTTTGGAATGGTAACGAAGCGACCTTTCTTCAATGCTTCTATGGTTTCTTTGGTAGCAACGCAATAGATCTCAAACTGACCGATATCGTAGTAAGAAATTTCGAACCAACATTCTTGAGGCTCGACAATAGCAAGAGTACTTCTTGTATATCTATCTCTGATTTCAATATACGGAATCATCACTCGAATCTCCTCTTATAAGTAATCAAGAACTGAATGTTCTCAGCTCCGCTGTCGGCTTTTGCGTTGAAGATATTTATTCCAGTTTCAAGCTGAAGCCAGTTGCGACCACTGAACTCGAGATAAGATACAAGTGATTTTCCGAGGTAGATTTCTCGATTGTTGAGCTTGATATACTTGTTTCCTGTGACCGTAGAGATTTCGACCTCATCTCCGTCTTTCAGAGCGATATTGAGCTTCATGAAGTTCCCTTTTTGTTCGCCAGTCGAGCAATATATCGAAGGATTCGTGATGTTACCTCTTGCGACCAAACGGATAATCATTCCAACAGCAACATCTCCATCATTTTCAATACTCTTCTCTAGCTCCTGATTGACCACTCCGAAAGGTCTACCTTCTTGAGCGAAATATTGACCTATTTCATCAGGAAAATTAAGGAGTTCGATTGCGGTTGAGATTGTTCCTATGATCGTATCTACATCTTCCCAGTACGGTTGACCGCAATAGATGTCAATCTGAACGGAACAAGCGCTAAGCATTCTCGTATAAGGCGGAATAGTTGCGATACCTTTTATTGTGATTGTTTCATCGTTCTCTTCTTCTGTAAGAGTGACAAGTTGTTTCGATTTGACAATGTCGGTGATGAAGTCAATGTTGCTTTTTATGTCACTTTTTAGTTTCAAAGTGAGAGAGATTCCTCTCGGAAGAGCCTTGACCGAAACGACATTGACTCCGTCCATATATGGCGACTCACTTGTTCCAATGTCGGTGTCAACGCCATGAAGACCGTCCGCCTTTGTGAGAACAAAACGATTCTCGTTATTAAGGAGGTCAAGAGTTTTCCCATCTTTGTTCGTTAACAATAGTTTCATGTTTTTAACCTCCTATGAGTCTCTTTGTTTCAAGCTGTGCCTTGTGAAGCGCTAACCGACTAGACTCCATTTTCTCGAACTTGTAATTGAACGAATAGTTTGTAACTGAATTTCTAGCGTTGTTGATGAGACTAGCTATTTGCTCGGCTAATCCATTGAACATGGAAGAACCACCAAACGAGTTAACGCTGGATAGTTTGCTCTGATCAATGCCGATGGTCGCGTCAATTCCTTTCATTGATTTAGCCATGTTTTTCTCTACTTCACCGATATTATCATCGAACCCTTCACCGATACCGAGAGCGAGGTTCTTTCCGATTGTATCTGCGAAAACTTTAGAAGGCGATTTGATTCTGAAAATTTTCTTAAAGAAGCCAGTAATCTTCTCTCCAAAATCTTTGACTTTGTCCCAGAGCCATTCTCCCATACTCTTGATTCCTTCCCAAAGTCCTTTAATCAATTCGACACCGACGTTGAACATCTCGCCTACTCCTTCCATCAATCCGCCAACAATAGAAGAGATAATGGTAGGTATCTGTTTGACAAGCTCGATGATGATTGTCGGAATCGCCTGGACAATTCCCATGAATAGACTTATCGATGACTGGATAATTTGCGGAATAAAGGTAGGAAGTAGAGTAATTATTGTTACAATGATGTCTCCAACGCTCTCAATCAATGGCTCAATAAGAGAAGGAAGAGCCTCAACGATAGAAAGTATAAGAGTTGTCAACGCCTCGAGTATCTGAGGAAGTGAGTCGGCGATTGCCTGGACAACCAAAGGTATAGCCTCGATGATTGCTTGAACTATTTGTGGCAATAGCTCGCCAAGAGCTACCACTATTTGTGAAATCATTGAAGAAAGAGTTGTAACAATCGAAGGCAAAGTTCCTATCAACGCTTTAGAGATTGATGGAATAAGTTTGAGAACGATTTCTAATGATTTAGGCAACATTTCCGTCAATCTATCGAGAGCAGTACTAACAAGTCCAGAGATACCTTCGGCGAACTTAGAAGCTCCATCCGAGGCATCTGAGAAAGCTCCTGTGAGTCCATCTCCTATGAGTTCTACGAATGGAGTTATAGAAGTGACTAAACCAGCGAAAGCGTTCTTGACCGATGTCATAATCGGCTCAGCAATCTCTCCAAGTTTAGCGATTGCGTTGGTGAGGCTCTGCTGTGCCTTTTGAGCTTCGATTACTTCCTCGTTGTTTTCTCGATACGCTTCAGCGCTTTCTTTGTATAAGCCATTTAGCGTGTCAGTGATAAGAGCTTGTCTCTCTTGCTCTGAAGTACACGCCTCGAGCTTTGCTTTGAACTCATCTTCGCTTACTCCAGCCCAGTTGAGAGCGTCGGTTAACACTCCAGTGAGTTTGCCTGTTTTAGCTGTTTCGTTACTCGCCTCCATGAGATTCTCAATCGGAAGTGAATCGCCGAAACGAGAATAGACGCCTGTTGCGATTGTTGTCCAGTTCGATAAGTCTTCTTCGCTCTTAGCAAGCTGAGCCATATGGAGAGAAGCTTCAGTAGCTTTTCCACTATCTCCGAGAACTCCAAAAAGCTCGTTGTATGTTTCGATTGATTGTTCAGCAGAGAAACCAGCTTTCGTGAAAGAAGTCTCAATCTGATTTAGTTGAGTTCTTGTCTCTCTAGTACTCTCAGCAAGAGCAAGGAAACCACCGACAGCGCCGACACAAGCTGTTGTTATGCTTGCAAGACCTTTTGCGAGTGCTCCGCCTAATTTTGAAGCAATAACACTCGCATTTTCTCCAGTCTTTGCAGTGGCGCTATTTAGGTCTTTTGTCGATTTGGTAGCTTGTTCGCTTTCTTTTTGTAAGCCGTCGAGAGCTTTTGTGTACTTATCAATTCCAGCCTTAGTTTTTCCAACTACTGCTTCTTGATTTTTAATTTTGAGATAGAGGTCTTGACCAGCTTTCGAGTTCTTCTTTTGCTCGTCCGTCATTCCCTCGTATTCTTTTTGCAAGAGAGAAAGCTTCTTCTTCTCCGCTTCCATGATCTTATTTAGCGAATTGATTTTCGCCTGAAGACCATCGGTATTCTTTGACCAGTCTCCCATCGAGGAGGTGGCGGATTTGAACTCAGCGTTGACGGTCTTGATGTACCTATTTAGCTCTTGTGTACTCGATGAAAAGTTTGAAATATCAGCCTTAAAAACGGTTGTGATTTCTCGTTCATTTCCAGCCATGTTGCCACCTCCTTAGTGCCATGTCGCTTCTTTCGACGTTACCCACATCGCACCGCCTTTTCCATTCTGGTTCGTTACTTTCTTCTCTCTAGTGTCGTGAATGATTACATCAACGTATAGGTCGTAAACATCTCTTGTTGGAGAGTTAAGAACATCTAGAGGAGTTAATCCCATGAATCGAGAGCAAAGGCAGTCGATGAGATCGAAGAAAGTTTCGCTGACGGATTTAGTTTGTGAAAGTGGCGAAGCCTCCGCCTGAACTCCGCCATTGATTAGTTTTTTTGTGCGACTGTCAAAATGTCGTTTGTTTCTTTTGAAATCTCTTTGATGAAATCGAGCCACTCGATAGGATCGATCCCTTCGAACTCTTCGTCTTTGAATTCAGGAAAAATAGTCTTGATAACATCAACAGTGATTGCCTCTTGCTCGGCTTCGGTCTTGTCATTCATGCCTTCTACGAGAGAGGCGACCTTCTTACTAACTTTCAAGAGTAATCTTCGGCAAACATAAGTCTTCGTAGGTTTCTCAGAAGTACAATCGGCGTAAATGTTTAATTTTGCTTCCATTTTATAAAAGCTCCTTTCTTTTATTAGTGTTAAGCAGTAAAAATTGTACTTGCGTTGTCAGGTGTCACTACTTTAGCGAAGAACTTATCAACATCAGCGACATCTGTAATCGGTAATGTAAAGTCAAGATTCTTTTCGCCAGTCTTGGTGAACGCCTTCTTCGGTGCGTTGTTTGTGATGGTGATAGTCTGTCCTTCCGAACCAGTACCAGTATCGATAGTGTTAGAAGCTTTGGTGATTGAATCTACTGTGCAATGATAAGCCCAAACTACTTCGCACGGTTTGTCAGCGTCTCCGTCATGAAGAGCGTAGCCGATCGCAATGAACGGTCTCTTAGATCCATCAGGTCTAGTGGCGAAAGCCTTCTTAGTTCCGATGGTGACAATGGTGTCTCCTAAGAGCTCAGCCACGACTTCAGGAGCGATTCTAGTGGTATCAAAACTTCTCGTGATAGAAGTTCCACCATAGGTTTTTTGCTGAAGCGTATTGTCTGCCCAAACATCTTCGCTATCTGAAGAGATTTCACGAGAAACAGCCTTAACAGGAGCGAGTTCTTTAACATCTCCGAAAGTAACAGCGCCATTTTCGCCTTCGGTTTCGATAGCATAAACGAGTCTGGAACAACCTCTATATTGTTTCATTTTTCTTTCCTCCGTTTAATCTAAATATTCTATTTTTTCAACATCAACTTCCCTGCATTTCCAATCTTTGTATTGTGGAGAAGAGTAGCCAACACCTCCGACGATGTAGCCTTTCTTTTTCAACAAAGCGATAGCATTCAAGATTCCATCATAGATTCTATTCGAGTCTTTTGAGTAGAACTTTAACGTGAACTCGTACAGGATCTCTTTGGTTTCGTTATCAGCATTGAGATTGTCAGAAGTATAGTCCTCGCTGAAGGTGTAATACTCATCAGGCAACTCTTCTGGAGCTTCTCCTTCGAGATAGACAGGTAGATTTAATTCTTGTAAATCTTCGAAAATTTTAATCATCTTTTTTCATTGCCTCCTCAATCACCTTAGTGAACTCTTCCTTCTGAATCTCCGATGCTTTCTTCTTCACTTTGCCTTTAACCTTGATAGCGTTCTTTAGTTTCGTATCAGCTTTGATGTGAGGATTTCCATTCAAAGTAGTTCC
>OBLI01003656.1_pt1 | contig 11622 bp, 9 predicted proteins | sample 1519701 | NCBI WGS metagenome assembly OBLI01 (sample SAMEA3663005, study PRJEB22513) | pig gut metagenome | biome: pig gut; feature: pig-associated habitat; material: faeces | place: France | collected 2012 | reverse complement strand
TGGTGGACGTGAAATGGAAAACCACTTTGAATGTTTGTGGGATATGTATCGTTCAATTCCAAGTTTGGAAATTCCAGGTGCATCATACCTTGACGAATACTACTGGCTTGATAAAGAAGACCCTAACTCATCAAATTGTCGTTTGATTTACAACCGTGGTGATCGTTTACCAAGTGATGGTCAATATGGTTTGGGCAAATGCGCTAACGAAATTGTTAAATTGATCATGACCCCTGAAAAGGAACTTGAAGGAGAAACAATTGAAGAATTCTTCAGCGATGACTTCTTTAAGACTAACTTCTGGTCATACTGGTCAACTATGTTTGCCTTTGAAAAATGGCACTCAGTAGCTGAAATGCGTCGTTATGCAATGCGTTTTATCCACCACATTGATGGTTTGCCAGACTTCACTGCTTTGAAGTTCAATAAGTACAACCAATATGAATCAATGGTTAAACCACTTCTTGCTTATCTTAAAGATCATGGCGTTCAATTTGAATATGATTGCCATGTACAAAACGTCGAGGTAGATCACGAAGGCAATGAAAAGATTGCTAAGAAGATCATTATGACCCAAAACGGTAAGGAAACTGAAATTCCATTAACTCCAGATGACATTGTCTTCATTACCAATGGTTCAATTACTGAAAGTTCAACTTATGGTAACCAAAATACCCCAGCTCCAATTACTCACGCTAAGGGTAGTTCTTGGAAGTTATGGGAAAACTTGGCCAAACAAGATCCTGAATTTGGTCACCCAGATGTCTTCTGTGAAAACATTCCAGAACGTAGTTGGTTTGTTTCTGCGACGGCAACTTTGGAAAACAAGAAGCTTGCCCCATACTTTGAACGTTTGACTAAGCGTAGCTTGTACGATGGCAAGGTTAACACTGGTGGTATTATCACTATTGTTGACTCTAACTGGGAACTTAGCTTCACCATTCACCGTCAACCACACTTCAAGAGTCAAAAGCCAAACCAAATTGTTGTTTGGATCTACGCACTTTACTCAGACACTGAAGGTAACTACATCAAGAAGAGAGTTGTTGACTGTACTGGTAAGGAAATTGCAGAAGAGCTTTTGTACCACTTAGGTGTTCCAGAAAGTCAAATTAGTGAAATGGCTAGTGAAGAAAACATGAACACTGTTCCTGTTTACATGCCATACATCACTAGTTACTTCATGCCTCGTCATGATGGCGACCGTCCAGCTGTTGTTCCAGATGGTTCTGTAAACATTGCCTTCATTGGTAACTTCGCTGAATCACCAACCAGAGATACTGTCTTCACCACTGAATACTCAGTAAGAACTGCTATGGAAGCAGTCTACACACTTCTTAACGTTGATCGTGGTGTTCCAGAAGTATTTGACTCAATCTACGACATTCGTCAACTTCTTCGTGCTATGTACTACATGTCAGACAAGAAGAAGTTGGTTGATCAAGACATGCCACTTCCTGAAAAATTAGCTGTGAAGACCGGGATGAAGAAGATCAAGAGAACTTGGGTTGAAGAATTACTCAAGGAAGCTAACTTGATTTAATTTGAAATAAACCATAAATAAAAAGCTTGAGCGATGCTCAAGCTTTTTTTGCGTGCTTTTTAAGACTTTTCATGATTAATAAAATTACTGCGGCAATCAAGGCAATGACGATAAACATGATCACGGCCTTGATGATACGGCTGCTGTCTAAGTGCAGGATGGAGTCGCCACCGTAGGCGTAAATATAAGCAAATGGGGCAACACCAATGACAATTGGAATGATTTGCTTCTTGAATTGGTTTTTGTTAATCATGACATTGACATAACTAACCGTCGCACTCGGGATGAATGGAATCAGATAACCAATCGTTAAAGCAATCATTGGATATTTTTGCGTCGTTAGCAATTTATAAATCTTGCTGTGCGAGATGTCTCTCAGATCATATAATTTCCGCAATAGTTCCATCAGAATGATCTGACCTAAGATATCACTGATCCAATTAATAATAAAGCCAAATGCCGGTCCGTACAAAATACCGTTTAACACACAGAAGATACCATTGGATAAACCAGGAATGGCTACGCAAATAGCGTTTAAAACGAATAGAAAAGCTAGATCTTCAATACCATGGCTACGGACCATTTTTACTAGCAGCTCTTCATTGTGGTGATCAAAGTTAGTCAATAATCTTAATTCAGGCAGGTAGCTTAAATACAGTTTATATAAAAGAAGCAAACCTAACATGCCGCCTAAAATAAATAAACTAATACGAATAATTTTTCGTTTCACTTCGTCACCTTCTATACACAGTCTTTAACTCTATTCTACTTTAAAAAAGCTATGACGCTTTTGCCATAGCTTGAAAAAATTATTTAGTGAATAAAACGCGGGTACCTTCAGGCACTTCGATATCTTTTTGAATAGGTGTTAAAGTTCCAGTACCAGTATTTCTCAAGTAGAGAGTTGCGTTATCAGAATTTTGGTTTGCGGCTACAAGGTATTTTTCACTTTCATCCCAGTTAAAGTCACGTGGGAAGTCACCGAAAGTAGAAACGCGTTGAACTAAGCTTAAAGTATGATCATCGTTTACTTTGAAGACAGCGATCGAATTGTGACCACGGTTAGAAACGTAGATGTATTTGTCATCGTTGCTAATGTAAACGGCAGCAGCACCGTTGTGTTCAGTGAAGTCGTCTGGAATAGTCTTGTAGGTAGCAATATCTTCGAAGTCCCAGGTGTCTTCATTGAACTTGACTACGTTAATCCTGCTGGAAAGTTCACCAACAACGTAGAAGTAGTTGCCGTCTTTAGAAAAGACAATGTGACGATCACCAAAACCTGCTTCGTTCTTGTATTGTGCTAGGTGCTTTAATTCGTTGTCTTCAAGACGATAAAAATCAACAGTATCGTTACCCAAATCGCAGCATACTAAGTTGCCAGCAGGAGTTTCGTCGAAGAAGTGTGGGTGAGGACCGTCTGCTTGTTCTGGACGAGGACCTAAGCTTTCTGGCTTGTGAGTTGTGGTAGTGATTAAATCAAGCTTGCCGCTGTCATTATAACGAAATACTGATAAGACTGCGGTGTGGTAGTTAGCAGTGTAAAGCCATTTCTTATCGCGGTTAATGCCTACGTAAGCTGGGGAAGAACCAGGTGTTAAGTAGCGATCAACTTCGTTTGAGCCACTTTCGTTTACTTTAAAGACACTAATACCACCTTTATCGCCGGCATTGTTAATTGCAAAAATTAAATCGCCATCTTTTTGGAAGTAAGTAGGGCCGCCAACACTGACAATATTTTCAGCCTTGCCTAAACGAGCATCGTTATTTTCACCAGTAAACGGTAATTCGTAAATTCCTTTTGAAGTTTTTTTAGTATATCCGCCGATTAAAACCTTCATATATGTGGCCTCCATTTTAGATATAAAAAATATTAACTAAAACAAGTATACCATGGGAAAAGGGAGCCTGATTATGACTATTTTGCATAAAAAGTGATACAGTTAGAACTATAAGTATAAGCGAATAATTTTTAAGGAGGCGTATGTAGAATGGACGAAAAAAAGATCCGTGAACTATATGCTCAAACTGATATTAAAGACGTTTTTGACAATCTACATTCCTCTGCCGATGGCTTGACGCCAGAAGAAGCTGAAAAGCGACTGAATAAGTATGGCGAAAATACTATTAAAAAGGTCGCTGCAGAATCTGAATGGAAAACATTTTTTAAAAACTTTATTAGTACAATGGCAATTTTGCTTTGGATTTCCGGATTCATTGCAATAGTTTCAGGTACTGTTGAACTAGGAATTGCTATTTGGCTGGTTAATATTATCAATGGTTTGTTTAGTTTCTGGCAGGAACGTGCCGCTAAAAAAGCCACAGATGCACTGAATAATATGTTGCCGACGTACGTTGATGTAATCCGTGGCGGTAAAAAAGTGCAGATTGATAGTAAAAAGCTGGTTCCAGGAGACGTGTTTGTTCTACAAGCAGGTAATTCTATTCCAGCAGATGCCAGAATTATTTCAGCTAGTTCAATGCAAGTTGATCAAATGGTGAATCAGTACCAGAATCTAAGACAACTAAATATGATCCTGGTGAAGGTAGTTATGCAGAAAGTAACCTGGTTTATTCAGGTACTACCGTTGGTGTCGGTAATGCACGGGCAATTGCCTTTGCGACTGGTATGAATACTGAATTTGGTCGAATTGCTAGTTTGACACAGAAGCAAACGACGACGTCCAGTCCATTAACAGCTGAACTTAATCGTTTGACCAAACAAATTTCAATTATTGCGATTACGATTGGTGTCATCTTCTTAATCGCTGCAATTTTCTTTGTTAAATATCCTTTTGCTAAAGCCTTTATCTTTGCATTGGGTATGATCGTTGCCTTCATTCCAGAAGGTTTGCTTCCTACGGTAACTTTGAGTTTGGCTCAAGGTGTAAGACGGATGGCCAAAAAACATGCTTTGGTTAAGGAATTAAATTCCGTAGAAACTTTGGGTGAAACGACAGTTATTTGTTCAGATAAAACTGGTACGTTGACTCAAAATCAAATGACCATTCACTATATTTGGACTCCAAGCAATGAATACCAAGTAACAGGTAGCGGCTATGTTAACAATGGTCAAATTGAATTAAACAAAAAGCAATTGTGGTATGAAGAAAATCCAGACTTGCACAAGTTAGTTCAAATTGCTGCCTTGGACAATAATACGTCTGTTGAACCAGTTAAGGATGGCGGTAAGCCTAAGATCTTGGGTACACCAACAGAAGCATCATTGATCATCATGGCTGAAAAGGCTGGCTTTGATAAGCAAAAAGTTTTGGTTAAATACCCACGTTTGCGTGAATTGCCATTTGATTCTGATCGTAAGAGAATGTCAACGATTCACCGTTGGAATGATACACAATACATTATTTTCACTAAGGGGTCATTTAGTGACACGATTAAGCAATGTGATCGTATTCAGGTTGATGGTAAGGTTCGTGAAATGACCGATGATGATCGTCTTCGTGCTAAAAAAGCAAATGCCGAATATGCTTCACGTGGCTTGCGTAGTATGGCATTAGCTTATCGTGTAATTGATCGTGATGTAGATATTAACAAGATGCCAATTGATGAGGCAGAAAGTCATTTAATCTTTGTTGGTTTGACTACAATGAGTGACCCACCTCGTCCAGAAATTTACGACGCCGTTAAACGTTGCCACCAAGCTAAAATTAGAATCATCATGGTAACTGGTGACTCTAAGTTGACTGCTAAATCAGTTGCGGTTCAAATTGGTTTAACCTCTGGTAAAGCTCGCGTAATTTCAGGTAATGAACTCGAAAAGATGAGTGATGATGAATTACGTAAAGCCTTGAAGGGCGAAGTAATCTTTGCTCGTGTTGCACCTGAACAAAAGTATCGGATCGTTAAGAACTGTCAAGCAAATGGTGAAGTTGTTGCTTCAACTGGTGACGGTGTTAATGATGCCCCAGCTTTAAAACAAGCCGATATTGGTATTGCAATGGGACAAACTGGTACAGATGTTGCTAAGGAAGCAGCTAATATGATTTTGACAGATGATAACTTTGCCTCAATCGTCGCTGCTATTGAAGAAGGACGTGCCGTTTACAGCAACATTCGTAAGTTCTTAACTTACATTTTGACTTCAAACGTTCCGGAAGCTATTCCTTCAGTATTGTTCTTGTTCTCAGCTGGTCTTATTCCTTTGCCAATGACGGTTATGCAAATTTTAACCGTTGACTTAGGTACTGATATGTTACCTGCATTGGGATTGGGTGCTGAAGCTGCTGATCCAGATATTATGAATCAGCCACCACGTAAACGTAGTGAGCACTTGTTAAACAAAGGCGTTATGATTAAAGCCTTCTGCTGGTATGGTTTGTTATCTAGTTTAATTTCAAGTGGGGCATACTTCTTTGTTAACTGGCAAAATGGTTGGCCAGCTAAAGGTTTAGCTGCAAGTGGTTCAGTTTACATGCGTGCCACTACCATGGTTTTGGGTGCGATTGTCTTTACTCAGATTGCCAACGTTTTGAACTGTCGTACCAATAAGACTTCTATTTTCAAGAAGGGCTTGTTTAGTAACAAGAATATCTGGTACGGTATTGTCTTTGAAATCTGCTTGTTCTTTGTTTTGACAGTAACTCCAGGTATTCGTCAATTATTTAACACTACGCCATTATTCGCTTCAGATTGGCTATTCTTGTTCTTATTGCCAATCCCATTAGTACTTCTTGATGAAGCAAGAAAATGGTTAATGTATCATAAGCAAAATAATTAAAATAATCAATGATTTTTAAGCTGCTTAAGTTTTTAAGCGGCTTTTCTTATGCTAAAATTATTTTTAAGGAGATAATTATTATGAAATGGATTTCAACTATTAAGAAAATTGGTAAAAAAGCTGTTGATAGCAAAGATGGCATGGTAATTTTATTTGGCGAAGGTGCTAACAAGGAACTTGAAGATGTTTCAGTTATCCAAAAGTTCGACGAAAGCACCCCAGTTAGCGGCTTTGTTTTTAAGAAGGGCGACACCATTACTGTTGATGGTCAAACCTATGTAGCAAATTATGTAGGTCCAATGGTTGAAAGCAACATGAAGGCCTTGGGTCACGCTACTTTATTCTTTAACCGTCCAGTATCAAAGGCTCCATTGGCTAATGCTGTTTACTTTGATCCAGATGTAGCTCAACCAATGCCTAACTTTAAGGTAGACGATGATATTGTTTACGAGCACATTTAATAATTAGGACAGGTAGATGGATTATAAACGAAATCATAGGGGCGGAACAGTATTTAAAAAATGGTTTTTAAATAACCGTTTTAGCATTGTTTTATTAAACATCTTATTGTTCTTGTTGATTATCTGGGTTTTCAATAAGATATCATTTGTCCTAAATCCAGCATGGGTTTTCTTTAGTGCGGTTTTGCCACCACTATTATTGGCGGTTATTCAGTACTATATTATGAATCCCTTGGTTGATTGGCTGGAGAGAAAGGCGAGGGTACCGAGAGTATTAACAATTGTTGTTCTGTTCTTATTCGTAATTGTTGTCCTGATTTGGATTATCAATATTTTGGTACCTATTGTTCAAAACCAGATCAATTCTTTGATTAAGAATTGGCCGCATATTTGGGATGATGCTGTTAATGCAACGCAGAATGCCTTGAGCGATCCGCGTTTGCATCCCGTAAGAGGCAGCATTAAAAACATGATCGACAATACGCAGAAGACTTTATTTAAGTCAGGTCAAAGTGCGATTAACACTACTTTAGGCAATATTTCATCTGCCGTAAGTATTATTACGATGGTCGTGATGACTTTAATCACTGCACCGTTTATTTTGTTCTTCATGTTAAAAGACGGTCACCAGCTTCGTCCATACATTACAAAATTCGCACCAGAGAAATGGCAACCTAGTTTCAGCAAATTGCTTTATGACATCAACTATGCATTAGCATCATATATTCGTGGTCAGATTACTGTTGCCTTCTGGGTTGGCGTAATGTTTGCAATTGGCTATTCAGTTGTTGGCTTGCCTTATGGGGCAGCACTAGCAATCTTAGCTGGTTTCTTAAACTTGATTCCATACTTTGGTACGCCGATTGCTTTGATTCCGGTAATCGTAATTGCGATCATGACTTCTGGCTCAATGCTGGTTAAAGTTTTAGTTGTCTTTGTAATTGAACAAACAATTGAAACAAGAGTTTTGAGTCCATTGGTGATGGGCAACAAGATGGCCATGCACCCTGTTACTACGATCTTGCTTTTGATCGGTGCAAGTTCCGTTTGGGGACTTTGGGGCGTAATTTTTGGAATTCCAATTTATGCAATCTTGAAGATTATTGTGTCTCGCGTGTACAATTATTATCGAAGAGAATCTGAAATTTTTAGCGAAACGGATGCTGCTTCTTTAACCACGGGGGATGCAGATAAAACAACGAAAAATACTGCTAAATAGTTTTAAAGCGTGGCTTAAAAGCTACGCTTTTTTGATTAAGGAGCTGTTTGAATGACAAATCACGTAGTTTTATATGAACCATTAATGCCAGCAAATACTGGTAATATTGCACGTACCTGTGCTGGTACAAACACTGTCTTAGATTTGATTGAACCATTAGGCTTTCAAATTGATAATAAAAAGATGAAGCGTGCAGGGCTAGACTATTGGGATAAAGTTGAAGTGCATATGCACGATGACTTAAATGCATTTTTAAAGACATTGGGTCCAGACGATGAAATGTATCTTATTTCTAAGTTCTCATCAAAGAATTATTCTCAAGTGGATTACACTGATAAGAATAAGAATTATTACTTTGTTTTTGGTAAGGAAACTACTGGTTTACCTGAGACATTTATGCGTGAATATTACGACCGCAATTTAAGAATTCCAATGTCTGATAATATTCGCTGCTATAATTTATCCAATTCAGTGGCCATGGTTTTGCTTGAAGCACTTCGTCAACAAGGCTTTCCAAACATGGAAACAACCCACCACTATGAGAATGATAAGTTAAAAGACGATTATGACCGTCCAGAAAGATATGAACGTAATTTAGGAGAAAATAAATAATGGATTTTGAAAAACAAACACCCGTAACAGTACAATCATTTCACTATGATTTAACTGACGAAAATGCCAAAGCTAAGAGTGAAGTTAACCCAGGAATCAGAAAATTAGACGTCAGTGGTGATGATGAACACTCAGAAGAAAATGGTAGCTACTACGATGTTGCTGTCTTCTTTGACGTAATTCCTGAACCAGTTGAATTCGAAGTAAGCGGAGCAATTCACCAAATTGTTCAAATTAAGGATTATCACGGTGATGGTTCTGATATTGATAACGCTGACTGGCAATTACTTAGCAGACCACTAGTTGAATATATTGAAACTTTGACTTACGAAGTTACGCAAGTTACATTCGATAAACCTGTCAACTTGAACTTCAAGGCCAACTTTTAGTCACTAATTAAGGTGAGTACATGCCTGTAAAAAGGAAAAAGAGAAAGATAAAAACTAAAAGAAAATATAATAAAAGCAAGGCTAAAAAGCAGAGCTTAAATTGGAGCATTGTAGGACTGGTACTAATTTTAGTATCAGTTTTGGCGTTTATGAGGTTCGGCATTTTAGGCAAGCAAATTGCTAATGTGATTCGTATGCTTTTTGGTGACTCATATCTGTTTGCAAGCGGCTTATTGGCATTATTTGGCCTAGTAAACTTGATTTATAATCAGCCGATTCATTTAACCGTTAAGCGTTCTATTGGTCTGAGTTTAACTTTTATTGGGGTGCTGCTATTACAAAGCAATTTATACTTTGAACATGAACTGGTTAATAGCGGTTTTTTGAACTCATTTTGGCATGCAATGTCTGCAGAATTTGGCCGAGCTGGCGTAACTGAAAGCGTCGGGGGCGGTTTTGTAGGTGCATTAGGCTATCAGATTTTTTATCCATTGCTTGGGCAAATCGGCATCAACGTTTTTGCCGTGCTGCTTTTGCCGATCGGGGTTCTCATGTTCTTTGACGTTAAGTTCAGAACGATTATTGAGAAGTTTCAATCGATCAGTCAACTCTTTATTCAGAGAAATAAAGAAGCCGGAGCCAAATTAAAGGATAAGTATGGGGATGCCATTGAAAAGAGAAAGCAGGCGCATTTAGCTAAAAAAGAAGATGAGCCTGCCGATCCAGATAAGCCAATCTTTCCTGACGTAGCCGATTTTGATCCTGATGATGACGATGAAAAGGAGAACACGGAAGATACTACGCCAGCTGTACAAGATGTTGCTCCTGAACCCGAACCAGAGCCAGAACCGCAGATTCAAATTGCCCCTCAACACGGTGAGGCTGAAAAGGATTTGCCTAAATCTCATTCATTTGCCGATGAAGATAAAAAATTAGAGCAAGAATTAAGCCAGGTAGATCATGGGGAACTCAAGACAAACGAACCCGTTAATAAGGTATATAAAATGCCGCCGCTTAGCTTGCTTGATCCAATTAAGTCGACCGACCAAAGTGCTGATCGTGATTTGATCAAGAAAAATACGCAGATCTTGCAATCTACGTTTAAGAGTTTTGGCGTCAAAGTTATCATTAAAAAGGCTATTTTAGGACCAACAATTACGCGGTATGAAGTTCAGCCTGCCGTTGGTGTAAAAGTTAGTCGAATCGTTAACTTGGCAGATGATTTAGCCCTTGCTTTAGCAGCTAAAGATATCAGAATTGAAGCGCCTATTCCAGGCAAACCTTTTATTGGTATCGAAGTTCCTAACCGAGCAACTTCCGTAGTATCCTTTAAAGATGTAATGGAACATCAAGATAAAAAGGCTAAAAAAGTTCCAATGGATGTGCCTTTGGGTAAGGATGTTACAGGAAGCATCATTTCAGCTAATTTAACTAAAATGCCGCACTTGCTGATTGCCGGTTCTACTGGGTCAGGTAAGTCTGTAGCGATTAACACGATTTTAGCCAGCATTTTGATGAAGGCTAGACCAGAAGAGGTTAAGCTGGTTTTAATCGATCCTAAAATGGTAGAATTGTCGGTTTATAATGGCGTACCTCATCTGCTGATTCCAGTCGTAACGGACGCTAAACTAGCTTCTAACGCTTTACGCAAAGTCGTTAAAGAGATGGAGCGCAGATATAAATTATTCGCTGCTGGCGGCGTTAGAAATATGGATGAGTACAACCACAAAGTTGCTGAAAACAACCAGGATAAAACTAAGCCAGCTATGAAACCATTGCCTTATATTTTGGTCGTGGTTGACGAACTTAGTGATTTGATGATGGTGGGTGGCCACGATGTTGAAGGAGCAATCGTTCGTTTAGGTCAGATGGCCCGTGCTGCCGGAATTCATATGATCTTGGCTACTCAGCGTCCTAGTGTTGATGTTATTACTGGTTTAATTAAGGCCAACGTCCCATCACGTATTTCATTTGCCGTTTCCAGTGGTGTAGATTCAAGAACTATTTTGGATCAAACTGGTGCGGAGAAACTACTGGGTCGTGGTGATATGCTTTATATGCCAATTGGTGCTTCCAAACCTGAACGTGTTCAAGGAGCTTATATTGCTAGTGATGAAGTTGAACGCGTGATTGATTGGGTTAAGAAACAGCAAAAAGTCGATTACGATGAAACAATGATTCCTAAAAAAGGTGAGAGTACATCAAATGATGTAGGCAATAATGACGAACCAGAAGATGAGTTCTATAATCAAGCTGTCGATTTGGTTCGTCGTCAGCAAACTGCCAGTGTATCAATGCTGCAAAGACGCTTTAGAATAGGCTATAACCGTGCGGCTAGAATCGTTGATGAGATGGAAGCCAAAGGAATCGTTGGCCCATCAGAGGGATCAAAGCCGCGCCAAGTATTGGTGCCACCAGTAAAGAATGAAGGTAACTCAAACAATGCTAACAACTAATATTGAAATTAGAAAAAATAAAAAATTTACAACAGCCGTAGTGGGCTGTTTTTTGCGTTTGCCACTTACTAGTCATAATCTTGCCTTTTCTAGTTTGCTTGCACGCTTGCAGATGAACACTTCATTGGCTTATCCAACGATTGCTACTCAGCAACAGAAGTTGGCCCAGCTGTATGATCTGCAATTTGATGTATTACCACAGCTTTT
>OBLI01003655.1_pt1 | contig 11622 bp, 20 predicted proteins | sample 1519701 | NCBI WGS metagenome assembly OBLI01 (sample SAMEA3663005, study PRJEB22513) | pig gut metagenome | biome: pig gut; feature: pig-associated habitat; material: faeces | place: France | collected 2012 | reverse complement strand
AATGGAAGTAAACAAATAATCTTTACCGTTGAAAATTACGTTGATAAGGCCCAAATAAACGCTCTAGACAATAGCAAGCTATATAGTATCGAAGTGAAAGAAGCTAAATCTAAACGATCTATCGAACAGAACAAACTTCTTTGGAAGCTGATCCATCAAATAGCCAAACATACCGGTCATGAAGACAACGATATATATTGCTTGTTATTGGAAAGGGCAGACGCTTTGAGTGACTACATCATTACTTCTACTGAAATGAGCGAAACGCTTCGCCATACATTTAGAGGTATCAAGTTTATGAGAATGCAAGAAGTTAACGGTAAGGAATGCTACATATACAAAGTTTATTTAGGAAGTAGCAAGATGAACACAAAAGAGTTTAGTGAATTATTAGATGAATGTATCAAATTAGCTAGTGAGGTAGGTGTTGAGTATGAAGAGTATTATACAGACTGATATGAGTAAATGCTATTTGTGTGGTGCTATTGATAACCTGCATGTGCATCATGTTATCCACGGAACAGCCAACAGAAAGAAGTCTGATAAATACGGATTAGTGATCAGGGTGTGTGCATACCATCATGATATCATTCACAATCACGACAGTGCTTTGGATATGGCATTGAAAAAGACAGCTCAAAGGGAATTTGAAAAGCGCTATGGCCACTTTGAGTTTATGGAAGTTTTTGGAAAGAATTATTTATGAAGTTTGTAATAAATGGCAGATTAGATGGATTGAATGAATACATAAACGCCTGCAGGTACAACAAATACAGAGCAAACACGATGAAAAGAGAAAATGAGTTTATGGTGTTTTTGGCCATTAAGCAAGCCAAATTGGGAAAAGTTAAGAATTACCCAGTAGTCTTACATGTAGTGTTTTATGAGCCTAATTATAGGCGCGATTTGGATAATGTGAGCTTTGCTACAAAGTTTATCCTAGATGCGCTCGTGAAAAGTGGTGTTTTGGAAGATGATGGCCAAAAGTATGTGAGTGGATTGGAGTATGAGTTTAAAAAGTCTAAAGAAAATCCAAGAATTGAGGTGGAATTAATTGAAAAGTGAATTATCAACAGAATATAAAAAAGTAATCCTAGATCAGCTTACTGATGTCCCACAAACGCAAGCCCAGATCTGCAACAAGTTAAAAGGCAAAGGAATATACATGACTGCTAGGAATTTAAGAAAGTACATCAATGATCTAAACTACGACTTCATCAATGGAGATAGCGACTATGTGATCGTTGGTACCAAACAAGGAACATATAAAAGCAAATTGGTAGATGATGTTATTAAATTTAACCAAAGCAAGATCAAGCATGCTAAAAGTGAACTGTGGAGTGCTTATCGGATTAACAAAAAGATCGCAACGAAAGACCAGCTGGCGTTTGATGACTATGTAAAAGAGGTATTAATAAGTGAGTAGTAAAAAGTATTATTGGTTGAAGTTAATGAAGGATTTTTTCTCAAAACCTAAAATCAAGAAGTTAAGGAAAATAGCCGGTGGCGATACATACACAATCATTTACCTGAAGTTGCAATTATTGAGTTTAGACAATGAGGGAGTACTTGAATATCAGGGAATAGAAAATAACTTTATTGAAGAAATGGCACTTACTATTGATGAAGATATAGACAATGTTAGTGTGACGATCAACTACCTGATCAATCAGGGATTAATGGAACAGATAGATGAAAATAGCTATCTATTAAATGAAACACAAGTGCTAATTGGTAGCGAAAGCCAAGTTGCAGAAAGGGTCAGGAAGCATCGAACTACGCAAAAAGCGTTACATTGTAACACCGATGTAACAAACTGTAACACCCTCGTAACAAAATGTAACACAGAGATAGAGATAGATATAGATAAAGAGATAGAGAAAGAGTTAGAGATAGATATAGATACAGATAAAGAAAAAGCTAGCAATGCTAGCCGGAGGAAGGAGACATTTCCATCTATCATTAACAATTATACCACAAATGCAGATCTAATAGATGCATTAAATTGTTATGTGGAGATGAGGAAAAAAGAGAAAAAATTTACTCCTAGAGCGTTGAAGATAAATCTAACGGAATTAGACAAACTAGCTTTAGATGATCTAACTAAAATTGACATCATAAACCAAACTATTGGATATGGGTGGAAAGGATTTTATCCTTTAAAAAAGGAAAAACAAATAGATGATGGGATTAATAATCCATACAAATCGAAAGGAAGAGCTTTCTAATGAACAGAGAAGAAACTAGTAAAGTACTTACGATACTAAAAATAAACTATCCTCAGTCGTTTAGATCATACACAAATGAAGAGACTTACGCATTGTTAGATCTATGGACAGAAGCGTTTAAGAATGAAGAAGCTTCTATAGTTACTCAAGCTATTAAATCAATAATTTATAGCGATACGAGAGAGTTTGCTCCAAACATAGCGCAAGTGAAAGCTAAAATATACGATCTAACGCACAAAGAAGATCTAAACGAGATAGAAGCATGGAATATGGCTTATAAAGCTATCCGTCATAATGGAGATCAGGCAAAGAAAGAGTTTAACAAGCTCCCTGAAACAGTACAAAAAGCAGTTGGGGACTATGGTCAGTTGATCAGCTGGGCTTTGGCTGATGTAAGTCAGTTATCATACATTCAACAGTCTTTTATCAAGAATTTCAATAAGGTAAAAGAAGCAAATAAATATAGCTATGTAAACCAGCTTATTGCAACTAGTGAAAGGAAATTGATCGAATGAAAAGAAAATACGGTATTACCGAATTTGACATTTACAAGGCGAAAGTCATTGGTAATGTGAAGTGGATCTATGATAGATATCCTAACGACACATTGCTACATGAGCATTTAATGAATGCCACAAACGGTATGTGTTCACTAGTAAATTTGATCATTAAGCACAACGATTATTTAGAGGAATTTAAGAAAGAGGTAAATAGATGAAAAAAGTAATATTAGAGAAATTACCAAAGACAAATATGTTCTATGGATATGATGCTTCTGATCTAGAAGTTAAAAGTATTCACGATAGGGCTATCGTGGAAGAATATGGAATAGAAAAGTTAATTCGTGTAGATGCTGTGATAGCAATGCCTGATGATACTGAATGCAGTAAGGCGATAATGATGTTGTCTAGCAAAGATTTTAACTACGGGAAAACCGAATGAGAATGGTATCGATTTATATTCTAGAAATACTTGCAACTTATTCTAGTAGTGATCATAGGCTTTACCAAAAAGAAATCCAAGGATATTTGTTAGATATTTATGGAATAAAAGTTGTAAGAAGAACACTACAAGTTTATATAAAAGAGTTGAAAGACGAAGGATATATAGATGGACATAAAGGGGTTTATTTAATAGAGAATAAATTTAAAGAAAGTACTTATAGGTAAAAATATGAATGTGCATTATAAAAAGACTAAAATTTCTTGCTATAGGTGCAAAAATTACGATAAAGATTTGAATTACTGTAACCATTACAGTACGCACCCTGAATACACAAATAGGAATTGGTGCAAGGGGTTTAGAAGTAAAAGAAAGAAGAGGAAGGATTAATTTATGAATTATATGAAACAGATTGCCCAGATGTTAGAAGTGGAATTAGACGAAGAATTTAATGTAACTGGGAATAATGGAGATGCATTATTAATAATTAAAGAAGATGGAATTTATAGGCTTTTTAAAAATAAGTGGGTAAAGACAAACTATTTTCTAGATTCGCTTTTAACCGGAAAAATTGAAATAATCAAAAAACCTATTTTAGATGATAATGAAAAAGAATACTTATGCAATGTGATTAAACCGCTTGAAATTAAAGTAATGGAAATACGAAAAGTGAATTACGATGATAAATGGGAACAATTAATCATAGAATATGAAAACAAAATAGGTGAACCATACATGATTACAATGCCAATATTTGATAAAGGTACAATGTACAGAGGAATGGATACAAATATAAGTTATGCTCCGGAAGAGTTGGGGTTGTAAGTATGAATAAATATGAAAAGAATTATTGATAAGATAAATGGAATGTCTGGGCAGTATCATCCTCATGATATTTTTCATGACTGGGTAAATATGACTGCAATCATGATTAGTAATAGTATTAATTATGATCAAGAACTTGAAAATAATTATCTTTTGATTGCAAAAAGATATTCAAGTGACAAACTTATTGAAATAAGTAAGTTATCAGGATTGTTGGTTGAATTGATGAACCAAGATGTAAAAGATTATTTGGGAGCTATCTATATGAGTCTTTGTGCTTCAAGTAATAAGACAGGTCAATTTTTTACACCTTTTCATATATGTGAAATATTAGCTGAGACTAGTCTATCTAACTATGATGGAGAAATACTGAAAATAAATGAACCAAGTTGCGGTGCTGGTGCAAATATATTAGCTGCAGCTAAGGCTCTTAATAAAAAAGGATTTAATTATCAGGATAAAATGGATGTGATTGCACAAGATTTGGATAATAAATGTGTATATATGTGCTACGTGCAATTAAGCATTGCAGGAATTAATGCAAAAGTTATTCAAGGAAATACTTTGAAGGATGAAGTTAATAAAGTATTATATACGCCTATGTATGTATTGAAAGGTGGATTCAATGAGAGATAGACTTATAAACAACATTTTGCTTCAAATGGGTGATTGTTTAGATACATACCAATTACAGCAATTAAGAACTGTATTGACTATTAATTTAAATGATTATGACCTAACACCACATAAATTAGAATTAACTACTTCTGTACATAATGATGAAGATATTATTAAACTATTTTTAGTTAATAAAAAGATTGAGGGATGTGCAGATAGAACGATTCAATTATACGGTAATACTTTAAAAGCTAATTTACATCTATATATTAAAAAGTCTTGCTTAGAGTTTACAAAAGATGATTTGAGGATTCACTTTGCAAAAAGAATGATTGATAATCCACAACTTTCAAAAGTTTACATGAATATCGAAAGGCGAGTTTTTTCATCTTTCTTTAGTTGGCTTTTTATTAATGAATATATTCCTAAGAATCCTATGTTAGCAATAAAAAAGATTAAAGAAGATAAAGTTATTAAAGAAGCCTTTAAAGAAGAAGAAGTAGAAAGAATGCGTGAATGTTTAAATGCTAGAGAAGTTTTAGCTTATAAAAAAAGCAAAACGCAACAAATAATTGCTCTTAGAGATAGTGCAATATTTGAATTCCTTTTATCAACTGGTTGTAGAGTTAATGAAGTATCAACAGCTAAGTTATCTAATTTAGATCTTTACAACAGAGAAATAAAAGTTTTAGGCAAAGGCAGCAAAGAGCGTATTTGTTACTTAAATACTAAATCTGTTATTAAACTTCAAAACTATCTTGAAGCTCGAGGCAAAGACAAAAATCCGTGGCTATTTGCTAGTTATTCGCATGGTGCTGGTCAACACGATAATATACAAACAAGTAAAATAGAAGTATTAGTAAGAAATTTAGGGCGCGAATGTGGCATTGACAAATGTCACCCTCATAGATTCAGAAGAACTTGCGCAACATGGGCTTTAAATAAAGGTATGCCATTGGAGGAGGTTCAGGAAATGCTTGGCCACGACAATATAGAAACCACAACTATCTATGCTAAAACTAATAAAAAGAATGTTAAAGCATCACACGAAAAGTATATGTAGTTAGAGAGATGATAGTATGCCAAAAAATACAGAGATACACTTTAAAAGAATTGGGGTTATAAATTATGAAATCAAGAAAAGGATATAGTTTAAATGAATTGGGGTTGTAAATTATGATAGATAGCTTTGAAAAATTAACTGATATCTGTATTAATAATAAATTAGGCGCTGAAACAGTAGATTATTTAGTGGATATTAAAAAAGCATTAGAAGAAAGAGAAATATTAGGAAAGATATTCAACCTTGCTTGCATAGAACTAGAGGATAAGGACAGTACCTTATTTGATTTATATGATAGATTAGATACTTATTACGATACGAGAGATAGATATGATTGGGGTCTGTATTTATTAGAAAGTGTGAAAGAAGATGAATGAAGATATTAAACAGTTAAAGAAAGAGTATCATGTAACTAACTATGATATCGGCGAATATCTAGATTATAGTGGCGATTATATCAAATGTCTTTTAAACAAAGAATTAAAGCCTGAAAAAAGAGAACTGATCATAAAAGCTATAAACGAATTAAAAGGAGTGAAAATACAGAATTATGTTAAGAAACAACGTTAATTTAGTAGGTAGACTTACTAAAGATATTGAAATTAAAAAAACAAACTCAGGCAAGGAAGTTGCTACATTCAGCCTTGCAGTAAATGATAAGAAGGTTAATGATCAACAAGTAAGTTTCTTCTTCAATATCGTAGCCTGGGAACAATGTGCTAGATATTTGAAGCAATACGCAGGTAAAGGCGACTTGATTGGAGTCAATGGAAGACTAACGACAAGAAGCTATCAGAACACAAGAGGAGATAAAGTAACAGTAACTGAAGTAGTAGCTGATGATGTTATGCTTTTAAACAAAGCCAGCAAAGCAAAGCAACAGCAATCATCAAACCAAAATACAAATTTATTCTATAATGCTTATCAGGAACAAAAGAGTTACGCACAAAGCCAGCTAGCAAATGAACAGTATGTTGATGCAACTATAGATTTTGATAGCGATGACTTGCCATTCTAATAGGAGGTTTATATGACTGTTAAGGAAGTAATACAATTTATCAGAGATAGTGATGATCTGATACAACGAAAAGAGGAAGAGCTAAAGCGTTTAGAAAGTAGATGTGGTTTGCAAGGAGTGAACTTCGAACCTAAAAGTGGAGTACCGAACCCTAACAGACTAGAGAAGCTATATCTAGATGTTATTGAATTCAAACAAGAATTGGAACTTCTTAAACAGTCAACCATTAAAGAAAGAGTATATATGGATAAACTAATAAGTCATTTAGATGACAATACAGTTAGATGTGTAATGTATGACTATGTGTTATCAGGATACACACCAAAGCAATTAGCTAGTAAATACTTTTACACCAAAAGTTATGTCTACAAACTAATCAGATCTGGCATCGAACAATTAGAAACAGTACACAAAAGTACACTATAACTGTGGTAATATATTATTGTCATATAAATCCATAGAATGACAACACTTTCTTTTAACAGCTACCTTAACCGGTAGCTTTTTATTTAAGGGGAACACATGGCGATAAAACGATTGGACAGAGTAGGAACACATAGATCACAGTTTGATAAGAACAGAAAGAAGATCTATGCTACACAAACTATATGTGGGATATGTGGAAAGCCAGTAGACTTTAGCTTAAAGTTTCCTGATCCAATGAGTCCAACAATTGACCACATCATTCCGGTTGCAAAAGGAGGACACCCCTCCGATATAGACAACCTACAGTTAGCGCATTTCTATTGCAACAGACAAAAATCAGACCGCCTAGCCAAGGTGGTATTCGTTGAAGATAAAGAAGTGAGCAACTATGATCTGCCATTGTCATGTGATTGGACGAGTTATAGGGGGGTATAGACCCCATACGACACGTTCCGGAGATCACCCGCCCGTACTGCGAATATTTTTCGCTGAAAGGAGAAAAAAATGAGTTTATCTTATTTAAAAAGTCAACTTGCAAGGAAACAACCTAGAATTAAGCTGAGATATGACTATTATGAAATGAAAGATAAGCATCTACCAAGGAATTTATTCGTTCCTCAAGAGATGGCATATAAATTCAGTCAGCAAATGGGTTGGTGTACTAAAGCAGTTGATAGTCTAGCAGACAGATTACAGTTTCGAGGCTTTAGAAATGACAACTACAATCTAAACAGTATCTACGCACTAAATAACGCTGATATACTTTACTCCAGCGCTATACTGTCAGCATTGATATCATCATGTAGCTTTATTTACATCAGCGCTGATATCGAAGGAGATTCAAAATTCCAAGTCATTGATGGCTACAACGCTACTGGTATTATCGATGATACTACAGGAATGCTTAAAGAAGGCTACGCTATTCTTGATCGTGATGAATTTGGTTATCCAATACTCGAAGCTTATTTCGAGCCAGGGAAAACAACATTTTTCAGGAAGTTATTCGATGATCTAAATAAAGAGTATATTGAATTAGATCCGGAAGAGGTTTACAATACTGCACCTTATCCTTTATTGGTACCGATCATCAACAGGCCAGACGCCATAAGGCCTTTCGGTCATAGCCGAATAAGCAGATCTTGCATGAGTTATCAGGACAATGCAAAGGATACTTTAGTTAATATGGCTATTTGCAGTGAGGTATATTCCTTCCCTCAAAAGTATTTGATCACTGACAACAACACAGAGATGCTGAACGCAAATAAAGCGTCAATGAGTAAATTCCTACAAATTACGATGGGAGAAGATGGCAAAGAACCAAAAGTTGGTCAATTCAGTCAGGCTGCAATGACACCTTATTTGGAAGAAATCAAAACACAAGCTTCTTTATTTGCAGGAGAAACCGGATTAACTATTGATGATCTAGGCTTTACGACATCTAACCCATCTAGTGCAGAAGCAATCAGGGCTTCACATGAAAACTTAAGACTAGAAGCAACAAAAGCACAAAAGCATTTTGGCATTGGATTTTTAAATGCTGGATATTTAGGTGCTTGTATTAGAGATAAATTCCCATACAAACGAAGTGAACTATACAATACTATTCCATTGTGGGAACAAGTATTTACTCCTGACTTTAACGCTATGGGTGCTATCGGCGATGCAGTAGTGAAAATCAATCAGGCAATTCCTGACTTTATCACAAGCGAAAATATGCGTGATCTAACTGGAATTGATCCAGTTAGTCAAAATGGTGGTACATTCTAATGGAAGTAAAAGAAGTTTTAGAAAACTTTAAAGATCTAGTATTTAACGATAAGAAGCTGAATACTTTTAGATCATCAATAAAAAATGGTGGAACTTTAGAAGATGTTGAGGAATACGCAAAAAGGCTTGCTGAACTGATGGTCAAAAGTTTAGAACGTGTGCCTGATGGAACAGATCTGGTACCTTTTTTGAAACAATTAGGAGAAGAACAACGAAAATATATCAATTCAGCCTATGAAGTTGTGCAAAAAACAATGAACAAAGCTATCGAAGTTGATCTAAATCCTATATTAGCTAAATCAATGCAAGAAGTTACTATCAACGCTTTGAAAAAAACAAACACTAATGAGATGCATATATTGGATATAGTTAAAAGTTTGGAAATTCCTCAAATAACGCAGAATTTAAAAATCGTAGATACCAACATACGTTCCAACGCTAGTTTTCAGTCTAAGAATGGAATACAAATAACGGTATCTAGATACTATGATGATATTGGATTGAGGAACCGTACACAGAAGTGTCAATGGTGCTTACAGCGTACAGGTGTTGATGTACCTTATCAGGAAGCAGTAAATAGAGGTATGTTTGAGCGACATGAAGGCTGTGGCTGTAAGATAATTTATAAAACAAATAAAACTTTAGTACAAACTAGAAAAGGCAGATTTCAATAGGAGGAGTTATGAGCGACGTAAGAAAAGGTCGCCAAATTCCAACAAACGAAGTAATACTGCCTTATGTTAATTCGCATGGCAAAGAAGCAATAGACTTATACGAAAAAAGTGGTAGAAAAGCCCAGGAGTGGCAACAGCTACTGATCAACGATATTCTAGCCTACAACGATGAAGGTTTATGGATCCATACTAAATTTGGGTATTCTGTTCCTAGACGTAACGGTAAGAATGAAGTTGTGGCCATTAGAGAGATCTATGGACTATTCAATGGAGAAGCAATGCTTCACACCGCCCATAGAACTGCGACTTCATCAAGTGCATTCAAAAGGCTACTTAAACTGATAACAGATAGTGGTCTAAAAGAAGGCGATGACTTCAAGGTAGCTAGACAATACGGTTTGGAACAGATCATATTGTTTGATACGAACGGATCCATATCATTCAGGACTAGAACCGATACAGGTGGTTTAGGAGAAGGCTTCGACTTACTTGTAATTGATGAAGCCCAGGAGTACAAAGATACACAAGAAACTACACTTAAATATGTGGTGTCTTCGAGTAAGAACCCACAAACGATTTTCTGTGGGACACCAAACACTCCGGTATCAAGTGGTACTGTTTTCAGCAAGTTTAGAAAAGATGTGTTGAGTGGCAATACCAACAATTCAGCGTGGGCAGAGTGGAGTGTAGATCAGCTAAGTGCAGTCAATGATGTTGAATTATGGTATCAAACCAACCCATCACTAGGAACTATTTTAACAGAAAGAATTATCCAAGATGAGATTGGTACTGATGATCTGGACTTCAATATCCAACGTTTAGGTTATTGGACTAAATCAAATTTAAAAAGCTTTATTTCCAAACGCCAATGGGAAGAGTTAAAGGTTAGCAAACTACCTAAACTAGAAGGTAAGTTATATGTTGGTGTTAAATATGGTAAAGATGGCACCAACGTAGCTTTAACCATAGCCATCAGATCTGATCATGGTGTTTTTGTTGAAACATATTCATGCAAGCCACAAAGCAAGGGTAATCAATGGATCTATGAGTTTTGCAATAAAGCTGATATTGAGAAAATGGTGGTTGACTGTTCTCAAGGTATGCAAGAGATATTAAATCAAGCGTACAAGGCTAAAGAACTCAAAATAAAGCCGATTTACCCAACAGTTAAAGAAGTATTAATGGCGAGTGAAACGTTCATGAATGGGCTTGAAAACAAGGCTATATGTCATATGGGCCAGCCATCGTTAACTAATTCAGTAAGTAACTGTCAAAAAAGGTTGATCGGTACAAATGGTGGTTTTGGATTTAAAACAATAAAAGAGGCTATTGATATTTGTATCATGGAATCGTGCGTATTTGCTTATTGGATCTGTAAGACTTCAAAAGCAAAAACACAAACTAAATTTAATTATTAGCGCTTTCTTCAAGGCGCTTTTAATATTACGCAACTATGCGGTATAAATAGGAATTTGGAGGATTATATGGAATTTAAAAAGATTGAAACACAAGAACAATTTGACGAAGCAATCAAGGATAGATTGGCTAGAGAAGCAAAGAAATATGAAGGCTATATGTCTCCTGAGGACGTAGCAAAGCTAAATGATGACTTTTCAAAAAAGATAGAAGAATTAAATAAGAGTAGCACTGACTACGCTTCACAGATTGATAACCTTAACAAATCTATTCAGGAAAAAGATGATCAGATAAAGAAGTACGAGACCAACTCGGTAAAAATGAGAATTTGTCTGAACAATGGACTTCCTTTTGAAATGGCTTCAAGATTAACAGGAACAACTGAGGAAGAAATTCAAAAGGACGCAGAACAACTTGCCAAATTAATGAGTGTTAATATCAAAGGTTCATTAAATGTAGCACCACAAGCAAGCACAACTAAAACAAGTGCAGAAGATGGTGTAACAAAGATTTTTAAAGAAATGAACCCAAATTTAGAATTATAAAGGAGAAAAATTATGGCACAAAATACGCAATTACAAGAAAAATATTCAGCTTTGGTTGAAGCAAAATTAAGAGCTACTTCTATTTTCCAAGGCTTATTCA